>Ga0082335_1002874_pt1 | contig 30218 bp, 30 predicted proteins | sample Subgrocontami58m_FD_72375 | JGI IMG/M metagenome (GOLD analysis project Ga0082335, IMG submission 72375) | Subsurface groundwater microbial communities from S. Glens Falls, New York, USA - GMW37 contaminated, 5.8 m (SPADES assembly) (version 2) ...
TTGCCGGTGTGGGGGAACGCTCCCGGGAAGGCAACGACCTTTGGAATGAGATGAAGGCATCCGGCGTCATTGACAAGACCGTTATGGTGTTCGGCCAGATGAATGAGCCGCCTGGAGTCCGGCTCCGGGTAGCCCTCACCGGTTTAACCATGGCGGAGTATTTCCGGGACAGGGAAGGGCAGGATGTGCTTCTGTTTATTGATAACATCTACCGCTATACCCTGGCAGGCATGGAGGTGTCCGCTCTCCTCGGCAGAATGCCCTCGGCGGTAGGCTACCAGCCAACTCTGGCCACTGAAATGGGGGAACTGGAAGAAAGGATAACCACTACCAAGAAAGGCTCTATCACTTCCTTCCAGGCCATTTATGTGCCTGCCGATGACTATACTGACCCGGGTATTGTGACCACCTATGGCCACCTGGATGCTATTATTGCTCTGGAGCGCTCCATCGCTGAGATGGGTATATATCCTGCTGTAGACCCCCTTTCCTCCAACTCCCGCATTCTTGACCCCAAGGTAGTAGGTGAGGAACACTATAGTGTGGCGCGTGGACTCCAGAAGGTACTACAACGCTACAAAGACCTCCAGGACATCATCGCTATCCTGGGTATTGATGAACTATCTGAGGATGATAAACTGATAGTCGGCCGGGCCCGGCGTATCCAGAGGTTCCTCTCGCAGCCAATGTTTGTAGCCGAGGCTTTTACTGGACTACAAGGACGCTATGTTCCCATAAAAGAGACCGTGCGTGGCTTCAAGGAAATCCTGGAAGGCAAACACGATGCCTTACCGGAGCAGGCATTCTTTATGGTAGGCACCATTGACGAGGCGGTAGAGAAGGCCAAGAAACTGGCAGCATAACCTGAGTGAAAATTATATACACTATCCACGCCAGGCAGCGTATGTCGGAGGTGGATAGGAATATCAGTGATGATGAAGTAGAAGCAACTATTAAAGACCCTGATATTCGGCGGCCTGGCAGGGGAGGAGTTTACGTAGCTGATAAAAGAATTGGCAACAGAAGGGTAAGCGTAGTTTTCAGAGAAGAAGAGGAAAGTAGTATAATAGTTATCACAGTCGTGCTACTAGAGGACTAGAATGAAAATCACCTTTGATCCCCAAGCTGATGCCTTATACATAGAACTGCATACAGGTAGAGTTCATGAGACCAAAAACGTGGGGGAAGGAATATTTTTGGATTATGATATGAATGGTGAGCTTAGAGGAATAGAGATACTCTATGCTAGCCAACGGGCGCCTGAGGTAATCAAAGGACACTTAGATATTAATATCCCAACGCATGCCTGATTATGTAAATAGCTGCTTTGCAATCCACTAGGTAAAGGAACAGGTCCAGTGGTGTTATGTTCGTTGGGATCTGTTGCCAATGAATTGGGGCATAGGGGTGAGATACATTGGCTAAAGTAAAATTAGAGATTGTAACCGCTGAAAAGTTAATATACTCCGAGGATGTAGATATGGTAGTCGCCCCGGGCGTGGACGGCTATCTGGGTATCCTGCCTCATCATACCCCTCTTATGACCATGCTTAACCCCGGAGAGCTCCGCATAAAAAATGGCGGAGAGGAAATTGACATGGCCATCACCGGCGGCTTTCTGGAGGTCAGGCCGGATAAGGTCGTGGTCCTGGCAGATGCCGCTGAACGGGCCGAAGAGATTGATATCGCCCGCGCCGAAGCTGCCAAGAAGCGTGCTGAGGAAAGACTGGCTGGAAAAGTCCCCGAAGGCGACCTGCTCCGCGCGCAGGCATCCTTAATGCGGGCATTAATGCGGCTCAAAGTTGCGGAAAAACGGCGCCGAAGGGGAAAACTCTAAGGATATAGCCTATTTTTTAGATTGTTCAGTCTGCTTTAAATAATAGGTCATACTCTGGAGTTTAAGCACGGGGTCAATATCCTGGATGCGGGCAATACCCTTCTGGGGGGTAATAGGCGCATAATTGAGGATCGCTTTTATCCCCGCTTCTTCCAGTTTTCCTATGACACTTTGAGCGGATGATGCGGGGACGGCGACTATCCCTATCTGGATATTTTCTTCCTTGATAGTATCCTTGAGGTCTTTCATATCCCTGACAGGTACGCCGGCTACTTTTTTCCCTACTTTAGCCGGGTCTTGGTCAAAAGCAGCGACAATTTTAAAACCCTGGGGAGCGAACCTGCCATACCCCATGATAGCTTTCCCCAATCCACCAACCCCCACCAAGGCCATATTCCATTGCCTATTCTGTAACCCTAAAATATCCCGTAATCTATCCAGGAGCTTTTTAACATCGTACCCCTGGCCCTGTTTACCAAATCGGCCAAAATAGCTCAGGTCTTTCCTTATTTGCGCAGCGGAATAATTTAAGGTCTTACCTAAATCTTCAGAGCTTACCCTTTCCAAAGTACCGTTCTCGTACATGCGGGAAAGAGCCCTCAAATATTTCGGCAACCGCTCTTCAATAACAATATCGGGGATTCTTTTTGTGTTCTTGATATTAATTTTAATCATTTTGCAACTTCAGCATGGGAAAATATTCCTGGTACAAAACAGGGCATAGTAAACCATACGCTCAACAGAAATATCCTGTATCTATTAGCCTCACGTATCCTCAAGATACCCGCATATATATAGCGGGGGGAAACCTACAAATAGGCTGGGTAAACTAAGCTTTATTAATAGTAACTTTTTAATTGATTCTTGTTTTATAGCCTCTTCTGGATTGGCCGGACTTTTTCATAGCAGACTCGATTATATTTAGCAAAAGTTCAGGCTTATTTCCTGGATTTCAAATCTGCCGCTGTTTGATTAGTCGATCCTATCTAGTTAGGTAACATTCCCGGTAACTGCTTTTATCCCGGCTTGTTTACTGCTACCCGTGCAGGTTAAATCCGACTCTAACAACAATGGCATGGGAATGGGGGAAACCTCTGAAGAACCCTATTCATTGGGCTGAATTCAAAATGAGGGTGGGTTTTTTCTTTTAAAAGAGCTTGAAGGCGTTCTATACTATCTCTAGTTGGACTCTGGTACCCTTTTTGGCGGCAGCTACGCGGAGGAGAGTGCGCATTGACTGGGCTACGCGGCCTTGTTTGCCGATAACCCTTCCCTTATCTTCAACGTCTACCTGCAAACGCAGCAATACACCATCAGGACCGTTTTCCTCGGTTACAACCACCTTGTCTGGTGCATTAACGATGAATTTCGCGATGTATTCCACCAGCTCTTTCATTTTTCCATCCTTGGTTGTTTTCTACGATTGATTAGCCTGTGGTGTCTCTTCTTCAGACTTCTTTTGATCCCCTTTTTCAATCTTTTGTAAAATGCTTAGTTTGGTAAGCAATCTTGCAGTCGTGCGTGTCGGCTGGGCGCCGAGGCGCAGCCAGTACAAAGCCCGTTCCTCATTTATCACTAAGTTATTTACTTCAGTTCGCGGATTATAGTGCCCTAAAATCTCCAGAAACTTACCATTCCTGGGCGATGTAGAACTCGTTACCACAACCCGGTAGGCAGGTTTCTTTTTAGCGCCTACTGGCCGTAGCCTTATTTTTACCATTTACCCCCCCTTAAAATTACCCCATTATAACACTATGCAAACTAACACGCATTATTATGAAACATTAAAGAATATCTGTCAATGGTTTTTGCAAGTAATTGTAATATATTACTATGTAGGACGGAAGCCCGAAATACATGTATTAATTCGTAAACCGCACCAAGATCAGGGATACTCCATTGGACACCGATTATTGATTCAGAAGGTGAAATTTTTCTTTACTTATTTCTGCTGCTGTGATATAGTGCTATCTAACTTAATATTTTGGTAAGGGAACCCTTTCGGACAACTGGGGAAGCCGGTGGAATTCCGGCGCTGTACCGCAACTGTAATTCTCCGATATATCGGGGATAAGCCAGGTCGACAGCCCTTACCAGCGTTCTGGACCCCTTCGCAGTAAAGGGCGGGATGCAGCCTTCCGTACTACGTGTAATTCATCAGGCTAATAAACTCCCACTTTTTATGAAGGTGGGAGTTTTTTTATTATCAAAATTCAAATACGAGAAACGCTTTGACGAACCTACTTTACGCACCACACTCTGGAGGAGGCGGGATATGCATATCCCTGACGGGTATCTAAGTCCTTTAAGCAGCGCCGCTATGTACGGTATAACATTCCCGTTCTGGTATATCGCAGCAAGACGCGTTAAAACAACGTTAAAAGGCCGCATGGTACCCGTCCTGGCCATCTTCTCCGCTCTTGCATTTACCTTGATGATGTTTATTGTACCTGTACCGGGTGGAAGCACCGCTCACCCTGTAGGAGGGACGTTACTGGCAATTGTAGTGGGCCCATGGGCTGCTGTTATAGGTGTAAGCGTAGCATTATTGATACAGGCCCTCCTCTTCGGTGATGGGGGTATAATGGCTTTTGGCGCCAATGCGTTTAATGCCGCTATTATCCTGCCTTTTGTAGGAATATTTGTATATCGAATGGGAATAGGGGAACCCACAGCAAACTTCCGGCGCTCCATTGTGTTGGCGGCAATAGGCAGCTATATAGCTATCAACATTATGGCTCTGATCACAGCTCTGGAACTGGGGAGCCAACCGTTGCTATTTCACACGGAGGACGGTGTCCCCTCATATTTTCCGTTTGGCTGGAAAACAACCATTCCGGCTATGATGGTTCCTCACCTGTTAGTGATAGGGCCGGTAGAGGCCATAGTTACCGGGCTGGTCCTGGCGTACTTAAAACGTACCTACCCTGGCTTGCTACCTTATCAGAATGCCATAATACGCACTGCAACTGTAAGATCTCTTAAAACCCTGTGGGTCGGTTTAGCCATCGTTGTGGTACTTACACCTCTGGGGCTGCTTGCCACAGGCCCGGGACTTACGGAAAGGGTCGTGGAAGACCTGGAAAAAATGGGCTGGCAAACATTGCCCCGGGGACTGGAGAAGTTTTCGACCCTTTGGCGGGCGCCTCTAACCGACTATACAGTTCTGGGGATAGATGCTAGATTAGGGTATCTGGCAACGGCACTTATCGGAGTGATGCTTATTACGCTGGGTATTTGGGTTATTGCCAAACTTGGTTCCTCAAAGAAAGCAAGTTAAAGAATTAAGGAAATACTTATGCCACATCCCTGACCGCCCGGAAACGAAACTTAAAAAAGGTGATATGGAACGTGATATACATTGGGGTAAACCCTGATATCGCAAAGCTAGGCTCCCTTACACTAAGCTGGCATGGTGTGTTTGGCGTTATCGGTGGAGCGCTAGCTACCTGGCTTATTTTTCGCCTCGACAGGTCAGGACTCAATGTTAATAAATCTCATTTATCAGAGGTAATTCTTTGGGGCATTATCGGGGGGTTGGTTGGTTCAAGGATAGTGCATGTTATAGACTACAGGGAGTTCTATTTCGCCAACCCCCTGACTATTTTATCTATCTGGGAAGGCGGACATGCCATCTGGGGAGCCATCCTGGGCGGCGTGATTACAGTAGCTATCTATGCCTGGATAAAAAGGTATCCGGTAGGCAATCTTCTTGATACAGGTGCTATCGGGCTTATATTAGGTCAGGCGATTGGCCGCATCGGGGATATTATCAATGGGGAACATCTCAGCGCCTATACCAGCTTGCCCTGGGGATTTATATACACTCACCCCAGTAGCCCCAGCTATGGCCTGCCAGCCCAGTACCCGGCGGTTGCCTATGAGTTGCTATGGGACTTAGCCATCTTTGGGCTGCTCTGGAAGCTTAAAGGAAGGATACATCCACCGGGTTTTTTATTTTTCCTGTATCTGAGTTTATATGCCTTTGGCCGGTTCTTCCTGTCGTTTTTGCGGTACGATAGCAATTTTGTGAGTCTGGGTTTGAATCAGCCACAATGGATCTCTTTATCGGTACTTGTGGTGGCTGTCCCGTGGCTGCTAATTCGATTGAGACGGGAAAGTTCGAAACTATAAACAAAGAAGTCACTGCCACAGTGAATGCTAGAATGGACTTGTTTGTAGTTTTAATCCAGGGGGTTTATAACTAAACCGGTGGGTAGCTTGGGGTAAAAGTAGGTGGATTTGCCCGGCAGCCTCTCGCCGGCATCGGCTACTGCCTGTAGTTTATCAACTCCTAAGGGATTCAGCAAGAAAGCCATCTGGAATTCCCCAGAGACTACCCTGGATATAGCTTCTGCAGCTTGAGATGTATAAGTAAGGTCGCTTTCTCCCAGTCCCAATATTCCTTCCAAAACCAGATGCCGCAATATTGATACTTCCAGGCCCCGGTAGGCGGGCGAGGTATGAGGAGGCATTAGCTCTACAGGTATAGGTTCCCTCCGGTGAAGAAGCATGAAAGTTCCGGGTTTCAAGCCATACAAGCCAATGGTAGTACTAAGCTCACTACGTTTTTTCATAATTTGGAGAAACTCCTGCCCCAAAACGTCGGGCTTATCAGCGGCCAAATTACATTCCTCAACCGTGAAAAGGTCTTTGAGTTTCTTTTTTAGCGCCGACGCCGTTTTCGGAGCGACTCCCCGTACCAGCCGATGGACCGGCAGGATGAGCAAATCGGGGTCGGAGGTGTTTACCAGTGTCATCATCACGAAATTGAAAGCCTCTTCGCCAGTGCAATGGGGCAATGAGCGGCGGCGTTCATCACGGTAGTTCAGGGCAGTCTCGTACCGGTGATGGCCGTCGGCGATATATAGAGATTGAGACTTGAACATGGCCTGGAGACTGGCTATCTTGTCAGGTTCTTTAATTGTCCATAGCTCGTGGCTTTCGCCGGAATCAGCGCTGGCTATTGCGTCAGGCGGTCTCTTGCCGATACGGGACATGATGGAACCTGCTTTATTATCCTTATCGTTGTAGAGGGCAAAAATAGGGCTGATGTTGGCCTGGCAAGCCCGGAGTAAACGCAACCTGTCATCCTTAGCGGCTGCTAAAGTCCCCTCGTGGGGGCGAACTATGCCGGATTCCTTGCCCTCTAACCGTATCCGTGCTATCAGACCCCGGCGTTTGAATTCCTTACCCTGGAACTGAAAGTGATGTACATGCAGATAGAGCGCTGGACGGGTATCCAGTTGAAGGATGCCGTCCTCACGCCACTGATTTAAAAGGCAGGAGCTATAAGAATACTTGTCCTCGGGTTGGTTTTCCTCAACAATTGCCTGTTCCAGACGAATGATATTGTATGGATTTTTTTGATAGCAATGTTGTTGGTCTACCGAGGAAAGGACATCGTATGGGGGACAAATAACAGGAGACAGGTCTTTCACCTGCGAACTATTGTATCGAAGCCCCCGGAAGGGTCTAATCTCGGCCATGCGTTACTATTTTAACTGAACACCTTAACTACCGCAAGGGGCTTAAGAAAGTCCGATTGCGAGCAATTCATGAATTGCCTCTACAGCTTTGATATATCATATTGTCGCTTCCCTCTTTCCTTTTTTGAGTAGCCTAGCTATACTATGCTTGCGAAGGAATCTAATAAAGATTCCCTCGAAAATAGCCTTTTTATTTCCCTCTCCCTTGACGGGAGAGGCGTAGGTGAGGGTGTCTAAAATTGACTTTTACCCAAAATCCCCCTCTCTCTAAATCTCTCCCCCGATGGGGCGAGAGGGTTATAAGCTATTTTCATCCTTCGCGGTCCCGACTTGTCGGGATTGGGGATTTTCTATAAAATCCTTTGAGGCAAGGCACTAGCTAAAATGGAAGAAATGGCACAGGTCAAAGACCGTATCGAGGAACTCCGGAAGCTGATTAACCATCACAACTACCGTTACTACGGTATTGATAACCCCGAAATCAGTGATGCCGAATATGATACCCTCATGCAAGAGCTGAAACGTCTGGAGGAAGCTCATACGGAGATGGTTACCCCCGATTCGCCGACGCAGCGGGTGGGAGCTGCTCCTGTAGCAGAGTTCGGTACTGTGGAGCACCCGGTCCCTATGCTCAGCCTGGCCAATGCCTTCTCCTACGAAGACCTCCAGGCATGGCATAAGCGCGTTACTAATCTCCTGCCAGGCCGACACTTTGATTTTGTCTGCGAGTTGAAGATAGACGGCCTGGCCATTGCCCTCACCTATGAAAATGGACTGCTGGTTACGGGGGCCACCCGCGGCGATGGCTTCAGGGGCGAGAATATCACTCAAAATCTGAGGACTATCCGAAGTATCCCTTTATCCTTGCCAACGGATGCGCCCCCACGTTTTGAGGTCAGGGGAGAGGTATTTATGCCGCGCTCCAGCTTCAAAAAGCTCAATGAGGAAAGAGAGACCCAGGGGTTGCCCCTGTTCGCCAATCCCCGGAATGCAGCGGCTGGCTCAGTACGGCAGCTTGACTCCCGAATTACTGCCTCCCGCTCACTGGATATGTATATCTATGCCCTGGGTTGGGTAGAGGGTAAAGCTATGCCCTCCACCCACTGGGATATCATGGAGAATCTTAAAAGTTGGGGGTTCAAGATTAATCCCAACAATACCCGTTGCGACACCCTGGGGGCGGCGGAAAGCTATCATAGCAAGTATATGGAGCGCCGCCATGAGCTACCTTACGAAATAGATGGCATAGTGGTTAAAATCAATGAGATTGCCCTTCAGAATGAGTTGGGGGATGTCGGGCGTGAACCCCGGTGGGCGATTGCCTATAAATTCCCCTCTATTCAGGCCAATACGCGCCTGCTGGACATAGGCATCAGCGTAGGCCGCACCGGGACTCTTAACCCTTATGCCATCCTGGAGCCGGTTTTTGTTAGCGGTGTGACTATACGGCAAGCGGCACTGCACAACGAGGATGACATCAAACGCAAGGACATTCGAATCGGCGATAGGGTGATTGTCCAGCGGGCCGGCGATGTTATCCCTGAGGTAGTAGGGCCGGTGTCCAGCCTCCGAACCGGACAGGAGCGCGAGTTTGTCATGCCCCGTAACTGCCCTGTATGCGGCGCCGAGGCTATCAGGCCCGCAGGAGAGGCTATGGCCCGCTGCACCAACGCCTCCTGCCCCGCCCAGATTTTGCAGCGTATACAGCACTTTGTTTCCCGCGGGGCGATGGATATTGACGGAGTGGGTGAAAAACTATGCGCTGCCCTTTATGAAGCAAAACTAATCAAGGATGTGGCAGATTTCTATTATCTAACCGGGGAACAACTGCTTACTCTAGAGAGAATGGCGGATAAAAGCGTCTCCAATATCCTGAACTCCATAGCCGCCAGCAAGGACAGGCCGCTGCCGCGGGTGCTGTTTGCCCTGGGTATCCTCCATGTTGGCGAGCAGATCGCTGAGGTTATCGCCAATCACTTTGGAAGCATGGACAGGATTGCAAAGGCTAGCGAGGAAGAGCTTCAGGCCATCCCTACTATCGGCCCTACGATTGCCCAGAGTATAGCTGCCTTCTTCCGCCAGCCGGATAACATTCGATTGCTGGAGAAGCTAAAACAGGCGGGGGTCAGGCTTGAAGCAGAGGTATCCGGGCCGAAGGCACAGCCTCTGACGGGTATGGATTTTGTTATTACCGGCCATCTGGAAGGTCTGACCAGGGAGCAGGCTGAGAGCCGTGTCAGGGAGCTGGGTGGTGGGGTTGGCTCCAGCGTCACACGGAAGACAACATACTTGGTGGTAGGCGCCGACCCGGGTTCCAAGCTGGAAAAAGCCCATTCCCTGGGCACTAAAATATTAAATGAATCTGAGTTTTTGAAACTTATACAGGACCTCACCCCTTAACCCCCTCTCCGTTGACAGAGAGGGAAAATATGCGGTACGGACGTAAACCCTTGCCCCGATATATCGGGGCTTCCCCCTTTATATAAAGGGGGTTAGGGAGTTTTCGTTCTTGATGCAGAAAGGCAAACATGAAACTTCTGGTAGGTCTGGGCAACCCGGGGAGCGAGTACTCTCGCAACCGGCATAACATGGGATTCCTCTGCCTTAACCATTTTGCTAAGTCGCATCGCCTGGCTTTCAGCCAGAGGCAATCGAAGGCCCGCGTTGCCAAAGGCGAGGTGGGGGGCGAACCTGTCATCCTGTCAAAACCCACCACCTACATGAACCTTAGCGGCGCGGCTGTCGCATCCCTGGTCCGGCAATGGAAAGTTTCCTTATCCGATATCCTGATAGTCCACGATGATATGGACTTGCCTCTGGGCAAAATCCGCTTGAAGCCAAAAGGCAGCGCCGCCGGCCATCACGGCATCGAGTCCATAATAGCCTCATTGGGTAGCCAGGAGTTCCCCCGCTTGCGGGTAGGCATCGGCCGGCCCGGAGATACCGGCGGAACAATAGACTATGTCCTAGGCGATTTTGTATCTTCCGAAAGAGACCTTGTTGAGGAAGTAATCGCCCGCGTAAGCAAGGCTATAGACTGCTTTATCGCTGAAGGACTGGAAAAGACCATGAGCAAGTTTAACCGGGATGAAGTCCCTCAGTAAATGCCTTTGAAGCAATAGGCGAAAACCGTTTTAGCAAGACCTTTTTGTCGCCCTCCGTGCGGTTGCATAGATGGTTGCTTACTCTCACATACCGATGTTATAATCCCCTTATGAATCTTTATCCCCAGGCACAAAGATGTTTATTGCAGTAATCGGCGGCAGCGAGTGTTCCTCTCAAGAGGCAAAGATGGCCGAAGAAGTCGGGCGGGAGTTAGCCCAACAGGGTATCGGCCTGATATGCGGAGGTTTAGGTGGGGTTATGGAGGCGGCCTCTCGCGGGGCAGCTCTGGCGGGGGGGCGGACTATGGGCATACTGCCAGGGCATAACGCTAAAGATGCTAACCCTTACATAGAAATCCCTATCGTAACCGGTATGGGGTACTCCCGCAATGTAATTGTCGTGAAGTCGGCCGAGGCGGTCATAGCCATAGGCGGTAGCTTTGGCACTCTTTCCGAGATTGCTTATGCCCTACAAGGTAACATCCCGGTAATAGGTCTGAACACGTGGTCGCTCTATCGTGGGCGACGCAAAGATAAATCTATCGTTATAGCTAAGAATCCGGTTCAGGCAGTGGAAAAGGCTATAGCTGCGGCCAACAAGAGGACCCGGCAGCACCCAAAGACAAATAATCACCCTGTAAGACAACCAGGAGGTAAACTTGCACACCATTGAGAACATTATTGCTCGGGAGATTCTGGACTCCCGCGGATTCCCTACTGTGGAAGTCGAAGTCCAGCTATTGGATGGCAGCCTGGGCCGGGCGGCTGTGCCCTCAGGCGCCAGCACAGGAGTATATGAGGCCCTGGAACTTCGGGATGGAGACCGGGCCAGATATGGCGGCAAGGGTGTCCTTAAGGCTGTCCACAATATCCGGGAGCATCTGGCTACGTCTGTTATAGGGCAATCGGCCCTGGACCAGGCAGCCATTGATGAGAAGCTGATCGAAGCGGATGGCACTCCTAATAAATCTCACCTGGGTGCAAACGCCATCCTGGCTGTTTCCTTAGCTGTAGCCCACGCCGCTGCGGCCTCTCTGCAAATCTCCCTTTACCGTTATCTGGGCGGCGCTAGGGCGCACACCCTTCCTGTCCCAATGCTGAACATTCTTAATGGTGGCGCACATGCTGCCAACGGCCTGGATTTCCAGGAATATATGATAGTGCCATCCGGAGCTCCTACCTTTACTGAAGCATTGCGTATAGGAACGGAGGTCTATCAAGCTCTGAAGGATGTGCTTAAAAAGCAGGGCCTATCCACACAGGTGGGAGATGAGGGAGGTTTTGCGCCTGTGTTGCCCACTAACGAAAAGGGATTAGAGCTATTAGTTCTGGCGATAGAGGCCGCCGGCTACAAGCCCGGCCAGGACTGCTTTATCGCTCTGGACATTGCCGCGAGCCAGCTCTACAAAAATGGCAACTATGTACTTGCACGGGATAAACATACCCTGAGCCCGATGGACCTGGTAGATCATTATGCAGCGATAGTAACCAGCTATCCTATTATCAGCATCGAGGACGGCATGGCGGAGGACGACTGGCAGGGTTGGAAGCTCCTCACTGAACGCCTGGGCAAACAGGTTCAAATCGTGGGGGATGACCTTTATGTTACCAATACGGAACGGCTGGCCAAAGGCATAAAGGAAAAGGCGTCAAATTCTATATTGATTAAACTCAACCAGATAGGGACTCTGACGGAAACTATAAAAGCAGTGGAAATGGCCCAGCGGGCAGGCTGGACGGCTATTATCAGTCACCGCTCCGGGGAGACGGAGGATACCACTATAGCCGATCTGTCGGTTGCTCTGAATACAGGGTTTATCAAAACAGGGGCGCCCTGCCGCTCGGAGCGGGTAGCGAAGTATAACCGCCTTCTGCGGATTGAAGAAGAGCTTGGCAAAAGCGGTTGGTTTGCCGGCAAAGAAGCTTTTTATAATATAAAGAGATAGGTGAACAATGAGGAGAACCTTGTAGGGGCGAACCTATGTGTTCGCTCAAGACTCGGGCCGACACGTAGGTCGGCCCCTACAAAAAACCACCCTCATTCCTTCACTCTGTTCAGGACAGGCTCTAACCTTCTCTCCTCAAGGGGGAAGGAATTGCCTGTGGCATTTTAACCTTTGTAGTGTCTCCTTTAATCGGGATGTCGGGATTCCTTAGGTAAGAGCTAATTTGTCACATAACTTTGGTACAGCGTCAAATATTTAATATAGTTCGGTTTATGTCAAATAAAGAATATATAAATAATGTCATGGCCCGGTCTGCCTATCGGATATTGCATGATGGGACTGCGTTCGGGGAAATACCGGGTCTCACCGGGGTCTGGGCCAACGAAGATTCTATGGAACATTGCCGGCAGGTGTTAGCTAAAGTACTCGAGGAATGGCTTAATCTTAAATTGCAGAATAACGAAGAATTACCTTTGAACATTGAAAGCGGCCTGTGGAACAATGATTACAAAGATGAAGGCAATATCACGAAAAGACCTTATAAGGAAACTTCGGGCACTGGGGTTTGAGGGGCCGATAAGGACCGGAGATCATTATTTTATGCACAGGGGAAGCATATTTGTGCGAATTCCAGGAAACGAAAAACCTGAAGTTTCTGCTGATTTGCAGCTGGCTTTGTTAAGTCAATTGGAAATAGAGACTACCGTCTGGAAATTAGCTTGATATTTAATTAAAGGTGTAAAAAAAACTATGTCAGAGGTAATACCAGGGATATACCAGTTAAAGGTGCCTATCCCTAATAATCCACTGGGCTATCTGAACGCCTATCTGGTTCAGGGCGACGATGGCTGGCTCTTGATTGACACCGGCTGGAACGAAGAGGCCAGCTTCCAATCATTAAAACAACAGCTAGAGCAAATGGGAGTGGGCTTTAACAATATTACGCAGATAGTTATAACCCATATTCACTCCGACCACTATGGCCTGGCGGGACGGATTAAGAAACTTACGTCAGCCAGGCTGCTTATCCATAAGGCTGATACCCCCTTTATCCAGAGCCGGTACGTAAATTACGATGACCTTATGGCCAGGATGGGCAAAATATTCCACCTGCACGGTGTCCCCGACCCGGAGTTACCACAGTTCCAGGGGGCTTCTCTCCCTGTCCTTGGGTTCGTAGAGCCGGTATGGCCGGATACGATGCTTCAGGGCGGTGAGGTACTTTCAACAGGTCGTTTTAATCTCCAGGTTATCTGGACCCCGGGGCATTCTTCGGGACATGTTTGCCTGTACGAAAAAGATAGAAAAATCCTGTTTGCCGGAGACCATGTCCTGCCGGTTATTACGCCAAACATCAGCTATCACGCCGAGTCCACAGCCAATCCTCTCAAGGACTATATCGGCTCCCTGCATGAGATTGAATCTTTACCGGTAGATGTTGTATTGCCTGCCCACGAGCATATATATACCGGATTCAAAGAGAGGATTAAGGCAATATTGGAACATCATGAAACACGGATGCAGGCTATCCTGGATACAGTTCGCAAAGATCCCCGGACTGCATACGACATATCAGGCCGGATACCCTGGGAGACGATGGGTGTGCCGTGGGAAAAGGTATCTGCTTTTACCAAACGGGCAGCCGTCACCGAGACATTAGCCCACCTTTTCTCAATGGAAGCCGATGGCATAGTGATAAGATTTCAATCTAATAGTCTTGTCTCATGGCTGGCAAAATAATTAACATGAAGCGTATCGGTACTACAACCACGGTACCCATAGAGGTCTTACTTGCCGCCGGCTATCAACCCATTGACCTCAATAACATCTTTGTGGGCAGTCAGGAGCCGGAGCGCCTGATCTCGCTGGCCGAGAGGGCGGGCTTTCCTCAGAACTGTTGCGCCTGGATTAAGGGCCTGTATGGTGTCTGCATGGAACAGGGCATTGAGACGGTTCTGGGTGTAACCACCGGCGACTGCTCCAATACTCAGATGTTGCTGGAGGTCCTTAAGCTCCGCGGTGTAAAAGTTATTACTTTTGCTTATCCAGGACTGCCACAACCGCAACTGATGCAGCGTCAGTTGGAGGGCCTTGCCATAGAATTGGGGACTACTATAGCTGAGGCAGAGAAGATGGCAACAGAGCTGGCTCCCGTGCGCCAACTCGTCTGGAAATTAGACGAGCTTACCTGGAAAGAGGGACTTGTTAGTGGACTGGAGAACCACCTGTGGCAGGTCTCCACGTCAGATTTCAATGGCGATTATGTCAAGTACAGACAGCAGATAACAGATTTTATTGCTACCTGCAAGCAAAGACGTCCCTACCCTCACGATATGCTACGATTAGCTTTTATAGGCGTTCCGTCTATCTTTGCCCGGGACCTGTATCCTTTCATCGAAGGGCAGGGCGCCCGTGTGGTATTCAACGAAGTGCAGCGCCAGTTTTCAATGCCTTTTCCCAATTGTTCTCTAACAGAGCAATACTCGAAGTATACCTATCCCTACTCTGTTTTCGCCCGCATCAGCGATATTGAAACACAGCTTCAAATCCGCAAAATAGATGGTATAATCCATTATGTGCAGGCTTTTTGCCACCGGGGCATTGCGGATATAATTTTTCGCAGTTCTCTCCATGTACCGATTCTCACGCTGGAGGGAAATGTGGATTTTTATCTGAGCAACCATCTGCACACGCGCATCGAGGCATTTTTAGAGATGTTGCGCCGCAGTCAGAAGATATTAAGCCAGGTAAGACAATAAAAAAGGAAGGCAACATGACGACAAAGATCGGGATAAACGGTTTTGGGCGCATAGGCAGGCTCGTTTTCCGGGCTATAAAGGATTGTCATCCCCATGAATTGCAGGTAACGGCCATAAATGACCTGACCGATACCAAAACCAATGCCCACCTACTCCGCTGGGATAGTAACTACGGTAAGTACAAAGGAACAGTCTCACATACTGCCAACACTATGATTGTGGACGACCAGGAAATAAAGGTATTTTCCGAGCGGGACCCCGCTAAAATCCCCTGGAAGGATTCGGGTGTTGAAATCGTAGTGGAGTCCACAGGGATATTCACCGATGGCACCAAAGCTAGAGCCCACCTGCAGGGAGGGGCCAAAAAGGTTATTATCACTGCTCCGGCTAAAAATGAAGATATAACTGTCGTGCTCGGAGTGAATAATAATAAATACGACCCCAGGAAGCATAACGTCCTCTCCAATGCTTCCTGCACCACTAATGCCATCGCACCTGTGGTAAAGGTGCTTGCAGAATCCTTTGGACTGCAAAAGGGTCTTATGTCAACTATCCATGCTTATACCAATGACCAGGTGGTAATGGACACAGTCCATAAAGACCTGCGCCGGGCCCGCTCCGCCGGGTTAAATATTATTCCTACCACTACCGGCGCTGCCCATGCTGTTACTATTGTTATGCCCGAACTCAAGGGCAGAATACACGGCACTGCTTTCCGCGTCCCGGTCCCGACGGTGTCCCTGTGCGATTTTGTAGCTACCCTGGATAGAAATACCACGGTTGAAGAAATTAACAAGGCATTTAAGGCAGCAGCGAATGGCTCACTGAAAGGCATTCTGCAATACTGTGACGAGGAACTGGTTAGCCTGGACTTTAAGGGCAACGCCCACAGTTCCATTTTTGACGCTCCCAGCACCATGGTTATCATGGACAACATGGTCAAGGTTCTCGCCTGGTATGATAATGAATGGGGATACAGTTGCCGTGTTGCCGACCTGGCCCACTTTCTTGTCGAAAAGGGTCTCTAAACGCTTGTGAGGTGAATACATGAATGACAAGGCTTTTCAATGGAGCCTGACTATCACAACTATATTGGTATTGATATGGTTGATAGCCGGGATTATTTTCTATTATTATGTGCCGTTCATACTTGTATTGTTAAGCGCTATTGTAGTTGAGATGGGTGTAGCAATAGTCCTTCTCTACTACTGGGGTAAGGACTATATGGGCAGACGAGTGTAATATAGACGGACCGGGCCGCCCACTGTGGCTTTTGTGTCAGGATGTGGTTATTATTGCCTTCCTGAACAATTGGGGCAATTATGTGCCTCAGCACTAAGGGTCCGAATGTGTCCTCTCTGGGACGCAAGCTGGATAAATATTACCCAATACTACCGTTAATTACTTGAGGCAATTAAGTAGCACTCTCCTCAGAGAATAAGCTATAAACTGGATTGGGTGGTGAATGTGGTGGTCAGGACATAGGGACAATCCCAGCCCTAACATTATGGTTTTGCTAAGGTATCGGTAATACACCGATGTTAGTGGCTTTGATCCTCCTCCCCCTGGAGCTTTTTCCCTCCAACTCACCGATCCGTGAGAAAATCTTGATCCTCCTCCTCACTCTGCACCTTTTTCCCCTCCAACTTACCGATCCGTGAGAAAGTCCTGATCCTCCTCCTCCTACCCCTCCTGCTGAGCTTTCCGTAGATATTGTCTATCAACCAGGCGCCCAACGAACCGATAATACTTGTAAAAATTATTCGGAGGTATTCAGGCAAATCAGAGGCAGAGAGAAGAAAATAGGGAATATGTAAAACTACGTAGAACATAGCAGTAACGTAGGCTAAATAAGTACGTTTACGGTAGGCGATAAATAATATAAACGCTATCGTCAATAGATCATGTATCTCATGGAAAAACGGGAACACCCTGGAAGCAACAATAGGGTGAAATACTTGCGGAATTTCCAGCAAATCTACGCCACTGGTTACTATCAAAAGCAGTACTGTCAAAATAGTAAAAGACCTGTCTTGTACGTCCGCTCTAAGTCGCAGTATTATGTTATTCCATCTAATGCGCATTGCATCCTCTACAAAATTAAAAGTGAATAATATTACAAATGTTCCACTCAGAAAGGATAGAAGGGTAAAGTGAACCTATAAGAGTTCAATCGGAATCTAACCTGAACGAAACGCTTAAATGTCCATTTGCCTCTTGCCCTTTCAGCATTACGGCAACATCCTCCATTCGTTACCCGTTCTTATCCCAGAGGTAATAGTCCCATTCAGGTATAGCATCAACTTTGTAGCAACAACGGCACCAACCCCAGAACGGGAAGGAGAAGTTATATTTCTGGCGAAGCTCCAGGTAACCCCGCCCCAGTTCCAGGTAGTACTCTAATGGTGGAGGTAGGTGCCCGGCCAGGGCTGAACCAGGCTCGGCTGCCCACACATTTGTCCGTGGCAGGACTCCGTGGGCCATAAGATATTCAAAACCAGCCAGCGTGTGTTTTACAGCGGGCAGAGAATCTTTGAATCCCCAGGGCTGGGCCATTTCTACTCCAGCTACAAAGTTGGATTGTATCCTGCCCTTGCCGAAGATGTCTACAGCATCAATCACCCGTCTCAGAGATTCTTCCCAGCCCATCAAGCTCGCTTTACCCGGACAGACGATATTGAATAGGCGTTCGCCCCATACCTCAAGGTTCAGCATAAGCGCCGGGATGCCTGTTTTATAGAGCTTCTTAATATCATCTTTTGGCTTGGGCTGTATATTAATGTAGCTCGACATCCAGTTGCCGTTAATCCTCTCGCCGATGGTGTTCAGGTAGTCACAATACCACTCTGCCTCGCTTTTGCCATCCCTCTTGCCAATTACCGAGCCGGCGGTAAGTGAGAAATGACGGAACCCCGGCTCCCTTTGAGCCGCCTGGAATACTTCAGCCAGCATCTCCGGTTTTGCAGTCGTCACAGTCAGTTTATCGCTTCCCATCTTTTTCTGCAAATTAGCGCCGATGTCACAGAATAGACACTGTTCATTCCGGGCCCAGCGGTCGCAGACGAAGGTCATAAAACCGAGGACCGCATCCTTACCTGTCGGCACAGCAATCGCCTGATATGGCGTTCCATCATCGAACGTCTGACTTGCCCACTTTGGAGACGAATCGAAATAGACTTCCTCTACAATGCCCCCTTCGTCACGAAAAACAAATTTCCCGTCAATGTAATCAACAATGTAGGGAGACGATGCGCCGGCCCGTGCCTGTATCGTTGTGTCATCGCGTTTCAAGCAAAACCAATTAGGTATCTTTTCCCGGGTTACCACTGTGTGTTCCATATCCTGGGAAAAGATGAAATGACCCTTGAAATGGATATTCATTCCCTTCACAGCTTCTTTGGCGGCAGAACTTAAAGTTACCCCAAGCCTGAGAGCGTCCGTTTTGATGATCACGCTTCGTGGCACATCCCGGAAAGTATTACACAATTGTTCAATACTCATAGCTTTGCCTTTCTTGCAGCCGTACCCTTAATTCCCGTTCAATATATCGGTACGTGGTGGATTGCTCTGTATTAAAAATTAGTCAGTATATCGGCTTCCGCCAGTCCAAGTCGAACAAGCTCCTGACGGCTCTGTTCCAGCATAGGTTTCATGCCGCAAATCATAGCTATGGGTTTATTAAGCCCCCTTATAACCTCGCCAAATTGCGATTGGACATGGCCCGTCTTTCCAGTCCAGCCCGTTCCCTCCGGGCGGCTTACAATCTGTATAACCTCGATATTCGATTTTCGCCATTCGGCAACTTCGCCCGGGAAAGCAAATTCATCAGGGTGGCGGACCCCGTAAATAAACTCTACTTTCTTGAAGTCAGACCTCCTGCGGCCGATAGACCTCAGCACACCCCGCAAAGGCGCAACAGCGCTCCCGACTGCGGCCATAACAAAATCCCGCTCACGGTAGTTATCAATCGGGAATCCCTTCCCTACCGGGCCTTTGGCCTGGACCAGAGCGCCTTTCTTAATCTCAAACAATGCTTTGGATACGCCCGCGCCCTCATGTATGAGAAACTCCATGCCTTTCTTATCTTCGGGGGCGGAGGCTATAGCATAATACGATTCCCCGACTCCCTCCAATCGCAGAATAGCGACCTGACCCGGTATAAAAGACCAGACCTTTCCCGAATTCAATGAAATCAGCCGCATTTGCGCGGTTTCCTCCCGCACCCACTGAACGGAAAAAGTTGTTAGTTGATTTTCCATATTACTCTCCTGTGCTTTACTCTGTGCTACTGATTTACGCTAAATATACACTGCTTTGTTGCCTACGGTGATAGTAATCATACAGATGGGAATTGTCAATTGGCACAAAACCAAAACGGTTTTGCCCCTGACTGATGGCAGTAAACAGGTTATAAAGTAAGCGCTTAACCTGGACAGCTCTGAAAGGCGAGGCTTGCCTTAGCAGGGCGAAAACTGTAAGTAATCACGGAAGAAATATCCTTGACATTCCCCAGACTGACATTTACAATGCCCTTGTCTTTCCAGGTGGCTCCAGGGGAAGCTGTAATTCAGGCAGAGGAGGGTATCTGTGCAGGAGTCAACTAAGGTGAGGGAGACCCATTGCGGGACAACTCGCAGTGTGTGTCCGGAATGCCTCAGCACGGTTGACGCCCGGATTATCATCCTGGACGGGCGTGTCATTATGCGTAAAGAGTGCCAGAACCACGGCTTGTTCGAGGTTCTACTGAGCTCTGATGCCCAAATGTATCTCGACTCCTTACCGTATAACAAACCTGGCAAGCAGCCCCTCGGATTCAGTACCCCCGTAACTGACGGTTGCCCCAAAGATTGCGGTCTTTGTCCTGACCATATACAACATACATGCCTGGCATTGATCGAAGTCAACAGCCACTGCAACCTGGACTGTCCTATCTGTTTTGCGGACTCTCAACCTGGATTTAGCCTTTCTCTGGCACAGGTTGAACGCATGCTCGACCGATTTGTTGAACTGGAAGGCCAGCCGGAGGTGGTCCAGTTCAGCGGAGGCGAACCTACCCTTCATCCTGACATTATAACCATGCTCCGAATGGCGCAGCAAAAGGGTATTAGACATCAAATGCTGAACACCAACGGAATCCGGATCGCCAAAGACGACGCTTTTCTTGCCAGGCTAGCGGATATCGGACCTACCATCTATCTTCAATTTGATGGATTTGCCAAGCAAACACAGGAGATGATACGTGGCAAAGACCTGCTTTCCACCAAGCTCAGGGCGCTGGATAGGCTTGCCGAGGCTAAACTGGATGTCGTCCTGGTGCCGGCTATCGAAAAGGCTGTTAACCACGCGGAAATCGGAGATATAGTTAAATTTGGTATTAAGCATCCGGCAGTCCGGGGCATTGCGTTTCAGCCGGTGACACATTGTGGCAGGCACGGCCATTTCGACCCTCTCAACCGTGAGACGATTGCAGACGTAATCCACGGGATAGCTGAACAGACTGCCGGTATGTTTGTGGAGACCGATTTCATACCGGTGCCGTGCTGTCACCCCACCTGCCGCTCGGCCACTTACGCCTATGTGGACAAAGGGAAGGTGACGCCGTTGCCCAGGGTGGTGGCTGTGGACAAATACCTGGACTACATCACCAACCGCACTTTACCTGATGTAAAACCCGAGATACTCAAGTCTCTGGAAGGCCTCTGGTCAGCGTCATCTGTGCCGGGTACGACGTCCATGGCCGAGCGATTCTGGTGCGCCGCATGTAATCTGCCTTTACCCTTTGGAATGGCGTATGCCCACCTCAAAAAAAGCATCTTCATGATTCTAATCCAGGACTTCGGCGATGCCTACACAATGGACCTGAATGTGCTCAAGAAGTGCTGCATCGGCGAGCTTATCCCTGACGGACGGATGATTCCGTTTTGCGCCTACAATAGCCTGGGTTACCGGGAGAAAGTCCGCGCTGACCTTGCCGCAGGCAATATGCAGTAAAGGAGGGAAACATTGCGCCCGATACTTTTCAGCATTGGCCCGTTTGCCGTCTACTCCTATACAGTGTGCATGCTCACGGCTTTCCTTGTGGTTGGATGGCTCACATACCGCGAGGCGAAACGGCGGCTGAGACTTACTGAGGAGACCCTTATGGTTGGCTCAATAGGGCTCCTCGGCGCAGTGGTGGGGGCCAAGCTGAGCATGATGGTGTTCCTGGGACCAGCCGAGTTCTGGCGCTTGCTGCCCACTATCCCGTCCCATGGTTCCGCCCTTGTCGGCGGGCTGGCCGGCGGCTACATAGCCATTATAGTGTCGGAACGGTTATTGGGTGTAACCCGGTGTACCGGAGACCTGTTGGCGCCGTTCCTGCCGCTGGGACAGGCTATTGGAAGACTGGGCAATTTCCTGGCTGCGGATGCCTATGGGACACCAACTTCGTTGCCCTGGGCTGTGTACCAGGCAGGTGAGTACCGTCATCCGGCCCAAATCTACGAGCTTTTACTTGACCTTATCCTGTTTGCCTTCTTGTGGCGGCGGCGCTACGTGTCTTTCCGGGATGGTGAGCTATTCCGGATGTATGGAGTCGGTTACGCCATCATCCGTTTCCCCCTGGAGTTCCTGCGCTACCAGCCGACTCCCCGCGATTTCCTGGGGTTAACCCTGGTGCAGTGGCTGTGCATAGCCGCGGGGCTGGGATTCGGTATCCAGCTTTATCTTCAACGGAAGGGGATAACATGCACCTGCGACCCGTTACCGCGTTTCCAGAGAAAGCAAAGTAGTCCTTGAGCCCAAAAGGCCTGCCGGTCAGGAGAGACTAACGGATTTGAAATGCAATGTCTGCTAAAGGAGGTTAAAATGAGTCCCTTTGTCAAAGCCATGATTTACACAGCAGCGCCTATTGTGGTCGTGAGCGCCATTAGTACCGTGGGTGTAGCCGGAATTCCACCCTCAGGCGAAAGTTGGGCTATTTTGTGGTTTATTCCGGCTTTTATGGCTATTGTAGCTTTTATTGTATCTATAGTTCACTTTTTTCAGGGCAAAAAACAGATAGCTGCAGGAATGCTGGCTGGTTTTGGTATTGGTGTACTGGCTCTTGGCGGTTCATGTTTCGCAATTTCATTGGGGTTATGAAAAGGGATATTGCCGTGGTGCCACTTGTTTGGCCATCCTTGGAGTGTTGGGAGCGTTGGGGGAACCGAATTAACAAAGGCAATCGGATTTGAAATGGCAGGTTTACTGAAGGAGGGCAATAATGAGTCCCTTTGTTAAAGCCTTGATTTTCACAGCGGCACCTATCGTGGTTTTGAGCATCGCAGTTCCTGTAGGTGCAGGAGTGAGACCAAATAACCCCGTTTGGGGCAATTTATTGATTGCCGGGGGTTTGATGTGGGTCACCGCCCTGATCGTCGCTACGGTATTGCGTATCATAGGCAAAAAACAGGCAGCGGCCGGGGTGTTCAGTGGAGTGGGCATCGGAGCGGTTGCCTGGATGGCATCCTGCTTCTCTTCCCTGAGTGCCCTATGACAAAAGTCTTAGCCAGGATAGGCTAACTTTGCGATATTGTCTAACAAAATTGTGGTTGGCGCTCAGCTTATTATTTTGTGATAGGCGGGATAGCGTATTCGTACCAATATGCAGCCAATAACTTCCCCGTTTCGACGAATTTGCTATCAATGGGAAGGCACTCGTATTCGGCGCCCGTTCTGTTCAAAGAATCATCCGCAGGCGAACAAATGGCTTTAGCAATAGCGCTCCTGGTTATAAAACCCCTTTATACCTTAATAGCTGCGCTTCTTATTGTTGCTATGTGGCGACTGAAGTCGCGCGACATGGTAGCCTTGCGTTGGGGTATTATCGCCTTCCTTGTCGGCGAGATGTTTTGCGCTATTAACATTGTTTTCTTCGGAGATGCTTCCTTCTTGCTGGAGGCGCTACACAGCGCCGGCATGGCGGCAAGCTTTGGCCTTGTTATCTATGCGGTCCTGGATGGACTGGACACAAGAGTGCTTAACTACACTAACCCCAACAAGAGATGCGCTGCCATCAGCCTATGCAGCCAGTGTGTAAAGTACACCGATGCCCCGTGCGGGTTTAAGAGGTTGTTCTATTTCCTGACGCCGTCACTTATGGCACTGGCCTTCATTCCGCTGCTGGTCGGTACGAACCCTGTGTCTTACAACACAAGTATTTTCGGAGTCCGGTACGAACTATCACACCCGGTAATGGTCCAGGTACTGGAAACCCGCCACTTTCCCATACTGGCTGTATTCCTGTTGGCTGCATCGCTGCGATTCCTGGTACTAAAGAACAATAATAAGACTGAGCTATATAAAATGTTTTTCTCCGCGGGAACGGGTTTCCTCGGTTTTGGTTTCTTCAGGCTTATCTTTTTTGGAGTATACCGGGACAACCTGGTATGGCCGAATTTCTGGGAGGAGCTGACTGAATTAATGTATATGGCCGGTGTTGGCTTCGTTTTGTTTATTTTCCGGCACAGCTTATTGGCAAAGGGAAAAAACTATGACCCTGCCGGAGATGTTCAGGAAGGAAAGAAGATAACCGGCAGGGTATCTTAGTTGAAACGACTTCCACAGGAACGTAAAGCATGAGGCATGACTTCTTATCCCTTTAATGAGTGGATTATGTGTACCCACGACTGAAGTCGTGGACATGGGAATCCGAATCTATGCCCCGGACTTCTCCGAACCCCGACCTGTCGGGGTCCGAGAGTCTCGCAAAGCGGACAGTCTGGGGTAGTCATATAAACCACAAACCCCACCCTGAGATGCTTCGCTCCGCTCCTCCGAGTGAAACATCGGAGTCCGATACTTCGTTCGGACAGCATGACAATGTAAAGACTCTGGGTTATCCCTTTCTCGCTTGCATTCCCCTAATACGGTAGCTTATAATACTTCATATTTTGCTGTTATATCTGTTGTCTGGCATCGTAAAAGATGTACCCTGATTGGACAACAAGTAGGGGCACAGCATGCTGTGCCCCTACAAGATGTAAATAATAAGGAGGTTTGAACATGGCAAAGTTGGCTTCATTGGGTATCGTGGGGGCAATAATTTTCTTCCTTCTGGCAGGCTGCGCTGCCAGGCCGCCGGCCCCTTCACCTTCTGGACCTACTACCGCACCCGTCATGCCATCGGCTCCGGCTGCGGCAACGGCTGACACCAGCCCGGCGGATGCAGAATGGGCCAGGATAGTAGCGGAGGCCCGAAAGGAAGGAAAGGTTAATATCTATACCTTCTGGATAACGGGCGATGCCAGTAAGGCTGTGGCCGAGGCTTTCGAAAAAAGGTATGGCATCAAGGTGGAAATGATTACGGGCGTTGGCGCTGTGCTTATCGAAAGGATGAAAACCGAACAGGCCGCCGGTAAATATGTCGCCGATACCTTCGACTCGGCGATATCTCTTGTTACCATGGCTAAGGACAATGGCCTTTTACAGAAATGGGGTAATCTTCCTGTTCTTAACGAAAAGATTGAATGGCGGATACCCCCGCGTGTGGATGCGGACGACCAGATAATTGACGGCGGCGTAGGCCACGTAACCACAATTATTAATACCTCCCTCGTGAAACCGGGGGATGAACCCAAATCCTTCAAGGATTTCCTGGACCCGAAATGGGGCGGCGGCAAGATATCGATTGCCTCTCCGGTTACTGCGCCGGTCTCGATAATGCCCTATGTGGCGAAATTAATAGATGATGACTATTTTATACGCCTGGGTAAGAACAATCCGAAAATAGGGCCGACTGTCAGAGACGGAATAAACGCTGTGGCCAGGAGCGAAGCCTCAGTGGAGTTCCTGATGACCGATTCCATTGTAGCTCCGTTGGCAGCCCAGGGCGCCCCTTTAAAAGCTATCGAACTGGCCGAAGGGGCATTACGTCTCCATGGCCTTACATTAACACTTCCCAGGAACGCTCCACATCCCAATGCAGCCCGCGTTTTCGCCAACTGGCTTCTCTCGAAGGAGGGTCAGGAGGTTTACCACAAAACATCGTCAACTACCCCGGTAAGAGGCGATATGCCCAGTTATTTGCCGCCGGCAGTGGCGCTGAATTACAAAAAGGTTACTAACCTGAGCCTGGAGGATATGCTAAAAGTCTCCAAAATACAACAGGACGGGACGGTAGCCAAACTTCTGGGCTTGATGAAATAGGTTTCAGACTTGTTTTCAGGGTGATGGGCCTGGCAAGCTGCCGATAAGAGCCCTCTGGAGCAGTGACAAAGGAAGAAAGCAGTGCCCGAATCCATCTTTGTCCCCTCTCGAGTCTCGATGAGTCCTGAGAGACAGGAACATCATAGTGCCTTAGTAAGGGGGATTTAGGGGGATCTTGTTTTAGAGGTAATCACCGATGCTCATTGGCATGACACCACGAAGCACGAAAATACTATTCCAATCTGTCATTCTGAGGAGCGAAGCGACGAAGAATCTCTCGCCGCAGCGACAAAATCAGTTTCAGCGAGGAACTTGAGATTCTTCACTACGTTCAGAATGACATTGAGCGGTTATTTTCGAAAGAAGCCTGTAAGGATTTGGAGTTAGAAAGTTGGAAATAAATGGCAACGGTGCGTGAAGCCTGGCTGAAAAGGACAATTGAGGAGCCACTTGAACCTGACTTGCCCATTTGCGACGCACATCACCACCTGTGGGACCGTCAGGGGAGCCATTATTTACTTGAGGACCTGCTGCAGGACACAGCGGGAAACAATATCGTCCAGACAGTTTTTGTCGAGTGCAGGGAGGCCTACAGGAAAGACGGGCCGGAGGAGATGCGGCCTCTGGGCGAGACGGAGTTCGTGGAGGCTATTGCTACCCAAAGCGCCAGCGGAGGATTCGGGACAACCAGGGTCGCAGCAGGTATCGTAGGTTTCGCCGACCTCACCCTGGGTGCGGCTGTTGCCCCGGTGCTCGAAGCGCATCTGGCAACAAGCCCGGCCCGGTTCCGGGGGGTCCGTCATATCAGCACCTTCGATGCCAGCCCTGATATTCAATCCCGTAAAATCCCCCATCTGTTGCTTAACCCCAAATTTAGAGAGGGCTTTGCCTGTTTAAAGAAATACGGATTGAGCTTCGATGCCTGGATGTACCATACTCAATTGATGGACCTGGTGGACCTGGCAAAGGCCTTCCCTGATACCACCATAATTCTGGACCATGTGGGCACGCCCCTCGGCATAGGCCCTTATGCAGGGAAACAGAAGGAAGTATTCCAGGAATGGCAGCGGGGCATTGCGACGCTGGCAACCTGCCCCAATGTGGTTGTAAAGCTGGGCGGATTCGGGATGTCTCACCTGGGCTTCAGATGGACTGCATTGCCTGAGCCTCCCGACTCAACTGAACTGGCTGGGGCCATAGAGCCTTACTTTAGCTGGTGCATCGCCAAATTTGGTGTCAACCGTTGTATGTTTGAGAGCAATTTCCCGGTGGATAAAGAGGGTTTTTCATACAACATCCTGTGCAACGCCTTTAAACGCTTGACAAAGGACTTCTCGCCCACGGAGCGGGCAGCCCTGTTCCACGATACCGCAGTTAAGGTGTACCGCCTCCCGGCCCATTGAGAAAGGTGGAACCGACCTTGTATCAAATCCCCCTTTGTCCCCTCCCGGAGTCCCGACTAGTCGGGGCTAACGGAGTCGCGATGAGTCCCAATAAACCGGGACATCATCGGACCTTAGTAAGGGGGATTTAGAGGGATTTGGCTACTAAGCATTATCAAAGTAATGAAGCTGGATATGATACACAAGAGTTCGGGATCTTTGCCGGCGCAGGATATGGGGGCGGTAGATAGCAAATTGAAGGTGGGGATAGGGGTTGTGTAGGTAGATCAGTGCCCCCGATTATTGTAGGTTAGAGCACTCTTGGGGTCTAATTCGATAGCTTTGTTATAATCAGCTATGGCCCTGTCATATTCAAATTTAACGTTGTAGTCGTAACCCCGATTGGTGTAAGCCAGAGCATCTTTGGGGTTAAGCTCGATAGCCTTGGTGTAATCGGCTATAGCCTTACCATATTCCCCTTTCTTGTCGTAGACGCAACCCCGGTTGTAGTAAGTCAAAGCACCTTTGGAATCAAGCTCGATGGCTTTGTTGTAATCGCCGATGGCCTTGTCAAATTCCCCCTTTTCGTCAAAAGCAATACCTCGACCGATGTAGGCCTGGGTAAATTTGGAGTCTAGCTCGATAGCCTTGGTAAATTCTGTAATAGCATTGTCATATCTTCTTTGTTCGTTCATACCAAAACCCCGTTTGGTGTACTCCAATACTGGATTTGTGGGTTGCAGACATCCGAACAGTAAAAGTGGCAGGACGCTCAGAGCCAGTGGAAATACCTTTTTCATGTCAACGATCTCTTTATGGTATTTCAATTAGGTCTAAAAATATTCAGTCCAGCCATCGCAGAGCGATGATCGCTGTTAAAGCTGTGTCCCAATTATGGTAGAAATTATCTCCCATCCTAATTTCCATTGATAGCCTTGTCAACATCTTTGTCCTGCTTAACAGTTACGACTGAAAAGTGAATGTTGAGCTTCAGCCGTGAGCATCAGTTGCTTATACGCATATATTCATGTAACAATGGGGATGCTCAAATGCTAAACTATTCTACCGTAGTCATAGGCGGCGGCGCTGCCGGTATCTGTGCCGCCATCAGCAAGGGCCGCAGGGGCGAGCCGGTGGTCATCTGTGAAAAATTGCCGCTTCTGGGCAAGAAGATATTAGCTACAGGCAACGGCAGATGCAACCTCTTGAATGAAGACCTCAGCGAGGCCTATTATAATCCTGCCGCCAGAGACCTCGTAAGGTCCGTATTCGACCAGTTCGGCAAGTCCGAAATACTGGAGTTTTTTAAGGGCCTCGGCCTGGAGTTATATTCCAAAGAGGGGCGGATATTCCCCATGACAAATCAGGCAGCCTCGGTCTTGAAAGTTTTGGAGATGGAGCTGAAGAGGTTGTCCGTACCGGTAGAATTCGATTTCAATTGTTCCGGCATCTCGTTTTCCAGGAGCGGTATCCTCGTTTCTTCACAGGATGGCAGAAAGATAGAATGCCAGAAGGTAATAATCACGGGAGGCGGCATGGCTTATCCGGCATTAGGCTCGGACGGAAGTATGTTCGAGGTAGCCAGGCAGATGGGCCACACAATAATAGAGCCCGTGCCGGCCGTGGTGCCCCTGGTGGTAAAAGATAACCTGTGCCGTTTCCTGCAGGGACAGAGGATAACCGCCAACGCCAAAACGGTTATCGAGGGCCAGGTGGGCGATGAGGTAAGCGGTGAGCTGCTCTTCACGAAATACGGCCTTTCAGGCACCTGCATACTCGATGTCAGCGAGGCGGTATCCATTGCGATAAACAGGCATCACAAATCGGAGGTATTCGTTTCTGTGGATATGGTCCCGTTTCTGGATAAGGAACAGCTAAGGGATAAGCTTGAGAAAAGACGAAAAGAAAAATGGCCGGCGGAAGAAATGCTCGTCGGAATATTGCCGAATAAATTCTGTGTCGCTCTTAAATATCTTTTTGAAAAGAATGACCTCTACGGCGCTGTCAACTCGATAAAGGACTGGCGTTTCAAGGTTACCGGCGCCAGGGGCTGGAACGAGGCAGAGTTCACCAGCGGCGGCATAGATGTCAATGAGGTAAACACCACGACGCTGGAGTCGAAATTTAAAAAGGGTGTTTACTTCGCCGGCGAGGTCCTGGATGTCAACGGAAGACGCGGCGGGTATAACCTCGGCTGGGCCTGGGCTTCAGGGTTTGTGGCCGGCCGGACAGATTAAGGGAAGAGATTAAGGCGAAAACCCCTTAGCTCCTTCAGATTTTATACGGAAACCCGTATGAGCGGAGTGAATCGGGACTATACGTAAGGGTGGTGTCACGACCCCGACAGGTTGGGGTCGTGACGGGAGATTCCTTTCACTCATGATGCTGACTGGCAGGCCGCCGGGTCTTTTGGTTACTGGATAGTAAATATAGTTACTGATGCGTCTGAATTTGTGCCCTGGATACCATCCAGAATCTGCGCCGTTGCTTTATACTGACCGGGTTCCCAGCTTTGAGTTTCAAAACGCCGCCAGGTGACACGTGTGACAGTAGAAACTCCGGAAGCGGCCTCTCCTGCCGGCGGTTGCATAGTTTCTAAACGCATGACACTACCTGTCTTGTTGTTTTGTATCAATACCTGTGCTGAATAGTTGACTTTTTGATCGTGTACAGGGATAATTCCAAGAATTATTATAGTAACTGGCTCTCCAGGTTTGAAGTTGGTCTTTTCAGTAAATTGGCCGGTAGCGCTGACCTCCGCCGTTGTGCGAACAAAATTAAGAGATGGTCTTACAGGTTTTTGCAACCTGGAGATTTCAGCTTTGGCTGCTTCAAGCTGAGAAGTCAAGTTGTTAGTTTTGCCTTGTTCCTGAGCTAAAGTGGATTTAATAGTGGAAACCTCGGCTTTGGCTGCTTCAAACTGAGAGGTCAAGTTGCTAGTTTTGCCTTGTTCCTGAGCTAAAGTGGATTTAATAGTGGAAACCTCGGCTTTGGCTGCTTCAAACTGAGAGGTCAGCCTGGTTAAATCTTCCTGTACACGGGCTTTTTCTTGTTGGGTTTGAACTAGAGTGGCCTGTGTCTCATCGTAGGCACTTTTTGATACACAGGCAGATGTAGCCAATAGTGAAAGAAAAACAATGCTGATTATGCAAAGTCTTAATTTTTCTTGCATTTTTGCCTCCTCAATAAAAAATTGACCAATGATGCTGTTACAACCAGACCCACACCGCTCAATTCCACCCTTGTTTCATGACGTGCTTACCTCTTGAGCCATGAGCTGGCCTGTTTTCTTCAAGTACCTTTCAGTGACAAACCCTCCCCTCGTGCTGTCATCTGGTGGGCTTCCAGGTGGCCGGATAGATTTTTAACAGGTATGCCTTCTCCTGTTCGGTAAGAGGGAAGACCTTAGCTATATCTGATTGCCAATCATCCGGACGGCACAGCGCTGGCCTGCCGCACATCAGCCTGGTGGGATCATTGTTGTGCCCCAATCCGATAGCATGGCCTATCTCATGGATAATAACATTGCGTAAT
>Ga0082335_1002877_pt1 | contig 30212 bp, 26 predicted proteins | sample Subgrocontami58m_FD_72375 | JGI IMG/M metagenome (GOLD analysis project Ga0082335, IMG submission 72375) | Subsurface groundwater microbial communities from S. Glens Falls, New York, USA - GMW37 contaminated, 5.8 m (SPADES assembly) (version 2) ...
CGAGAAGGGCTGGGAGCTCGCGCTCGACCCCAATCCGATGGCCTCGATCTGCGGCTCGGTCTGCGCCGCTCCGTGCGAGTCGGCGTGCCGCCGCAAGGAGGTCGACAAGCCGCTCTCGATCCGGTACGTGAAGAAGTTCCTTTCGGACTGGGCGCACACGAACCTCGCCGAGGACGGTCGTCCGTACGCGCAGCCCGCCCCGCCGTCGTTCGGGCCGCCTTCGAAGCGCGTCGCGATCGTGGGTGCCGGCTGCGCGGGCCTCTCCGCGGCGAGCGACCTGGCGAAGCAGGGCTTCGGGGTCACCGTCTTCGACGCGCTCGACCAGGCCGGTGGCACGACGCTCGCCGGCGTTCCGCCGTTCCGCCTGCCGCGCGAGGTCATCGACCGCGACGTGAACGGGATCCTCAGCGAGAACGTCGAGCTCCGCCTCTCCACCTACGTGGGGAGGGACGTGCAGCTCTCGACGCTGCAGGCGGACTATGACGCCGTCCTCGTCACCGCGGGCTGCTTCGACCCGAACTACATCGGCATCCCGGGCGAGGACAGCCACGGCGTCCTCGCCGGCATCGTGTTCCTGGAGCGCGCGTACCGCGGCCGCCCGGTCGAGGTGGGGAAGCGCGTCGTCGTCCTCGGCGGCGGCTACACCGCGATGGACTGCGCCTCGACCGCTTGGCGTCTCGGCGGCGACGAGATCCTCATCGTCTACCGCCGCGGCCGCGACGAGATGGTCGTCGACGAGGAGGAGGTCCACGAGACCGAGCGCGAGGGCATGCAGTTCGTGTACCTCGCGAGCCCGGTCGAGGTCCTGGCCGACGCGACGGGCAACGTGCGCGGTGTGCGGTTCGTGCGCAACCGCCTCGGCGCGCCCGACCGCTCGGGCCGCCGGAGCCCCGAGCCGATCCCCGGCTCGGAGTTCGAGATCCCCTGCGAGACAGTGCTCCTCGCGCTCGGCCAGTCGCCCGACACGACCTTCCTCGCCGAGTTCGCCGACTTCCGCGTGAAGCGGTGGCGCGACGTGAAGGTGGACGCCGACACGTACCAGACCACGGTGCCGAAGATCTTCTTCGCCGGCGACTACCGGACCGGCCCGACGACGATCATCGAGGCGGTCGCCGACGGACGCTCCGCGGCGCAGCAGGTCGGGCGCTTCCTCGACCCCGAGGCGCACTCGGTGAACGTCCCCGAGTACCACGAGATCGTCACCCTCCGCCGCTCGGCCGTCCCCGACAATCTCGGCGCGATCTCGGGCGAGGGGTCGCTCGCGCGGATCTTCCACAACATGTCGGTGGACTACGACCGGATCCCGCGACAGGACATGCCGAAGCTGCCGAAGGCCGACCGGCGCGGGCTCTTCCTCGAGGTGAACCGCGGCTACGAGGAAGCGCAGGCCGTCGCCGAAGGGGACCGCTGCCTCAAGTGCAACTTCAACATCGAGATCACCGGCGAGCTCTGCATCATCTGCGGCGGCTGCGTCGACGTCTGCCCGATGGACGTCATCCACATCGTGGACCTGGGCGACGTGGTGGACGACGGCGCGCTCCCGGCGGTCGGTGCGGCGAAGTCGTGGGACAAGGGCGTCGCCTTCTACCTCGACGAGACCGCCTGCATCCGCTGCGCGCTCTGCGTCATCCGGTGCCCCACCGACGCGATCACGATGAACCGCTACGGCTCGGTCGTGCCGTCGGTCGGCAGGGCGCTGCCGCAGGAGTCACTCGACGACGAGATCCACCTCGACCTGACGGTGGCCGGCCGCCGGACGATGCGCCCGCTCCCGCTCTACGACCCCGCGCTCGCGGTGGGGCACAAGACGCTCGCGGCGAGGAATGGCGACAATGGACACGCGGGCCACGCCGGCGAGCACGGTCGCGAGCTCGTCGAGACCGCGGGGAAGGGGTAGCCGGTGTTCGAAGTCCCGGCGCAGATCTGGCAGAAGGTCCGGACGAACTACGTCTGGCGGTCGCTTTTCCGCCACGGCTATCCGGACTCGCGGAAGAACCAGTCCCTGACCGTCTTCACCAACGTCTTCCTCCACCTCCACCCGGTGAAGGTCCGCCGCCACGCGCTCGCGATCCCCTACACGTGGTGCATGGGCGGGCTGTCGTTCTTCCTGTTCCTCGTCCTCACGCTGACCGGGACGCTCCTCATGTTCTACTACCACCCCTCCACGGGCGAGGCCTACCAGGACATCAAGGATCTCGAGACCGTCGTCATCTTCGGCCAGTTCCTCCGGAACATGCACCGTTGGGCGGCCCACGGCATGGTCATCACCGTGTTCCTCCACATGATCCGGGTCTTCTACACCGGCTCCTACAAGCCGCCGCGCGAGTTCAACTGGGTCGTCGGCACCCTCCTCTTCGTCATGACGCTCATGCTCTCGTACACCGGCTACCTGCTCCCCTGGGACCAGCTCGCGCTCTGGGCGGTCACCGTGGGCATGAACATGGTCGGCTCGACGCCGATCATCGGCGACGAGATGCGCTTCCTCGCGATCGGTGGCTACGAGGTGGGCGGCAACGCGCTCCTGCGGTTCTACGTGCTCCACGTCGTGGCGCTGCCGCTCCTCACCGGCTTCCTCATGGCCATCCACTTCTGGCGGATCAGAAAAGACGGCGGCATCTCGGGGCCGCTATGACGATGCAGCGGGGCCCGCAGCCCTTCCCCGGCCAGGAGAAGCGTCTCCGCCTCCTCGCGTTCGTCCGCCAGGACTCGATCGTCCGGGTGGACAAGCGCGTCGAGGACACCGCGATGGTCTGGCCGCACCTCCTGCTCATCGAGTTCATCGCCGCGATGGTCTGGTCGCTCGGCCTGTTCGTGATCTCGGCGCTCTTCAACGCGCCGCTCCAGGACCACTCGAACCAGGACCGCACGCCGAACCCGTCGAAGGCGCCCTGGTACTTCCTGAACCTCCAGGAGCTGCTGCTCCACATGAACGCGGCGCTCGCGGGCGTGGTCGTACCCGGCGCCTGGATCCTGTTCATGATGCTGATCCCGTACATCGACCGGAGCCGGCAGGGCACCGGCGTGTACTTCACGAACGCGAAGGGCAAGACCATCGCGAAGTTCTCGGCAGTGTTCGCCGCCGTCATCACCGCCGCGCTCGTCGCGCTGGACTACTTCCTCAAGAAGGCCGGCTACGCCGAGTGGGCGACCGCGAGCCTGCCCGGCGGCAAGCTCATCATCCCGGACGTGGTCATCCCGACCGCCGTCATGCTCGGCCTGCCGGTGGTGCTCGTCATCATCCTGAAGCGCCTCTACAAAGCCGACGCGCGCGAGTGGATGATCGGGATCTGGTCCGGCTTCCTCGCGACGTACCTCGTGCTCACGTTCATCGGGACCTCGATGCGCGGCCCCGGCATGGACCTCTTCGCGCCGTGGGCGCTCCCGCGGACCCACGAATGACGACGGCCACGACCGCAGCGCTCACGAAAGGACTCGCGTCGCCGCGGCCGGCTCCGCCGGCCGGCGGCGTGCCCCCGCGAGGATGATCCGACCGCACGAGGAGACCTCGACGATCGCGGGCGGGATGATCGCGAAGCTCAAGCGGCGGCAGCTCCTGCGCCTCGGCTTCCTCGGCGGCACGCTCCTCGCGGTCGCCGAGCTGGGCGGCATCTTCCTCCCGTTCTTCCACGTGCAGAAGATCGTCGGCCTCGGCGCACGGATCGCCGCGGGGAGCAAGGCCGACATCCTCGCGAAGTTCGCCGCGACGAACGACGCGCCGATCCTGAACACCGAGGGGCGCTTCTTCCTGCTCCATGCTCCGGGCGGCATCATCGCGGCGTACCGCAAGTGCACGCACCTCGGCTGCACCGTTCCCTGGACCGCCTCGGAGGACCAGTTCCACTGCCCGTGCCACGGCTCGCTCTTCGACAAGCACACCGCCGTGGTGAAGGGCGGACCGGCGCCGAAGCCGCTGCAGCTCTTCCACGTCACCGAGGCGAACGGCGCGCTCATCGTCGATACGAACCCGCTCAGCGTCATCGACCGGCAGAAGAACGAGTTCGACCCCGCCGACATCGAGGTCACCGCGTAGGTGGACATCAACGTCGTCCTCGGCGCGACCTCACTCGTCCTGCTGCTCGTGTTCGTCGGCTTCTTCGGCTACGCGATCCGCGAGCAGGAAGCGAACGAGCCGGAGGAGGAGCAGCTTCGCGGCGTCGCGCTCCTGCGCCAGCACTACCCGGCCGGCGCGACGCTCGAGCAGCCCACGCCCTACTGGGTCGCGCCGATCCCGGTCTCGCCCGACCCGCTCGAGATCGCGAGCAACCTCGACAAGAAGATCGTCGTCGGCGCGGCGATGCTCTTCGCCCTCTTCGTCCTCACCGGCGCGTACTTCCTCGCCGTGCCGGTGGTGCGCGCGCACGGTACCGAGAACCAGCTCGAGCAGCGGGTCGTCCGCGGCCAGGGCATCTACGCGAACGTCTGCTACGACTGCCACGGCGAGACCGGCCAGGGGATCGCCGGCGCGGGCCTTCCGCTCAACACGAGCGCGAACAAGTACACCGAGCTCGAGGGCGACCCGATCCAGCTCAAGGAGCGCACGTTCGCGCTCCAGCGGGTCATCGAGCGCGGTCGCGCGAAGCCCGCGGGCACGCTCTCGATGCCCGGCTGGGCACGCTCCGAGGGCGGGCCGCTCAACCCCGAGCAGGTGCAGCAGGTCCTCGCGTTCATCATGTGGGCGACCGAGGAGGAGTGGGCCGACCTCGTGACCGTCCGCCTCGAGGCGGACCTGAAGCCGGAGCCGCAGACGCCGAAGCCCGAGGTCGTGACCGGCACCGAGGGTGGCAAGAGACTCACGCAGGCGAACGCCCAGCAGTCGTGCACCACCTGCCACGCCTTCGAAGCGGGCAAGCAGAGCCTCCTGCCGCTCGCGCCGAACCTCTCCGACTACGGCGTCAAGGGCCCGCTCAGCGCCGAGCTCCAGAAGCTCAAGGCGTCCGACCCGCAGTGGCTCACGAAGTGGCTCGAAGGCGCGCCGACGATCAAGCCAGGTATCGCCATGCCGAGCTTCGGGCAGAAGAACGGCGGCCAGCTCTCCGACGACAACATCAAGGCCATCGTCGAGTACCTCATGGTCCTCGGCACGGGGAAGGAGCCGAAGTGATCGCGGAGATCGGGGAGGCCCTCGAGTTCTACCTCGTGTTCGGGACGACCTTCGTCCTCACCGCGATCATGTACTTCCTCGGCAAGTGGTGGACGAACTACCGGTAGGTGGTCGTGCGTCGCTGCGCTCCGCCCGACCGTCCTGCTCCACCCGCCTGCGGCGGGATGTAGTAGGTGGTCTGCGGCGGGATGTAGTAGCTCAGAACGTCGGCGGCGTGATGATCCAGATCGCCTCCACGACCTCCGCGCTCGCGTTCCGGTACCAGTGCGGCACGGTGCTCGAGTAGGAGATGGAGTCGCCGGCTACGAGGGTGTGGGTCACGCCATCGACGTGCACCTCTTGGACGCCGCTCAGGATGTAGCCAACCTCCTCGCCTTCGTGGACGAAGGGTGTGGCCTCGGTCGACGTTCCGGGCGGCACCTTCAGGAGCAGGACCTCGAGCGCGCGGTCCAGGTCGGGCGTCAGCATCTCGTAGATCGTGCCGTCGCCGGGCACCGCGTTGTGCGGGTTGAGGCGCCGTCGGTGATCCTTGCGGACGACGGGCGACACGGGCGGCTTCGCCTCCTCATCGAGCTCCACCAGTCGGCCGATGGACACCCTGAGCGCGTGGGCGATCTTCACGAGCGTCCCGAACGACGGGTTGCCGAGGCCTCGCTCGATCTGACTGAGGGATCCCAGGCTGCAGCCGCTGCGGGACGCCACGTCCTCCAGCGTCAGGCCGCGGTCCAGGCGTAGCTGGCGGATCTGCCGGCCGAGCGCTCCCCTCAGCTGATCCGGGAGCGGCGCCTCACCGACGCCGGACGTGATCCGCATCTGGGCGAAGGACCTCCATTGACAAGATGAAACTGCCTTTCACTATAGTGCACTCCGACCAGGAGACCATCCAGGGCGCCCACAGGCCAGTCTGGCTCGAGCACCGAAAGGGACGGGGGCGGTTGAGGCAGGACGGGACGCCGAAGCAAGCCACGCACGACTCGGTGGTCGAGCCGAGCCGGAGTATCCCCGTGGTCGCCGAGACCGACGTCCTCGTCGTCGGGGGTGGGCCCGCCGGCGTCGGGGCGGCGGTTGCCGCGCGTCGAGAGGGCGCCCGGACCCTGCTCGCCGAGCGCTACCCCTACCTCGGGGGGATGGCGGCGGGCGGCATGGTGCTCGTCATCGACGACATGATGGACGGCCCGCGTCAGACCGTGCTCGGCATCGCGCAGGAGTACGCCGAGCGCCTGGAGCGGATCGGCGCGGCCGTCTATCCGCCGCTCGAGGATCGCTACCGCGTGGACCGCGCGCTGTGGAACAAGTGGGCCAGGTGGGGTGCCATCGACCTCTACGCACGCGGTCGCCTGAAGCCGATCACGTACGCGGTCGCGTTCGACCCCGACGGATGGAAGCGGGTATCCAACGAGCTGGTCCGCGAGGCGGGAGTCGAGCTACGGCTGCACAGCTGGTTCAGCCGGCCGATCCTGGAGGGCGATCGCATCGCCGGCGCCGTGTTCGAGACACCCGAGGGCAGGCAGGCGGTCCGGGCGAAGGTGGTGATCGACGCCACCGGCGACGCCGCGGTGGCGGCGCAGGCGGACGTCCCGATCGAGCACGGCCGGTACTTCATGACACTCGTCCACCGCTACGGCGGCGTGGACACCGATCGAGCGATCCGGTTCGAGAACGAGCATCCGAGGAGGGCGGCGACGCTCAATGCCGAGGCGCGGCGGCTGCTCGGCGGCTCGTGGGACATGTGGTGGCTCCTCACTCCGCTGCCCGGCGTGGTCTGGTGCAACTGCCCCCACATGCGCGGCTACGACAGCACCTCGGTCGAGGATCTGACCAGGGCCGAGTTCGAGGCGCGAGCGAAGATCGAGGCGACGTTCGCGTTCGCCAAGGAGAACATCCCGGGCTTCGAGGGCGCGTACCTGCTGGACACCGCTCCGCAGATGGGGGTGCGGCAGGGCCGGCTCCTCCAAGGTGAGTACGTGGTCACCGCCGAGGACATCAAGCGGTCCCGCTGGTTCCCCGACAGCGTCGCGCGTGGACGCGGCTACTTCACGCCGTACCGGTCCCTCGTGCCGCAGCGGCTCGAGCAGCTGCTCGTCGCGGGGCGCTGCTACTCGGCCACCCCGATCGCGCAGCGCAGCAGCCGCGAGATCGGCCCGTGCGTCGTGATGGGGCAGGCGGCCGGAGTGGCGGCCGCCATCGCCCTGGAGACCGGCGTCACCGTTCGCGCGGTCGACGTCCCGAGCGTGCAGCGCCGTCTCCGGGCCCAGGGCGCGGATCCGGGCGACGAGCGGCCCGCCGTCCGGGCGGAGCTGGTCGCCGCAGGCGTCGGGCCGGGGGTCGAGCGCTGATGGCACTGCCGCTGGAAGGCGTCCGCGTCATCGACCTGACCCAGGTCGAGCTCGGTCCCGTCTGCACGCAGGCGCTCGGCGACTTCGGCGCCGACGTGATCAAGATCGAGCGCCCTGGCGCCGGCGATCTCTCGCGTTCGGCCATCCGGGACCCCGCGGGATCCGACAACCCGGTCTTCCTCAGCCTCAATCGCAACAAGCGCAGCCTCGAGCTGGACCTGCGGAAGGACGAGGGCCGGCAGGTCGTCCACGACCTGGTCACGCGCTCCGACGTCATCGTCAACAACTTCCGTCCGGGCGTGATGGAGCGTCTCGACCTCGGCTACGACCGGCTGCGGGAGATCGATCCGCGCATCATCTACGCGGTCGGCTCCGGTTTCGGCAGCAGCGGACCGTACGCGCACAAGGGCGGGCAGGATGTCCTGGCCCAGGCCCTCACCGGAGCCATGGCTCGCCGAGCCGATCCGAGTCACCCGCTCGCCATCTACGCCACTGCGCTGGCCGACTACACGGCCGGGATGCTCATGGTCCAGGGGATCCTGCTCGCGCTCCTCGCGCGCCAGCGGACCGGCGAAGGCCAGAAGGTCGAGGTGTCGCTCTACGACGCCCTCCTGTCCATGCAGCTGCAGGAAGCGACGATGTCCCTGATGCGGGGAGTGGAGCTCAACTGGGCCGCGAAGCCGCTCTCGGGCGTCTTCGAGACCGCGGATGGCGCCATCGTCATCGTGGGCGCCTTCAAGGAGAATCCTCTCCGCGACATCTGCTCCGCCCTCGAGCTCGAGGATCTCTCCCTCCGTCCGGAATTCGCCACCGAAGATGCCCAGGAATCGAGCAAGGCGCGCCTCCAGCAGGCGTTCGCGGAGCGGATCGCGCAAGCATCCGGCGACCACTGGATCCGGCGCCTCGAGAAGGTCGATATCCTCTGCGCTCCCGTCCTCCCCCTCAGCGAGACGCTCGCGGATCCCCAGGTCGCGGCCAACCAGATGATCTGGCGCATCCCGCACCGCGTGGTGGGCGAGGTGGTGACGCTGGCCAACCCGGTCAAGCTCTCCGCGACGCCCGCGAGCCCTCGGCTCAGCCCGCCCACGCTCGGCGAGCACACGATGGAGATCCTGCGCGAGCTGGGCTACTCGCCCGAGCGGATCGACGGGCTGGTAGCCGGGGTGCCTGGGTGAGCGACGTCCGCTTCGAGCTCGAGGACCACGTGGCACGCGTCACGATCGATCGTCCCCAGGTGCTCAACGCCATCGACCCGGCCGCCGAGCGGGAGCTGGGGGAGATCTGGGAGCGGATCGAGCGCGACCGAGGCGTCTGGGTCGTCGTCCTCACCGGCGCGGGCGACCGTGCCTTCTCCGTCGGCGCGGACATGAGCGCTCGGGCGGTGGACGAGACGGGGCTCGCCTACTGGGCCCGGGAGCGCCCGGATGGTTTCGGCGGCATCGCCACCCGGCGGACCCTGAACGTGCCGGTGATCGCCGCCGTCAACGGCTACGCGCTGGGCGGAGGCCTGGAGATGGTCCTCGGCTGTGACATCGCGGTCGCCGTCGAGGAAGCCCGCTTCGGGCTCACCGAGCCTCGGGTGGGAAGGATCCCGCTCGACGGCGGTGTCTTCCAGCTGGTCCGGCAGATCCCGCGGCGGCTGGCGCTCGGCATGCTGCTCACCGGTCGTCAGATCAGCGCCGCCGAGGCCCTGCGCTACGGCCTGATCAACGAGGTCGTCGCTCGGGCCCACTTCGCCGAGGCGGTGCAGGGCTGGGTGGACCAGGTGCTGCAGTGCGCTCCGCTGTCGCTGCGCGCGATCAAGGAGATGGTGCTGCGGACCGCGGCGATGCCCGTCGAGGACGCGATCCGGATGCGCCTCCCGGCGCTGGTCGAGGCACTCGGCTCGGAGGACGCGATCGAGGGTGTGAGGGCGTTCCAAGAGAAGCGGAAGCCGCGCTGGCGAGCTTCGTGACGATCCTCAGGTCGAGCGCGACCAGCTCGAACGTCGTGGCCGATCGCGGAGAGGGGTGAGAGCGGCAGGCATCACCATGGCGGAACCGCACGGCGCGCTCGTCCGGCAGGGCCTCACGCTCTGACCCGATCGCGCGGAAAGGGGCGACCCATGACCCGAGTCACCGATCCCACCGAGACCTCGCGAGCTCTCACCCGTCGCGGTCTCCTGCGCGCGGGCGGCGCCCTGTCGCTGGGGGCACTCGGCGGCGGCCTGCTCGCGGCCTGCGCGCCCGCGACGCAATCGGCCGCGACGCCCGCCGTGGCGGCGACGGCCCGTGCCGCGGCGACGCCGGCCGCTGCGGCGCCGACCCAGGTCGCGACGCCCAAGCCGCCGCAGCCGGTCAGCCTGCGCCTCGGCTGGCTCGCGAACGCGCAGTACGCGGGTGACTTCGTCGCGCTCGACAAGGGCTACTACAAGGAGCGGGGGATCGACCTGCGGATCGACGGGGGTGGGCCGAACATCGACCCGATCTCGCTGACCGCGAGCGGCTCGAACACGATCGGCAACGTCTCCTCGATCGCGGCGATGTTCCTCGCACGCTCGAACGGCCTTCCGGTGAAGGCCTTCGCCACCGCGCTCCAGCGCCATCCGTTCGCGTTCATCACGCTCGATCAGAGCATCAAGTCGCCCGAAGACTTCGTCGGCAAGAAGATCGGCATCCAGGCCACCGCACGCCCACTCATTGACGCGGTCATCGCGAAGTACAAGCTGCCGCGCGACAAGATCCAGATCTCGGTGATCGGCGCGGAGACCATTCCGCTGCTGACCAAGCAGGTCGACATCATCACCGCCTGGGTCATCGACGCGCCGCAGATGAAAGCGGTGGGCCCCGGCGCGAAAGCGCTGCTCCTCTGGGACATGGGCATCCAGCTCTACGCGTTCACCTACTTCACCACGGATGACGTGCTGAAGAACCGTTCGGACATGCTCGCCGACTTCGTGGCCGCGAGCGCCAAGGGGTGGGAGTGGGCCGCCGACCATCCGGAGGAGGCGACCGACATCACGTTGAAGTACGCGAAGGATCTGAAGCGTGACCTCGAGCTCGAGACCTGGAAGCGGGAGACCCCCTTCCTCTGGTCGGCCAAGACGAAAGAGCAGGGCTGGGGCTGGATGGAGCCCCAGGTGTGGGACGACGCGATCAAGGCCTATGCCGATCTGGGCCTGCTCAAGGCGCCGATCACCTCGAAGGACGCGATGACCCAGGAGATCCTGCAGCGTGTCGCCGGCCGACCGAAGCGCTAGCGGGAGCGGCCCGGCCGCGATCCGGCTCGAGGAGGTGGGGATGACGTTCCCCACCTCCTCGGGTCCCTTGCGCGTGCTCGAAGGCGTGAGCATCGCGGTCCGACCAGGCGAGTTCGTGTCATTGCTCGGCCCGTCCGGCTGCGGCAAGTCGACCCTCCTGCGGCTCATCGCGGACATCCTTGCGCCCACCGACGGACGCATCACCGTCGCCGGCGAGAGCCCGGAGACGGCCCGGCGCCGCCGCGCCTTCGGCTTCGTCTTCCAGGACTCGACGCTGCTCGCCTGGCGGAGCGCGCTCCAGAACGTCCTGCTGCCGCTCGAGATCAGCGGCGACGCGGGCGAGGGACGCGAGCGCGCCCGGCGACTGCTCGACCTCGTTGGCCTCACGAAGTTCGAGAGTGCCTACCCGTGGCAGCTGTCGGGAGGGATGCGTCAGCGCGTCGCGATCGCGCGGGCGCTCATCACCGAGCCGCGGATCCTGCTCATGGACGAGCCCTTCGGCGCCCTCGACGAGATCACGCGTGAGTACATGAACCTGGAGCTGCTGCGGATCTGGCAGGCGACCGGGACGACGATCTTGTTCGTGACCCACAGCTCCCCGGAGGCCGTCTTCTTGGCCGACCGCGTGGTCGTGCTGGGCGTGCGCCCCGGGCGGGTCAAGCTCGATCTGGCGGTCGAGCTGCCACGTCCGCGCGATCCGGCGCTCAAGGAGACGGTCGAGTTCGCGCGTCACACGGCGACGCTCCGGCGAGCGCTCGTCGGGGAAACCCGGCTCGAGTGACGGCCGCCGCGGCTCCGCGTCAGGACGTCAGCGGTCGCGGCGGATCGCTCCTCCGACGGTTCGGTCTGCCGACGCTCGGCATTCTGACGATGCTCGGCTATTGGGAGCTGCACATTCGCCTGTTCAACGTGCCGCACTACCTGATGCCGCCTCCCTCGCTCATCGCGGTCACGCTGGTCGAAGAGTGGCCGACCCTCGAACGCAACGTCGGCACGACGCTGATCGAGGCTGTCGGCGGATTCCTCCTCGGCAACGCGGTCGCGATCCTGCTCGCGGTCCTGTTCGTCCACAACCGGCCGATGGAGCGCACGCTCTTCCCGGTCGCGGTCGCCGTGCGCACGGTGCCGATCATCGCGATCGCACCGATCCTCGTGCTGCTCCTCGGCAACGGCTATGCGCCGAAGGTGGTCATCGCCGCGCTGATCTCATTCTTCCCGACGCTCGTGAACATGGTGCGCGGCCTCGAGTCGGTCGAGGTATCGGCGCTCGAGCTCATGCGCGTCCTCTCCGCGACGCGGACGCAGGTCTTCTTCAAGCTCCGGCTGCCCTCCTCGCTGCCCTTCCTCTTCGCGGCGCTGAAGATCGCGACCGCGTCGTCGGTCATCGGCGCGATCGTCGCGGAGTGGATCGGCGCGGACACCGGCCTCGGCTACCTCATCGTCATCTCCACCTTCGAGTTCCGGACAGGGCTCCTCTACGCGACGACCGCGATGGCGTCGTTCCTCGCCTTGGCGCTCTTCCTCGCCGTCGCGGTGCTCGAGCGCCTCATCGTCCGCTGGCAACCGGCGACCACCCGGCAGTGAGTGGCACGCCGCTCACGCTTCTGGCCGACGTCGTGCTCACGCTCGACGCGGCGGGAACCAGCTACGCCCCCGGCGCGGTGGTGATCGAAGGCGCCCGCATTCGCTCGGTCGGACCGCCGCAGCGGCCGGGGGCCGGCGACGTGATCGACCTCCGCGGCTGCGTGCTCCTCCCCGGACTCGTCAACGTCCACACCCACACCCCGATGTGGCTCTTTCGCGGTCTGACCGAGGACGTGCCGCGCGGCGAATGGCTGTCCGGTCGTCTCCGCCCGCTGGAGCAGCGGGTCGGCCCGCCCGAGCTCGTCGCGGCCGCGCGTGCGGGCTGCCTCGAGCTCCTGCTGAACGGCGTCACCACGATCGCCGACCGCTACGGGCACATGGACGACATCGCCGACGCGGTCGAGGAGAGCGGCTTGCGCGCGGTGCTCGCGCACTCGCTCTACGACGACGGGGCGGAGCGTGAGCTCGCGACGGCGCAGGCGCTTCTCGAGCGGTTCGGCACCGACCCGGAGAGGTCCCGCGTCTGGGCCGGTCTCGGGCCGCATGCGACGGACACCTGCGGCCCCGACCTCTTGCGGCGCGTGCGGGCTCTCGCGGAGCACGCCGGCGCTCGCGTGTTCATCCACCTCGCGCAGTCGCGCGAAGAGGTTGCCGCCGTGCACCGCCGCGGCCACGCCGGGTGCGCGTCGTACCTCGACGAGCTGGGCCTTCTCGGCCCGACCGTCGTCGCCGCGCACGCGACGTACCTCACGGACGAGGAGGCCGACCTCGTCGGCGGGCGCGGCACCGCGGTCGCCCACTGCCCGAGCAGCAACGCGAAGCTCGAAGGTCGTATCGCACCGATCGGCCGCCTGCGACGGGCCGGGGCCGTGGTCGGACTCGGCACCGACGCGGCATGCTGCAACAACGGGATGGACCTCTTCGCCGAGATGCGGGTCGCGGGGCTGCTGAACAAGGTCGCCGCGGACGACCCGGCGGCGCTCGCCGCCTCTGACGTGCTGCGCATGGCCACGACGAGCGCCGCCGAGGCACTCGGTATCGGCGGTCTCGTCGGCACGCTCGAGCCCGGCAAGCGCGCGGACGTCATCGCGGTGTCGCGGCAGGCGGCGCACCTGCTGCCGTGGCACGACCCCGTGGCCAACCTCGTCTACGCGGCGCGCGGCTCGGACGTGACCGCGGTCTTCATCGACGGGAGGCCGCTCGTGCTCGATCGCCGGCCGGTCTACCTCGACCAGGAGCGGATCCTCGCCGACGCGACGCGTGCCGCAGGGATGCTCTCCGGCGTGATCAGCTACGGCGACTGAGCCGGCGCCGCACCGCGTGACCATAGACTCATCGCGTGAGGACGGTCGTCGCCACGGGACCGCTGCGCGCGCGCGCCGCGTTCCCCTGGCGGGCGCTCGCCGCGATGGGCGTCGCGCTCCTGCCGACGGCGCTCCTCGCGTTCCTCCTCGCGAACCCCGACCGGGACGTCGATCTGAACGTCCCGCTCGAGCATTTCGTCATCACGACGAACATCTCGGTCGTCGCGGCGGTCGTCGGGCTCCTGGTCGCGCGGTCCGCGCTCCAGCTCCGGCAGTACCCGTCGCTCCTGGTGGCCCTCGGCTTCCTCTCGATGGCCGGCGTCTTCGCGGTGCACGGGCTCTCGACGCCCGGCATGCTCCAGCGCGGAACGCGCGAGGGCGACGCGGGCATGGTCGTCGCCGTGTCGGCGCAGGTCGCGCTCTGGACGGCGGCGGTGTTCTTCGCGATCCGCGCGTCTCCGTTGGCGGCTCCGCTCGCGCGCCGGGTCCCGGCACGCGCGCTCACCGTCGGCGTGGCCGTGGCGCTCGTGGCGTACGCCACCGTCGGTCTCGCGGCCCCCGCCGCGTTCGCAGGGCTCGCACGGCTCATGCTGGTCGGCGCCGGCGGCGGGTACTCCTACGACGGCGCCGGCGGCGCGTACTCGTACGACTACCCCGCGAGCGGCTCTGCCGCCGCGCCCTCGGACGGCGCCGGGTACCTGCCGTACCTCGTCGCCGCGAGCACGGTCTGCCTCTACCTGTTCGCCGCCGTCCGGCAGGCGCAGGAGGCGCTGCGCGTCCGCGGTCCGCTCCAGGGGGCGCTCGCCGGATCGTTCCTGCTCCTCGCGCAGGCAGAGGTCTCCCAGGTCCTCGCTCCGGTCTGGAAGCTCTCGTGGTGGGAGTACCACGGGCTCATGCTCACGGCGACCGTCCTCGCGCTCGGCGCGATCTTCGTCGAGCTCGACCGGCGCCGCGGCCTCGAACGCTTCCTTCCGCCCAACGTCGTGAGCCGGATCATCGCCGGCGACGCGCTCCACCTCGCCGGCGAGCGCCACGTCGTCACGATCCTCTTCGCCGACCTCCGCGGATCGACCGCGCTCGCCGAGCGCCTCGCGCCGGAGGCCGTCGTCGACGTGCTCAACGCCTACCTCCGAGCGATGGCGACCGCGGTCATCGCCGAAGGCGGCATCCTCGACAAGTTCCTCGGCGACGGTCTCATGGCGATCTTCGGCGCGCTCGAGGACGGGCGGAACGGCGCGGCCGCCGCGGCGCGCGCCGCGCTGCGGGTCCGCGCCGCCGTCGGCGCGCTGACCATCGAGCGCGCGGCGCGCGGCGAGCCCACGGTAGCCTTCGGCGTCGGCATCCACACCGGTCCGGTCGTTCTCGGCGCGGTCGGCTTGCCCGAGCGCTCCGACTACACGGCGATCGGCGACGCGGTCAACACGGCCTCTCGCATGGAGTCGCTCTGCAAGGAGCTCGGGGCCGACGTGGTGCTCTCGTCCGACACCGCGGCGTGTCTCGAGGGGGCGGGCATCGCCCTGCGCCCGCTCGGCGACGTCGCGGTCCGCGGCAAGGCGCTGCCGGTCACGGTCTTCACGCTCGCCTGATCGCCCTCCCGCGAGGCGGGACGGTATGTGGATACCGTCCCGCGCGCGTGTGTGCGCGCCTCGCTATCGTGACCAGCGCGATCCAGGCGGCGGGAGGTCGATGTGGCAGCCATGGTCCGCGTCCGCACTGAGCCCCGGGGGACGGAGCGGCAGGACAGATGGTGGGTCGAGCCGCTCCTCATCGTCCTCATCCTCGGCGGGTTCGTCGTCTACGCGACGATCGTCTCCCTCGCCAACGCGAACTACTGGGCCGATCCGTACCTCTCGCCCTTCTACTCGCCGTGCCTGACCGCGCAGTGCCCGGAGCCCATCCTCGGGATCGTCCTCGGCTGGTGGACCTTCTCGCCGGCCATCCTCATCGTCGGCTCGCCGCTCGCCTTCCGCCTCACCTGCTACTACTACCGGCGCTCGTACTACCGCGGGTTCTTCTCCTCGCCACCCGGGTGCGCGGTGCCCGACCTGCGGAAGCGCTACACCGGCGAATCGCGCTTCCCGTTCGTCCTCCAGAACATCCACCGCTACGCGCTCTACCTCGCGATCGTCGTCCTCGTCGTCCTGTGGTGGGACTCGATCAAGGCGTTCGACTTCCCGGCGAAGGACGGCACGCGCCATCTCGGGATCGGGCTCGGCTCGGTCGTCATGCTCGCGAACGTGCTGCTCCTCTCGGCGTACACGTTCGGCTGCCACGCCGCGCGCTACCTGGTCGGCGGGCATCTCGACTCCTTCCACGGGGCATCGCTCCGCTTCCGGCTCTGGTCATGGGTGACCCGACTCAACCTCCACCACTCACGCTGGGCGTGGGTGAGTCTCTTCGGCGTGGGGCTCACCGACCTCTACATCCGCCTCGTCGCGTCGGGCGCCCTCGCCGACCCAAGGATCCTGTTCTGATGGCGCTCAACGAGAAGATCGAGACCCACGACTACGACGTCGTCATCATCGGCGCCGGTGGCGCGGGCATCCGCGCGGCGATCGAGTCGAGCGCCGCCGGCGCGCGCACCGCGCTCGTCTGCAAGTCGCTCTTCGGCAAGGCGCACACCGTCATGGCCGAGGGCGGCATCGCCGCCGCGATGGGCAACGTGTGGAAGGAGGACAACTGGCAGGTCCACTTCCGCGACACGATGCGCGGCGGCAAGATGCTCAACAACTGGCGCATGGCGCAGCTCCACGCGCAGGAGTCGCCCGACCGCGTGCTCGAGCTCGAGGAGTGGGGCGCGATGTTCGACCGGACGCCCGACGGGCTGATCCTCCAGCGCGACTTCGGCGGCCACCGCTACGCCCGCCTCGCGCACGTCGGCGACCGCACCGGCCTCGAGATGATCCGCACGCTCCAGCAGCACGCGGTCCACAAGGGGATCGACGTGTTCATGGAGGTCACGCTCCAGCGGCTCCTCCTGGACGGCGCGCGCGTGAGCGGCGCCTTCGGCTACAAGCGCCAGACCGGCGAGCTCGTCGCCTTCCGCGCCAAGGCGGTCGTCCTCGCGACCGGCGGCGTCGGCAAGGCCTGGACGATCACCTCGAACTCGTGGGAGTACACCGGCGACGGCATCGCGATGGCGCTCGACGCGGGTGCCGAGCTCATCGACCTGGAGATGATCCAGTTCCACCCGACCGGGATGGTCTGGCCGCCCTCCGTGCGCGGGCTCCTCGTCACCGAGGGCGTGCGCGGCGACGGCGGCACCCTGCGGAACTCCACCGGCAAGCGCTTCATGTTCGACTACATCCCGGACTTCTTCAAAGCCGAGACCGCCGACACCGAGCAGGAAGCCGACGCCTGGTATGACGACAAGACGAAGCGCCGCACGCCCGACCTCCTCCCGCGCGACGAGGTCGCGCGCGCGATCAACAGCGAGGTCAAGGCCGGTCGCGGGAGCCCGCACGGCGGGGTCTTCCTGGACATCGCGACCCGACGCACGCCCGAGGAGATCAAGAAGCGCCTGCCGTCGATGTACCAGCAGTTCATGGAGCTCGCCGGGGTGGACATCACGAAGGTGGCCATGGAGGTCGGACCGACCTGCCACTACGCGATGGGCGGGGTCCGCGTGGATGCCGACACCACCGCGACGACGGTGCCCGGGCTGTTCGCCGCGGGCGAGGTCGCCGCCGGGCTCCACGGCGCGAACCGCCTCGGCGGCAATTCGCTCTCCGACCTGCTCGTCTTCGGGCGCCGCGCCGGCAAGCACGCCGCCGAGTACGCGAGCGGCCTCGCCGCGCACCCGACCGTCGATGACGCGCAGCTCGAGGACGCCGCGAAGACGATGCTCCGGCCGTTCGAGACGAAGGGCGGCGAGAACCCGTACGCGATCCACGCCGATCTCCAGAAGACCATGCAGGACCTCGTCGGGATCATCCGCACGGAGTCCGAGCTCACCGAGGCGCTCGCGCGCCTCGAGGTCCTCCAGGCGCGCCTCGAGAAGGTCGGCGTCCAGGGTGGCCGGGCCTACAACCCCGGCTGGAACCTCGCCCTCGACCTCCACTCGATGCTGGAGGTCTCGGAGGTGACGACGCGCTCGGCGCTCCTCCGCCGGGAGAGCCGCGGCGGCCACACCCGCGACGACTACCCGAAGCCCGACCCCGCCTGGGCCAAGAAGAATGTCGTCACCACGAAGCGGAACGGCGCGCTGGAGCAGCGCACCGACCCGCTGCCGGAGATGCCGGCCGAGCTCGCGAAGCTCTTCGAGGAGGCTCACTAGATGGCCGCCGACCACACCTTCAGGGTCTGGCGCGGTGACGACAAGGGCGGCGACCATGCGGAGTACACGGTCCCGGCCGAGGAGGGCATGGTCGTCCTCGACGTCATCCACCGGATCCAGGCCAGCCAGGCGCCCGACCTCGCGGTGCGCTGGAACTGCAAGGCCGGGAAGTGCGGGTCGTGCAGCGCCGAGATCAACGGGCACCCCGGCCTCATGTGCATGACCCGGATGGACGAGTTCGCGGAAGGCGAGACGGTCACGGTGTCGCCGCTGCGGACCTTCCCGGTCATCCGCGACCTCGTGACCGACGTCTCCTACAACTACGAGGTCGCGAAGACGATCCCGGCCTTCAAGCCCGGCCCGAAGGAAGCCGACGGCACCCGGCGGATGTACCAGCAGGACGTGGACCGGGTGCAGGAATTCCACAAGTGCATCGAGTGCTTCCTCTGCCAGGATGTCTGCCACGTCATCCGGGACCACGAGGACAACAAGCAGACCTTCGCCGGGCCACGGTTCTTCGTGCGGATCGCCTCGCTCGAGATGCACCCACTCGACACGAACGACCGCACTGAGCTCCTCCACCTGAAAGCGGGGCTGGGCTACTGCAACATCACGAAGTGCTGCACCGAGGTGTGCCCCGAGCACATCCACATCACGGACAACGCGATCATCCCGCTCAAGGAGCGCCTCGTGAGCGAGTACTACGACCCGCTCGCCTGGGTGAAGCGCCGGCTCTCGCGCCAGGGCGGCAAGGCGGCGCCGTAAGCGGCTCGCCGGTGACCTCCCGCGGTCGGTTCATGCTCGCGGCCGGGGCCGTCCTCGCGGTCCTCTTCGTCGTGTTCGTCTTCGGCCCGGCGGTCCAGCGCGGCGGTCTCGGCGAGTTCGGCGTCATCGCGCTCATCTTCGCCGGGATCCTCGTGGTGGAGCGGTGGGTGCGCTCGCGCTGAGACGGCTCCGGGCTCGAAGGGTCGCGATGCTAGGCTCGCTCGCGATGTCCGGCCTGCGGCGTTTCGATCAGCCGGCCCTGCTCGCGGTCGCGAGCGCGCTGCTCGCCCTGCCGTTCCTCGTCGACGGGCTCCTGGGGATCGGCGACGACTCGCCGCGCTCCGAGTTCCCGCTCGCGGTGGCCGTGGCGGCCCTCGCGGCGCTCCTGGCCTCCCGGCCGATCCGGATCGGCTCCTTCGCGCGCCTCTCGGCGATGGACGTCCCGCTGGTCGCGGCGCTCGTGATCCTGCCGTCCGGCGACGTCGTGCTCGCCGCCGCCGCCGCCCGCCTCGCCGCGGGGCTCATCGGCCGGCAGGGCCGTGTCCGGCTCCTCCGCGGGACCGCGGCGGCGGCCATCTCGCTCGGCACGGCGGGGTACGTCTTGGGCGCGCTCACCGCCGCCCTCGCGCCGCTCGGTCCGGGCGGGAGGGTCCCGGCGGCACTCGCCGCCGCGACGCTGTACGTCCTCCTCGACATGGCCCAGACCGTCCTCCTCATCGAGGTCACCGGCCACCGCGGCGTGCTCGCCTCGCGGTCCGGCTGGTGGGGAACGATCGGGAGCACGCGCCTGCTCACCGCGCTCTTCGCCGTCGGCGCGACGCTCGTCGTCCGGGCGAGCCCCCTCTCCCTGCTCGCGGTCGCGCCGGTGTTCGCGCTCGGAGCGCTCGAGGTCCGCGCCCGCCTCCGGGCGGAGCGGCGCGTGCGACTCCTCGCGACCCTCCTCGACACCGGCCGTGCCCTGGGCAGCACGCTCGATCCGGCCGACGTGTTCCGCGCGGTCCACGCGCAGGTGAGCTCGGTCATGGACGCCGACGGCTTCTACGTCGCGGTCGCCGATCGCGGCCGGAACGTCCTGTGCTACCGCTACCTCGCGGATGCCGCCGGCGAGTACCCGCCGACGGAGCGGCCGTTCGAGGGCACGACCGCGGGCCTCTGCGTGCGGCGTGGTGAGCCGATCCACATGCGGGACGCACTGCGGGACCGGCTGCGCTACGGACTCGGGAAGCGCCAGACCTTCGGCGCCGCCGAGGAGCGCTCGCTCATCGTCGCGCCGCTGCGGATCCGCGGCGAGGTGATCGGCGCGATCTCGGCGCAGAGCATCCGACCGGCCGCCTACGACGACGGTGACCTCGAGCTGCTCGTCGCGATCGCGAACGAGGCGGCGGTCGCGCTCGAGCGGGCCGACCTCCACGAGCGCTCGGCGCGGCTCTCGAAGCGGCTGTTCGAGCTGCACCGCGTGGGGATGGAGCTCGCCGGGTACCGCGAGCTCTCCCAGCTCACGCAGGCGCTCGTGGATTCCGTCCGGCGCGAGGTCGGGGCGGCCAGCGCCGCCCTGTACCTCGACGCGGGCGGCGAGCTCCTCGAGCACGCAGCTTCCGCCAGCTCGACCCACGAGGCTCCGCCGTGGCCTCCGACGCTCAGCCGGCGCAGCCCGCCGGGCGGCTTCCAGCTCGATCTCGAGCGGATCCTGGACGTTCCCGACTCCGAAGCGCTTCCCCAGGAGGCTCGTCGCGTGCTCGAGGGGTTCGGCCGGCGCGCGCTCGTGATCCAGCCGCTGCGTGCCGCCGAGCAGTTCGTCGGCCTGCTCTTCCTCGCCTGGGACGAGCCGCACGAGCTCGAGGCGACGGAGCGCGACCTCGTCGGTGTCCTCGTGGGGGTCGGCGCGACCTCGATCCGGAGCGTCCGCCTCTACCGCGAGCTGGACGACGCCTACGTCTCGACCGTCGCCGCGCTCACCGCGATGATCGAGGCCCGCGACCACTACCGCGAGGACCACCAGCGGCGCGTGGCCGCTGACGCGATCGCGCTCGGGGAGCGCCTCGGGCTCTCGGAGCTGACGATGCGCGACCTCCGCTACGCGGCCCTCTTCCACGCGCTCGGCAAGATCGCCGTGCCCGCCGCGATCCTCGGCAAGGAAGGCCCGCTCACGCCCGAGGAGCGGGCGCTCGTGCGCGAGCATCCCCTCCTCGGCGCGCGGATCCTCGAGTCCATCCCGTTCCTCCGCGGCGTCGTCTCGATCGTGAAGCACGCGAACGAGCGCTGGGACGGCAGCGGGTACCCTTCCCGCCTCAGCGCGAGCGACATCCCGTACCCGGCGCGGATCCTTCAGATCGCCCTCTCGTACGAGGCGATGCTGGCCGACCGACCGTACCGCCCGGCGCTGCCGCAAGCGGTCGCGCTCGCCGAGCTTCGCGCGCTCGCCGGGGTGCGCTACGACCCGGTGCTCGTCGTCGAGTTCACGCGGATGATCGAGGCGCGCGGCGCGATCGCGGCCGCCGAGGAGCACCTCTCCGCGGCGACCGCCCGCGAGCTCGCCGTGCTCGGGCAGATCATGCCGGAGTTCCACCAGCTCCTCGACGTCCAGACGCTGCTCGACCGCGTGCTCGCGATCCTCGAGCGCCATCTGCCCGGCGCGTTCTTCACGATCTTCCTCGCGGACGAGACCACGGACGACCTCGTCGTCCGGGCGGCCCGCGGTGCGCGGGCCGACCTCGCCGGTCCGATGCGGCTCCCCGCGGGACGCGGCATCGCGGGGTGGGTGCTCGAGCATCGCGAGCCGCAGATCGTGGATGACGTGTGGGCGGATCCACGCTACGTCGGCGACACGGCGATCCGGTCCGAGCTCAGCGTGCCGCTCATCTCGAACGGTCGGGGCATCGGCGTCATCACGGTGGACCATCCGTCGGTCGGCGCGTTCAGCGCGCGGGACCTCACGCTCCTCCAGACCGTGGGCGCGCAGATCGCCGCGGCGATCGACGTGGCGGAGCTCCACGAGCGGCTCAAGCGCGCCGCGAACACCGATGCCCTCACCGGCATCCACAACTACGGCTACTTCTACCAGCGCCTCGAGGAGGAGGTCGCGCGCGCCGAGCGCCGGAACAGCCCGCTGGCGGTGGCCTTCTTCGACATCGACGGGCTCAAGCAGGTGAATGACACGCACGGACACCTCGCCGGGAACGCCGTCCTGCGGGCGCTCGGGCAAGCCGTCGAGGCGAACGTCCGCACGGAGGACGTCCCCGCGCGCTACGGTGGTGACGAGTTCGCGATCGTGATGCCGGACACGCCGCGCGAGGAGGCCGAGAAGGTGGTCCAGCGACTCATGGATGCGCTCGATCACAGCGAGGTCGAGCTCGAGGGCGGCAGGCGTATCCCGATGCCGCCGCGCTCGTGGGGCGTCGCCGCGTACCCGCTCGACGGCCGGGACGCGCGCTCGCTCGTGGACAACGCGGATACCCGTTCCTACGCGAGGAAGCGATCGCGCTCCTAGCGGAGCTGCGGCAGCGCCGCATCCGCCTCTGCCGGCTCGCGCCCGAGGACGCGCTCAGCACGTTCGAGGACGCCTGCGCGTTCCTCGCCGACCGCGGGATGCTCACGCTCACCGCCGATTCGGCGCTGCCGAGCCTCTTCGCCGCTTGTCACGAGCCGCCCTACAAGCCGGGCGGCACCGGGTTCGCCTCCTGGCCGCGCACGAAGTGGCCGTGGGGCGGCCGGCTCGCCGAGCAGGAGGGTGTGGTCGATGCGAAGGTCCACCGCGGGAAGACCCTCCTGCTCTCGGCCGAGGCGGCGACGCTCGTCGACCCGATCTGCCGTGCGGAGCTCGACCGGGTGGAGGCCGGCAGCTACGGGCCGGAGGGCGCCCGCCTCGTCGCGTACCTCTCGGCCGCGGGACCGCGGCGCTCCGAGGAGTGCGCCGCCGAGCTCGGCCTCACCGCCGCGGCGCTCCGCTCGGTCCGGACGAAGCTCGAGCGCGTCGGCGCCGTCGTCGCGCGGAGCGTCGAGGTCGAGGGCGCGGACTTCGGCCATCGCCACACGAGCGTCCTCCGCCGCTGGGACCAGCAGAAGGTCCGGCGGTCGAAGCGGATCGAGGCGGACGCGCTCCGCGACCTCGTCGTGGCCGGCGTCCGGGCCGCGGTCCTCGCGCCGGAGAACGAGGCGCGCGCCTGGTTCTCCTGGGACCTCACGACGCGCGAGATGGACGCCCTCGTCGCGAGCGGCCGTCTCGTGCGACCGGTCGCCGGCTGGGTGACCGCCGGCTCCTGACGGCGGGCCTAGAGCTCGCGCGCGCGCCGGGCGGTGATCACGCCGGTGTTGAAGCCGAGCCAGTGCATGCGGCCGAGGTGGCGCGCGTGCTCGATCTTCATGCAGCGATCCATGACCACCGCGAGGCCGCCCGCGTCGGCGATCCGCGCGCCCTCTGGGCTCACGACGCCGAACTGGAGCCAGAGCGCCTTCGCGCCGATCGCGACGGCGTCCCGCGCGATCTCGGGCACCGCCTCGGGCCGGCGGAACACGTCCACGACGTCCACCGGGAAGGGGATCGCGCGCAGGCTCGGGTAGCTCGTCTCGCCGAGGATCTCCTTCTCGCGGGGGTTCACCGGAACGATCCGGTAGCCGTGACGCTGCAGGTAGAAGCCGATGAAGTTGCTCGGCCGGAGCGGGTCCGGCGAGAGCCCGACGATCGCGACCGTGCGGGCCGAGCGGAGCGTCGCGACGATCACGCGCGGATCCTGGTAGCGCGGGTCGGTGCCCGCCTCTCGCCGGTCGGCGTCCGCCTCGTGCGGTTCGGTGCGCGCCGCCGCCGGGCGCGGCTCGCCGGTCACGAGGTCGTCCCCCGCGCGGCCGCGAGGCCGCGGGCGAGGTCGTCGAGGAGGTCGTCCAGCGTCTCGAGCCCGACCGAGAGGCGGATCGAGCCGGGTCCGACGCCCGCGGCGGCGAGCTCCTGGTCGGAGAGCTGGCGGTGGGTCGTGCTCGCGGGGTGGATGACGAGGCTCTTCGCGTCGCCGACGTTCGCGAGGTGGCTCCAGAGGCCGAGCGCCTCGATGAACCGCTGGCCGGCGGCGCGCCCGCCGGCAAGGTCGAAGACGAAGATCGAGCCGGCCCCGCGCGGCAGGTAGCGCGCGACGAGCTCGCGGTACGGGCTCGCCGCGAGGCCCGGGTAGCGGACCGAGGCGACGGCCGGGTGCGCCTCGAGGAAGCGCGCCACCCCGAGCGCGTTCTCGACGTGCCGGGCCATCCGGAGCGGGAGCGTCTCGAGCCCGAGCAGGAAGAGGAACGCGTTGAACGGCGAGAGCGCGGCGCCGAGGTCGCGGAGCGACTCGGCGCGGAGCTTCATGAGGTAGCCGTACATCCCGAAGGTCTCGTGGAACGCGAGGCCGTGATAGGCGGGCGACGGCTCCGCGACGACGGGGAAGCGCCCGTTCGACCAGTCGAAGGTGCCGGCCTCGACGACGACGCCGCCGATGCTCGTGCCGTGGCCGCCGATGAACTTCGTCGCCGAGTGGACGACGATGTCGGCGCCGTGCTCGATCGGCCGGCAGAGGTACGGAGTGGCGAAGGTCGAGTCGACCATGAGCGGCGCGGCGTGCCCGTGGGCGATCTCGGCGACCGCGGCGATGTCGAGCACGTTGCCGCCGGGGTTCCCGATCGTCTCCCCGTAGAGGAGCTTCGTGTTCGCGCGGAGCGCGCCCCGCCACGCGCTGAGGTCGTCGGGGTCCACGAACGTGAGCTCGAGCGAGAGCTTCCGCGCGAGGTGCTTGAGCTGGGTCACCGTGCCGCCGTACAGCGCGCTCGAGGCGACGACGTGGTCGCCGGGGGTGAGCATCGTGAAGAGCGCCGCGGCCTGGGCCGCGAGCCCGCTCGCGAACGCCACCGCGCCGGCGCCGCCCTCGAGGCTCGCAATGCGCTCCTCGAACACGGCCGTCGTCGGATTCATGATCCGCGAGTAGGTGTTCCCGTACTCCTGAAGGTTGAAGTAGGCGGCGGCCGACTCCGGGTCCTCGAAGACGTACGAGGTCGTCTGGAAGATCGGGACCGCGCGGGCACCGGTGTAGGGATCGGGGCGCTGGCCCGCGTGGATCGCGCGGGTGTCGAAGCCGTACGCGCGGGTGCCCTGGTCGCCCTCGCCGCGTGGCGGCTCCGGCTCGCCGCCCGGCAGCGCACCCTCCCCGGGTGCCGGAGCGCTCACGCGACCTCCTCCGCGACGCGGTCGAGGAACGCGGTGATCTCGCCGGTCATGCGTGCCTCCTCCAGCAGGAATGAGTCGTGTCCGTAGCTCGCCTCGATGACGGTGTGGGTCGCCTCGTGCCCGTTCGCTCGGAGCGCCCGCGCGACCTCCTCGGAGTCGCGCGGAGGATAGAGCCAGTCGGAGGAGAACGAGAGGAGCAGCGCGGCCGCCCGCACCGGCGCGAGCGCCCGCTCGAGCGAGCCCGCGCCGTACGACCGCGCGAGGTCGAAGTGGCTGAGCGCGCGCGACAGGTACAGATACGCGTTGGGGTCGAAGCGCCGGGCGAAGGCGTCGGCCTGGTAGCGGAGGTACGACTCCACGGCGTAGTCGGCCGCGACGAGGTCGTACGAGGGCCCCGCGCCATCCTGGAAGCGACGCCCGAACTTCTCGCTCACCGCCTGCTCCGAGAGGTAGGTCATGTGGCCGACCATCCGCGCGATCTGGATGCCGACCGTGGGCGCGCGCCCGCTGCCCGCGTACGCGCCGCCCTGCCAGTCCGGGTCGCTCGTGATCGCGTTCCGCGCGATCGCGTTCCAGGCCACGCCCTGCGTGCCGAGGCGGGCGGTGCTCGCGATCGGGACGATCGCCCGGACCGCGTCCGGGTAGGCGACCGCCCACTCGAGAGCCTGCATGCCGCCGAGCGAGCCGCCGCTCACGGCGAGGAGCCGTGTGATCCCGAGGGCCTCGAGGAACGCCCGTTCGGCGCGGACCATGTCGCCGACCGTGATGACCGGGAAGGTCGCCCCGTACGGGCGGCCGGTCGCGGGGTCCGCCGAGCCGGGGCCGGTCGAGCCGCGGCACGAGCCGATGAGGTTCGACGAGACCACGAAGTAGCGGTCGGTGTCGAAGGCCTTGCCCGGCCCGATCATCCCGTCCCACCAGCCGAGCCCGCCGCGCGCGCGTCCCTGCTCGTCGGCGCCCACGCCGTCGACCGCGCTCGGCGCCTCGGGGTCGTCGCTCCAGCCCGCCGCGTGCGCGTCGCCGGAGAGCGCGTGGCAGACGAGGATGACGTTGTCGCGGGACGGCGCGAGCGCGCCGTACGTCTCGTAGGCGATCCGGACCTCGGGGAGCACCCGGCCGGAGTCGAGTGCGAGCGGGCCCGGGAGGTCTATGTGGCGCGTTCGGACGACGCCGGCCGAGCCGCGGGCTCCGACGGCTCGCGAGCGGCTGTCCGCTCCCTCCGATCCGGCTGCCACGGGCGAAGGTCTGCCCGTGCCGCGTGCGCTAGACGGACGCATCGACCATGCTCCGTTCGAGGTGCAAGGCTTCGAGCAGCGCGACGCGGAGGCCGAGGAGGCTCGGGTCGCGGCGGTCGCGCGGCCGTGCCGGCGCCACCCGGAGGATGTCCTGGACCCGGCTCGGGCGGTCGCAGAGGAGGACGACGCGGTCGGCGAGGTAGACCGCCTCGTCGAGATCGTGCGTGACCAGCAGGAGCGTGGGGCGGTAGCGCGCCCACGCCGTGAGGAGGTGGTCCTGGAGCCGCATGCGCGTGAATGCGTCGAGCGCGCTGAACGGCTCGTCGAGGAGGAGCACTTGCGGCTCGGTGACGAGCGCCCGGGCGAGCGCGGCGCGCTGCGCCATGCCTCCCGAGAGCTGCTTCGGAAGCGCGCCGGCGAAGTCGCTGAGGCCGACCACGGCGAGGGTCTCGCGGACCAGATCGCTCGCGCGCGGTGACTGTCGGTCGCCGAGGCCGAAGGCCACGTTGTCGGCGAGGCTGAGCCAGGGGAAGAGTCGCGGCTCCTGGAAAACGACGCCGACCGCGCGATCGGGCCCGCGGACCTCGCGGTCACCGACGCTGATGTGGCCGTCGTAGTCCGTGTCGAGCCCCGCGGCGAGGCGCAGCAGCGTGCTCTTCCCGCAGCCCGACGGGCCCACGATCGCGACGATCTCGCTCGCCGCGACCTCGAGGTCGATCCCGGCGAGCACCACAGTGTCGTCGTAGCGCTTCCGGATCCCGGCGAGACGGAGCGGCGTGCTCACGGGCGCGCCGCCTCGAAGGTGTCACGCCAGCGGAGGACACGACCCTCGATGGCGCGGACGACGGTGTCGGAGATCTTGCCGAGGATCGCAAGGATGACGAGCGCGGCGAGCATGAGGTCCACGCGCGAGAGGTTCTGGCTGTCGGTGAGCCGGAAACCGAGGCCGCGCGAGGCACCGAAGAGCTCCGCCACGACGACGAAGAGCCACGCCTGCGAGAGGCCGAGCCGGAGGCCGGTGAGAAGGCCGGGAAGGCTTGCGGGGAGGATGACCCGACGCGCGATCTCTGCGCCGTGCAGGTCGTAGACGCGTGCGACCTCGACGAGCTTGCGGTCGACGTTGGTGATGCCGGCGACGAGGTTGACGTAGACCGGGAAGAACGCGCCGATCGCGACGAGCGTGACCTTCGGCGGTTCGTCGATCCCCAGCCAGAGGAGGAGGAGTGGTCCCCAGGCGAGCGTTGGCACCGTGCGGAGGGCCTGGAGCGTCGGCTCGACCGCCTCATCGACACGTCGCGAAAGGCCCGTGATCGTGCCGAGGGCGACGGCGAGGCTCGCGCCGATCGCGTAGCCGGTGAAGACCCGCACCACGGTCGCGATGACGTCCTGCTGGAGCAGGCCTCGTCGCCAGAGGCCGGCCGCCGCGTCGAGGACGTAGAGGGGAGGGGGGAGCTGATAGGCCTGGAAGATGCCGAGCGTGACCGAGCCCTGCCAGAGCGCGAGGATGACCGTCGGCAGGATCCAGGGCAGGGGCGATGGCCACCGCCGCCGCGCGCGGACGGCGGTGGCCCGCGGGAGGGCGAGCTCCCCCGCGGTGACCGGCCGCGAGGCCCCGATCACCTGATCACCTGCTTGGCGTAGGAGCCGTCGATGAGCTCGGTGACCGCCCTCTTCGGGTCGGCGCCCGCGCTCGCGAGCTGCTCGGCGTTGATGATCGGCACGACCGCGTCGAGGACCTTGACGTGGGCATCCCCGGGGATGCCGCTCGTCGCGAAGTTCATCCGGTCCACCAGCTCGCGCTTCGCGACCGCCAGGTCGATCTGCGCCTCGTCGGCGAGGACCTTCGCCGCGTCGTCGGGGTTGGCGACGACCCACTGCTTGGCCCGCTCGTAGAGCGTGATGAGCTTCCTGGTCGCGTCGGGGTACTTCTTCACGAACGCCTCACGGCCGTTGAGGAAGCCGTAGGTGTTGAAGTCCTTGTTCCGGTAGATGAGCTTGCTCCCGGCCTGGAGCTCGCTCGCGGCCATGTGCGGGTCGAGCCCGGACCAGGCGTCGACCTGGCCGCGCTCGAGCGCGGTGCGGCCGTCCGCATGAGGGAGGTTCACGATCTGGACGTCGGCCTGCGAGAGCCCGGCGCCGGCCAGCGTGCGGAGGAGGAAGAAGAACGGGTCGGTGCCCTTCTGGACCGCGATCCGCTTGCCCTTGAGGTCGGTGATGCCCTTCGCGGTCGAGTCCTTGGCGACGACGAGGGCGGTCCACTCGGGCTGCTCGTAGATGTAGACGGCCTTGATCGGGTTGCCGTTCGCGCGCGAGAGGAGCGCCGCGGAGCCCGCGGTGAGGCCGAAGTCCACCGCGTTCCCCTGGAGGAAGTTGAGCGCGTTGCTCGAGCCCGCGGAGTAGACCCACTTCACCGCGGTGCCCTTGAAGGCCTCCTCGACCCAGCCCTGCTTCTTCAGGACGAGCGAGGTCGGCGCGTACGTCGCGTAGTCGATCCGGAGCTCGGCGAGCGGGGGATCCGGCACGGTCGCGGCCGCCGGCGCGGCGGCGGCTGGGGCGACCGCCGCCGGCGCCGCGGCGAGGGTGGCCGGCGCGGCGGCGCGCTGGGCGGGCGCGCTCGCGCTACCGCCGCAGGCGGTGGCGAGGAGCGCGAGGGTCGCGAGGGTGCGCGAAATGAGCGTCTTCATCGGAGTCCTTGCCTTTTCTGTCGTTCTCCTCGGTCGCGCGGAGCACGAGTGCTCCGTGTGGCCTGGCGCCTAGAGCCGGGTTGGCCGGTCTAGCCGCCTACAGACAGACGCAGGCGCGGCGACACGCGCCGGCCTGCGGGTGCATTCGCATGGAGCGATGCTGTGACAAGGTCCGTCATTGATAGCAGAACGAGGGCCTTCTGAAAAGGGAGTCTTCTGCCTACTTCGCCTTCGGCCCCACGACGACGCGCCCGCACCTCGGACAGGCCTGACGGTCGTACTCGTCCATCCAGAACTCGTGACCCTCAGGGCATTTCACCTTGATCTTCGCCACCTCAGTGCCCTCCTCGCACGTGATTGCTCAGCTCGCGCGACGCAGCTCATCGAGCTCCTCGGGGTCCGCAGATTCCGCTTCGCTGACGTCCGGCGGCTCGGGAGGCCGGGTGCCCGTGCGGTGATCGGGGTAGGGAATCTCGCGCAGACCGACGCTCTGGCCCCACCTGGAGCGGGCGAGCCAGTTCCAGATCGATGCGGTCGGGTAGAGCGGCACGTCGATCGTGAGCTGGAGCGCGGTCGCGAAAGCCCTCCCGAGCAGTGCGAGGAAGCGCGCGACATGGACGAGAACGTGGCCGGCGGCCCATAGGAGCATCCACGCGCCCACCGTGCCGAAGCCGATGACGAGGGCGAGACCAGCGGCGGCCGCGGCGAAGCCGAGGTAGCCCATCAGCGCGACGCTGATCGCGATGATCGCCAGGGCAAGCGCCGTCACGCCGATCGCCCGCAAGATGCCGCCCAGGATGCCGGCCACCGGCCGGAGGACGCGTTGCGCGACCTCCAGGGAGAGCTGGAGCGTGCAGATGGCCAAGAACAGGAGCCCCAGGAGGGCGATCCACACCACCCAGGCGATCGCGACGCCCGCGCCGCCCACCAGCGTCGTCGCCGCGAGCATGAGCGGGACGGGCGCGGAGAGCGCGATCCGGAGGAAGTCCTTCGCGGACTCCGGCTCGAGCCACCCGCGGACGAGGACGTCAGCCCGCCACACGGCGAGGAACGTTCCCGTGACCAGGAAGGCAGCGATGAGCGACACCGTGATGCCTGTGAAGATCGCTCTGGCCCAGCCGCCCACATCCTCGAACACGGAGAAGTGCGTGTGACGCAGCAGGTCGGTCAGCACGAGTCCGAGGACGAAGGCGGAGAGAAACGAGCTGATCGCGAACGCGAGCGTCACATCTTGGAGCCAGTCCGGCACTTGCGCCGGTACGCCCAGCGCCTTGCCGTCTGATGCGACCGCCAGCACGAAGTCGGCGTAGAGGAAGGCGCAGGCCGCCGCGAAGTAGACGCAGGCGCCGATCACCCGCCAGCCAACCGAGTGGGTTGACCGCCCGCGAAGCGACTCCAGAGCCGACGCGATCCCTGCCCGGAGCGCCTCCTTGGCGCGTTCGAGTGCCGCGATGATCGGTTCCAGCGCCTCCGCGAGCAGACGCGGGATCGCGTCGGCGATCGCC
>Ga0082335_1002878_pt1 | contig 30207 bp, 37 predicted proteins | sample Subgrocontami58m_FD_72375 | JGI IMG/M metagenome (GOLD analysis project Ga0082335, IMG submission 72375) | Subsurface groundwater microbial communities from S. Glens Falls, New York, USA - GMW37 contaminated, 5.8 m (SPADES assembly) (version 2) ...
ATATGAACAACAGCGAGAGAGTGAATTTTACTATTGATAGAAGTGCTCCTGTAATTAATCTGATTTCAGTTTCAGATGCGCAGTCTTATAACTTTAATGTGTCTGATGTTTCTAACATAGACAATTGCTCTCTTGTTCTTAATGGAACAATTGCTGCAAATGACTCCAGTATTCTGAAAAATACTGCCGAAACTATAACTTATTCCACTCCTGCCGGAACTTATACTTATAGAATAAACTGCACTGACTCGGCTGGAAATATCGGGAGCTCTGATTCGAGCACACTAACTGTATCGGTGACTAATACGGTGACTACTGTTCCTTCTGGCGGAGGGGGCGGCAGTGTTGTAAAATACCGCTCATTGAAAATTATTTTTCCTGAAGATTTGTCAATAAGGGAAAATGAGTCAATAGTTGCAGACCTGAAACTGGTTAATGAGGGGCAGGTTTCTCTTGAAGGAATAAATCTTACAAGCATAGTGAGATTTAATGATGCGATTTCAAATGGCTTGAGAATAAACGTGCTTAATGCATATATTAATAAGATTCTTCCGGGAGAATCGCAGAATGTAAGCCTGATTATTGCGTCTGCTGCCCAGAATTTTGGAAGATACAAGGTAAGCATAAATGCGGATGTAGCGAGCCCGAAGTTCAGTGATTCCGGAGAATTTTTCATAGACATAAGAAGCATTAGTGAAAGCGAGATAGATAAGATACTGTCATTTTCAGAGCAATTGCTTTTTGACAATCCAAAATGCATAGAGCTTACAGAGGTTATTAAAGAAGCTGAAAAACTTTATGCGGAAGGAAGTATTAATGAGTCAATAAGCGCGGCAAGGAGCGCTGTTGAGGCGTGCAAGAAGGCAATTTCTTACGGAACCAGCGTGAAAAGAAGCGAGCTGATTATTTTGATGTATACTTTAATTGCGTCTATACTTGTTTTAGCTGCATGGTTTGCAGTATATTTTTATAAAAAGGTAAAGCTTAATAAATCAAGGAAGTTTGTGTAATCTGAGTGGTGAAATGAACAATTATTCAAAAGAGATAAAAGAGGCTGAGAAAGAAGTCAGCAAGATACTTGTAGGACAGAGCAATGTTGTTAGGGGGATGCTGAGAGCGGTTCTGTGCAACGGGCATGTTTTGATTGAGGGTGTTCCGGGAATAGCTAAGACTCTGGCTGTAAAGGCAATGGCTGAGGCAATGGGATGCAAAATGAGCAGGGTGCAGTTTACAGTTGACTTGCTTCCTACTGACATAACAGGAGTTACTACTTACTCGCCTAAAAAGGGATTTGAAGTTGTGAAAGGGCCGATATTTGCAAATTTTGTGATTGCTGACGAGATAAACCGCGCGCCGCCCAAAACGCAATCGGCTATGCTTGAAGCAATGCAGGAAAGAAATGTGACTATCTCAAAGAAAACTTATCCCCTGCCAAAGCCGTTCTTTGTCATGGCGACTGAAAATCCTATTGAGGTTTCGGGGGTTTATACTCTTCCTGAGGCGCAGATTGACAGATTTTTATTCAAGCTGCTTATGGGCTATCCTGATTCAAAAGAGGAAGTAAAAATTCTGACTCAGAATATTTCCATCAGTGATTTTGAAGATTTTCATATTAAAAAAATACTTTCCCCGCAGAAGATAATTGAGATGCAGAAAGAGACAAAGAAGATATTCAGTTCGGACGCAATTAAGGACTATATTGTCAGATTAGTCGAGGAAACAAGAAGCAAGGATTTTGGGTATTCGAAGTATATTGATTACGGTGCGAGCCCGAGGGCGAGCATTGCCTTGTTTATTGCGAGCAAGGCCGAGGCGCTGATTGAGGGGAGAAGTTTTGTCAACCCAAAGGATGTCAAGGAAGTTGCAAGGGATGTGCTGAGGCACAGGATAATCTTAAATTATGAGGCGGAGGCGGACGGCGTTTCGACTGATGACATTATTGAGCATTTACTTAATAAAGTTAGAGCTCCCTGATAAAATGCTTAAACGATTAGACGTGAATTTTGCTGAAGCGGTATCTAAGTTCGAAAGGATTCTTAAAAATTTTCAGGCGAGGAAACTTGTTTACAACACTATTTTCAGGGGGCGCGGGCTTGAATTTGACGGGTATAGAGATATCAGCGCTGATGACGATGCTTCTATGATTGACTGGAAAGCGAGCCTTCGCGCCAATGAGCTTTTAGCCAGGCAGTATACTGAAGAGAGGGACATAAACATTTATTTTTTAGTTGATGTGAGCAGCAATATGATGTTTGGCTCGGGAAATAAGCTTAAGGCAGAGTATGCTGCTGAGATTGTTGCTGTGCTTTCTCATCTAATTTCAAATTCGAGAGACGAGCCCGGGCTGATGATGTTTTCTGACAGGGAGAAAAAATCTCTTATGCCGAGCAAAAGTAAAAACCAGTTTTACCTGTTTCTTAAGGCGCTGTCAGATGCTGAGCTTTACGGGGGAGAATTTGACATACGAAGCGGAATTCTGCATCTGGCAAAGATGATAAAGTCATCTAATTCTGTGGTAATTATTGTTTCTGATTTCATAAATATAAGCGGGGCTGAGAAAGAACTGATGATGCTGTCTTCCAAGTTTGAGACCATCGCATTTATGATAAGAGACCCGCTGGATGACTCTATTCCTAAGTCGAGCTATCAGATGCTTCTGCAGGACTCGGAGTCGGGCAGGCAGATTGTAGTTGATTCCAACCTCGTTTCTGAAAAGTATTCTGAGATTGCGCTGAGGAAAAAAAATGAAACAAAGGAGTATTTGAGGAAAGATGGGATTGACGTTTTTGAAATCAGCACTGACAAGCCGTTTTTCCTGCCTCTGGCGTCATTTTTGAAATCAAGATCAAAGGAGGCAAGAAGATAATATGGCGGCGGTTTATTTTACATATCCTTCGTTTCTGGCTTTTCTTTTCATGATACCTGTTTTTATTTTTTTATACTTTTTCAGCTTTTTCTCAAAACACAAGAAAGCAATTAATTTTCCTAACTTTGAGGCCATGGAAAAAGTGTCAGGGATGGGCGTCCTGTCAAAAAATTTCACTTCTCTTTACATAAACATAATCATTATATGCCTTCTTGCGCTCTCTCTTGCCGGAACTATCGTTGTTTTTAATGCTGATACAAGCTCTTCATCCTATGTTATTGCCATTGACAACTCCGGAAGCATGAGGACAATGGATATTCTGCCTGACAGGCTTTCTGCGGCGAAATCTTCCGCCAAGAAATTTATTGAGTTCCTGCCTATTGGAACGAGAGTGGGAATAATCTCGTTTGCGGGAAATGCGGAGATTGTAAAAGAAATGGATAGCTCTAAGATTGAGGCAAAGGCGGGCATTGATTCAATTGACTTTTCTGAACTTGAAGGGACAAATATCTTCAATACTATGACTATCTCGAAACAGGTTCTGGAGGGCGCAGATGAAAAGGCAGTTGTTCTGATAAGCGACGGGCAGGTGAATATCGGGGAAATATCTCAGGCAATTTCTTATGCTTCCAGCAATAATATTGTGATTAACACGGTTGCTATCGGGACTGCTGCGGGCGGCGTGACTGGATTGGGGGCTATTTCGAAAATGGACGAGGATTCGTTGAGGGCGCTGGCATTCAACAGCGGAGGGAAGTTTTTTTCTGCTGAGAATTCTGAGGAATTGGATGCGTCCTTTGATTCTATTGTTGAGAGAACTGAGAAAGAAGTTTCCGTAAATATTTCTGCTTATTTGGTTATCGCCGCCTTGTTTCTGGTTCTGCTTAACTGGATTTTATTCAATCTGAGATTCAGAACTATTCCTTAATTGGTAGTTATACCCTGCAGCTTGCTGTGGAAAAAGTTTTCAATTTTTATCTTAAATTTTGTATTCTATAGTGAAAGACATAAATAATTCACCAAGATTTTATGTCTTTCCCCTGATGTCAAAATCGCAAGATTTTGAGCACTATCAGAAATAAGAGGTATTTCTGAAGTACCAAAGGCATAAATGAGGAAATATCAATGTCCTTTGGTATAAATTGAAAACTTTTTGGGTGAAAGCCATAGTGAAAGACATAACTCTTTCCCTGTCTATCAAAGACATAAATATCTTCAATTCAATGTCATTTGATACAAAGAAAACCCATTAAACAATAAACATTTCTAACGATAAATTATCCTATTGCAGATAACATTTAGGTTGTTAAAAATAAAAAATTATGGCAGAGGTAGGGGTTTGTTAGATTGAGCTGGATGCCACACAGCTTGCTGAAAATTTTCAGTCTCGAGAATAATAAGCAGAAAATAACGAGACTGAAAATTTTGTGTGGAGGTTCACTAGCACGCTTTTCCGCTGGCTGACGAATTGGATAGGAAGAAAGTTATGTCTATTTTGTCTTTTGAATAGTTTATTTCAGAAAGCAGGCTGTTGTCGAGCTTGCTGTATATTTCAACCGAGCCTGCCGGGCATTCTTTGAGATAAATGTCTGTCTGGACCGAGCAGGGTTTTGTTTCTATTGAAGGGTATATGCATTTATTTTTGTCATTGCATATTCTTGATTTTATTCCTTTTATTGACTGAATTCCGTCTGAGATGCTAATTAAATTGTAGTCCTGCTTGCATTCACTCCAATCTGAACACGAGATGAAAGGAAGGCATTGCTCTTTTCCTTTTTCCCTGCAGTTTAGTTTTTCCGGCTTCAGATATTCTGTCCCGCATTTATTAGTGTCTATGCATTCAGCGTACGTGAACCCTGATATGCACGGGCTCCATGCGCACTGCCAGTTTTCTCTGCATATTTCAGAGCATTTTTTTGCTGAATCGGGAATTTTAGCCGGAATCAGGCATTTGTTTCTGTCTATGCATTCTCTTTTCTGGATATCATTTATGCACTCTTCCCAGTCAGAGCACGCCCAGTATGACTCGCACAGGGGGTCGTATGAGTTCAGGTTTGAGGAAATATCTGCCCGGATAATATCTGACTCTTTTAATGTGGTGTTTATTTCTATTTCCTGAGACTTGGACAATTCAAGGCTGACTGCCAAATCAGGAGAGGATTCGCAGCTTATTATTCTGAATTTTTTTGCGCTGCAGATTCTTTCTCCCTCTATTGAAAGCTGGATTGCAACTTTCTCTGATAATGCTGAAGAGAATATATACTGTTTTGTTTCATTTGTTTTTGGAAAGTCTTTTATCATCGCATTGCTTGCATCAAAAAAGACTTTTATTCCTGTTAGATTATACGAATCGCTGCCTCTTGTCAATTTCAGGAAGGTGCTGTTTAAGCCTGAGTGATAGCAGGGTTCATACTTCATGCTGATTGCGTCCTGCTCTATGCATACTTTTAACGGCTCCGGCTTTTTTTGGGAATTTGAGAGTGAGAACATCACTGCCCCGATTAATGCTAAAAGCAGGATTATTGCTGAAATCGTTTTTATCTGCCTGCTTTTTTCCATTTTATCACCTTAAATCTTTTGTCAGGATTATACCGAGAGCGGCGAGATATTTGTCAAGAAGGTTCATCTCTTCTGAATAATTTTTGAATGGATTTTTTGATTTCCTGAGAATTTTCCTGTTTTCTTTTTTCCATCTGCTTATCAATTTGCTTATTTTTCTATTGTCTTCGCTTTTGTAGATTTCATGAACTCTTGACAGGAGGGAATTGAATTCAAGGTATGCTTTTTTTATTTCTAATGCCGCCTGCTTCAGTTCGTTATACTCACTTTGATTTTTTGAGATTAACTCCAATATTTTTTCTTTTGATTTTTCTTCTTCAAGCCTGCGCATTTTTGGGCTTTTGCCCCATTTTGCAATTATTGCTTCGACTTTGTGCTTTAATGAGGATATTTTTTCAAGTTCGCGGTCGATTTCTTTGGCTGGCTTGAGTTTTGGATGCGCTGCGCTTTCTGAGGCATGGGGCTTTTTCAGAATTATATCCAGAATAATTGCAGCTGTTCTTGTCCTTTCAGGGGTTGGTTTTTCCTGGGAATAGTAGAATCCCGCCATTATGCTGCAGAATTTAACTCCGAGAGGGTTATTTATTTTTTTAAATTCGTCTGATAGCTCTGAGAAACTTTTTTGAGGGCTGAAATTGAACTTTTCCCTGAAAATAGCTTTTGAAATTTCGCTGAGCTGTTCCATTTTCTTTTCAGGGCTGATTTTTGAATCAATAATCTTTTTTATCCTTATCTCTTCAGGGTTTTGGATTTGGAGGATTTTTGCATTCTTTTTTTTAATAATTACTTCAAGAATTATAAACAGAGCTGCGACGCTTACTACTATAATCAGCGCTATTGCAGGCGTGCTGAGAGAAGGACTTTCAAATATTACCCCATAATTCATTTTTATACTAATGAATCGGGCTATAAAAATCTTAGGGAATAAGATTTTTATGGGATGGAGCGGGCTTGATTTTTGGGCATCGTTAAGTTTAAAAACTACCTATTCAAGTAGGATTTATGGTAAATGGAGTTGAAAGGCCTCTTGACTTGCTGAACAATTCGCGTGGCAAGGAAGTATTGGTGCAGCTGAAGAATGACAGGCAGATGGTTGGAACGCTGCTTGCATTTGACATACATATCAATATTGTTCTTGAGAACACGAAAGAAGTTGTCAACGGCGAAGCCAAAAGGAACATTGGCTTGACTTTTTTGAGGGGGGATACGATAATATTTATATCTCCTTCATCGGGCTCTGAAAAGAAGTAAGGCGTTTTTCCGATTAATTTCGCTGCGGCTTTCTTCTGGAAATTTGTTTCTAGCTGGGGCTTTGCGAGAATATAAATATTTATAAATAAGCAGGCAGTGGATTTATCATGGGCGCCAGGACGTTGATGCTTTTTGAAAGGGGGCATACTTACATTTTTCGTTATTCGGACGGATGCGAGGAAAGGGCGATTGAAGAGATACGTTCTCTTGTAAGAGACGGGAAAATTGAACTGCCTGCTGCAGAATGCCTTGTGGAGCAGGTTAAGGCTTCTTCTTGTCATGGCTCTGATATTTATTTTGAAAGTCATGGGACTTTAAATCTGTCTCCGGGGCTGGTTGAAAAACTTGCGCAGAAACAATAGTTATTCTGAAGTATAGATTTATTTATAAAGCGAGAAAACGATTTCTCTTTATGCCTTTAAGACAAACAAAATACGGGGGTGAATGTCCGTTAGGGGTTTTTCAGGTTGATGTTGCAGCTGGTGGCGGATGCTATACTTCTGACTCTTTGGAAGGATGTTTAGGAAATCCAGAACTTGGCACTCCTTCATGCAATTACATAAGATTTCCGCGAGGCAATGAAAAATTTGACCCAGCAGTGCAGTGCATGTGCTCCGCTGACATGACTAAGACCGAATCACGGGCATTGAAGCATAGGTATTCTGATTTGATTAGCCAGGGTAAAGCTGACAAAACTAAAAAGGGATTCTGGAAATTTGTGAATGGGCAGAGAGCCTCTAAACTGGAGAAAAAATAATGCTCGCCTCCTTCGTCGGCGAGGGATACGAGCTTAAATCAGTTCGGGGCTCACTGATTTTCGCTGATGTTATCAAAAGTTAATGTCCCAGTCTTAATCACTGGTTAATAGAGAACAATCAAATTAATTTATTCAACCTCTATAAATCAATGTTTTGCACTTACGCAGATAATTAAATCTCAATCCTCATTAAATCTTCAGCTATATCAGTATTCTTAAATATTTTTCTGGCTTCTTCCAGAAGAAGCTTTTCTTTGCAGTCGTATCTTTGCGAGATGTGAGTCAAAATCAGCCTTTTCACTTTTGCTGATTTTGCTGTTTCTGCTGCCTGCTTTGCTGTTAAGTGAGATTCATATCCTTCTGCATCTGTTTCTTTTTCAAGGTAGGTTGATTCGCAAACTAATAGGTCTGAATTTGACGCGATTTTTAGCATGTTCTTGTTAAGATTAGTATCAAGGATTATTGTTATCTTCTTTTCTGGCTCTTCATAAGTCAAATCTTTTGCTTTTACTTTCTTGCCGTTCCATTCAATGTCTTTTCCTTTCTGCAACTCGCAGATTATTCTTCCTTTTATTTTCAGCTTTTCCAGTTTTTTCTTGTTGATTCTTATTTTTGATTTTTCTGTGAATGAGTAAGCCAATGTCGGCGTTCCGTGCTCCATTTTTTCTGCTTCAATCATAAAATCGGAATTCTCGAATATTTTCCCGGGTTCGCATTCGTGTATTTCGTATTTTATTTTTCCGATAAACACAAACATCTTGAGTATTAGGTCCATCCGGTACCTTGTTCCTTGGGGCATGTAGATGTGGAGAGTTCTGTTATATCCATTTAATGCGAGAGTTTGAAGCAAGCCCGGGAGTCCAAGAATATGGTCGCCGTGCCAGTGGGTAATCAGAATTTTTGTGAGCTTGCATGGGTTCAGTTTTGCTTTTCTGAACTGCCTTTGAGTTCCTTCCCCGCAATCAATCATTATGCTCTCGTCTTTATACTCGAGGAGAATAGATGTATGATTCCTTTTAGCTGTGGGTATTGCCTGCCCTGTTCCCAGAAAAGTTAAAGGTATTTTCATGAAAATATCAGTTAATGAAGGTTTAAATAATTTTAGAATTATGACTGTGAATATGCTCCTTGAAATCACTCGCTAAACTGCAAAAACTGTTTTTAAGATTATTGAAATTTGATTCTATTTTTGTAAGTTTTATTGCAATGCCGAAAATAAATCCCAATTGAAGAATTAACAATGTAACAACTATGTCTTCTGTCTGCCAGCTTCCGCCCAAAATCTTCAGAATTATCTGATATGCTATGAAAACTCCAAGTATTATCAATGCAATTATAATTATTATATTAAAAATTTCAGTTATTTTTGCCATTTTAGATACCCTTTTTTATCAGCCATATTGTCAAGAGTATCGCGATTATTAGCATTAACCATCTTAGTATTTCAAATAATATATTTTCGAATCTTCTCAGGCTGTCTCCTTTTTTCATTTTATCCAATGTGTTTTCCCTTCTTTTTCTAAAAGAAGAGGGGGTTTAAATTATTATTGTTTTAGATAAACTTTTAAATATGCCTTTTGGCTTATATTTATATGCTCCCTCCGTGAGTTTCGCTCGCAGATGAGTGATAGTTATGGAGTTGAGTCAAGCTCCCGTAGCTCAGCCTGGATAGAGCACTGGCCTTCTAATTTCAGAGGCAAGTCAGGGGTCGCAGGTTCAAATCCTGTCGGGAGCGTAAGGGATTGAAGAATGAAATCCCTTCTCTCTCCGATTTGAACCTGCGACAGGTCGCAGGCGAGCAATTCGCCCGAGCAGTAGAACTTATAGTGCAAGACATAAATAATTCCCTAAGACTTTTATGTCTTCCCCTATCTATCAAAGGCACAAATAGGGGAATTATCAGTGTCCTTTGCTATAGTCAAAATAAGCAAGTGGCAAATTGTGAGGAAAATCCTGTCGGGAGCGTTTTTCTTTTAGAGCAAATGAAAATTTTATTTATGTCAGAAATGCCTATTGATTTCACATTTCTGAGCACCCTCAAAATCAAAGGAGAAACATGAAGATTTTGATGGTCTGCAAGCATAATAGATTCAGAAGCAAGGTTGCTGAAGCGATTGCTTTGAGAATGGGCAGGAAAAATGAGTATAAATCAGCAGGGATTCGGCTTGATTTAATGAGGCCGTATGTCTGCGAAAATGTGAAGAAGGAGTTGGCTACGCGGGGAATATTAGAGATTGATGAGAAATCTCGGCTCGTTAATGAATTTGATTTAAGATGGGCTGATAAAATTATAATTGTTGCGAACAATATTGATAAAAATATCTTTGATGGCAGGACTGGGGCCGCAATTGAAAAGTGGAATATTCCTGACGCTGACGAGTCTGATGCCGAGAGAATAGGGAAGATTGTGGGCAAGATTGAGAGAATGGTGAAAATGCTTATATCTTCTGCAAACAAATAATATTTAAAAGCAAGGTTTCTTGCTATATTCAGGTTTGCAATCCTGCTCGGGATAACAAGTTAAGTTGTCTCGCAAAATTGCTCAGTTCGGAGTTTCGCTCGGAATGATAAAGAATTCCTCTCGCAAAACTCCTCAGCGCGGGTGGCACAACGGCACTGCGGAAGCCTGCAGACAAAGACCAAAGGTTTTTGGAATCCTATACGAGGAAACAGCAAGCTTCTTTTCCTGGGTTCGACTCCCAGCCCGCGCTTTTGATTTAAAATGAAAACAAAAGAAAATAAAAGTTTTTTTATTATGCAGTTTGGAGATACTCCTCAGCTGAGGGTTATAGACTTTCTTATTGATAATCTTTTTTTGATTATCCGGTAACTGAAATAGCGCGGGAGAGCAACGTAAGCTATAACTCTCTTAAATCGTTTTTTGGCAACTTTATTAAATCGGGAATTGTCTGCAAAACCCGAAAAATAGGGAAGTCTGATTATTTTAAGCTTAATATGGAAAATTCTTTTGTTAAGAATCTGATTAAGCTTGATTGGAGTCTGACTAAAAAGAATATTTTAACTGAGACAGAAGAGCAGGCAATCTGCGCTTAAAATTATATTTCTATTAACTTTTTAGTTTTTGGGAGGTGATTATATCTGTTTAGGGGAAGTTTCTTTAATTTGAGTGTTACTTTAAAATGATAACAAATAGAAAGGTTTAAATATGTATATTTTATACATTTTTTATGGAAAATGAAGTACTTAATGCGTGGCTAATTGAGCAGGGATATACTCTGGTTAGTCAAGACACTCAAGCATTAATTCTTGGCGAATCTCATTGGGAATATCTTTTGGAAAAAGAGCAAGAGGAATTAATCAGGCTCGCTAGACCAGACTTTCTTTTGCATGAAGGTGGACACGTGCTTTTTTATGACCCCCAAGTTGGAAAAGAAGAACCTTTGTTCGGATTTTCAAGGCAAGAGTTAGAGGCCCATTGCATGTTAGTTCCTTCATTTGTCTTTAGACGGGCAGATGAACTTGGTTTTAAAATTATTGGATGTGATTTAGGAGTTTTGGAAAAACGAAGTTTTGATTATCAGATGGCTGACAGAGAAGAGAGGATGGGAGAGAGGATAGCTGAGTACGCCAGAAAAACAAGCAAGCCAGTTATCGCAATTCTTGGGGCAAAGCATGTTCAACCAGAGTCTGCTATTCATGGAGTTCTTGACAGGAATAAAGTAAATTACGTTATTGCAAACCAATTATCTGGGACTAATTGGAGAGCGTGGCAGGAAGGAGGATTAATGCCGGAAAGATGGAGAACAAAAAGTTTGTGATAACCAAGAAGATAGCCAAGCATGGAAGCCAGGCAATCATAGTTATACCACGAGTTCTCGAGGGGCATCTGAAGCCCGGGACAATTGTGCAGATTACTATGGACATTTTGGATAAATTTGAGGAAGGAAAATGAAAGAAACGAGCAGAAGCTGCCAGAGGAAAGAATATTTGCTGAGAAAGATGTATGATGGAGCGAGAGCGCTTTATGACTTTTTTGAGACAATGAGAGCAGATAGGACTGCGAGCCCGAAAGATATTGCAGAAAAGTTGAAAACAGAATATGGTTTAACTTCAAATCAACAGAAATATCTTGATAATGTAGCTGAGAGGACTTCAAAAGCAAAGGTAATTGTTCAGTATCTTGAGCATAGATTTGGACTAAATGATGATGGAACTTTCAAGGATGCGCAAGGCTTACATAAATTGTTATTTAACGGAAAGGTAAGAAAGAGAATAAAAGCAGTTTCTTATAATTTTGGGATAGGATTTACTCAAGGTTACTGGGGCTGTGATGAATTTTTAGGTTATAAAAATAAAGTTTTAGGTGGAACTTGTTTAAGTGAGAGTCCAAGAAAAACAATTTCTAAATTAGAAAGAGGAATTAATAACGATTGCATGGATATTGCTTTTCATCTTCCTTCTGATACAAGGATGGATAGAACTGCTGCTAAAATATATGATGCAAGAACACAAGAAGAAAAAATGCTTCAGGCTATTTTTGGAGGGAGATTGTCTACAAATCCAGAAGGATTAAGAGCGCAAGTAATTGATCATGAGTTAAAGCATGTTATTGATACTATTATTGGAGATTCTTGGCATGGTTTTTTTGTTGAGACTCCGGCTCATATGTATGCGGGAGAAAATCTTGATTGGGGATTGACAAGAGATTTTAATAGAACAAAGAAATTGCTCACAGAAGAGACGCAGGTTGCTCAGAAACAGATAGAGAAAGATGAGTCTAATCCTGAATTTCCAGACTGGCTTCTGGAAATGGACAGAAAGATTTTAAGTAACCGCCAAAGAGGTTTAGAGAGGTTAGAGTCTGAGTTTCCAGAGCAGATGAATATATTCAGAAGATTCAGAAAACGCAGATTTTCCAGGGATTTGAGCTCATTAGAAGGATGCAGGGTTAACTCTTATTTATTTTCAACTATGCCTCCTGAAAAGCTATTCAGAAGAATAAATCAAATATCATTTGCTCAGCCTGAAGAGGTTGAGTTGGAGGAAGGAAAATGACAGAAATAATGCCTTTATCCGAGAAAATACTAACTTCATGGGCGCATGCGCAGAATTATGCAGTTGGAGAGAGGGTTTACAGGCAGGAGATGGCAGATAGAATAACTTCTGAGATAGCAATTGCGAGGGGAAGACGACCTGTTGGTTTTGAGGACATTATGGACAGAACATTTCCAGCATTTAGAAGAAGAATTATTTTTCCGATAGGCATGCTAGAATACTCGTTACATGAAGCAAGAGAGGGATTAGTTGCAGCAACTTGCGAGCGGGTAGATGAACTTGTTCAAAGAGGAGAGTATGGAATTATTCTCACTGCTCACTTGGGAGGAAGACTGCAAGATTGGAATTCAGAAAAACTAACAGATAAGCAAATCTCGGATAATTCTCAGCAAGTTTTTTCAGTAATAATCTATGCCGATAATATACCTCCTGATTTGATTGATGAAGAAGGCAAAGTGCCGCAGATTGACTTATCAGGGGATACGCGAATAATGCTGTCGCATATTATTGATTATATTGAAGAAGGAATCAGGAGGAAGGAAAATGAAAAATCATGATTACAGTCAGAAGATAATTTATGTCGGGGAAGGAAAAAGAATTCCATTTTCAGAGTGGCTGAAACAAAAAAAAGAAGAAACAGGGCTTAGCTGGGCAGAGTTATCTGAGGATATAGGAGTTAAAAGCATAAGAACATATTCCTCAAAACATACTTACGGACAATCCGCTAATCCTGGATGGGGACATTTTGGAATAATTTTGGATTATTTTAATGCTAGTCCTAAAGATTTTGAAATACTAAGAGGACTGAAAAAGGATTTTGTATTAAAACCAGAAAAATTGAGGGAATTGGGAGAACTTGCCCTGAAACATGGATTTAAAATTATCAGATCCGGGCTTATCAAGAAAGTTTTTGGAAACGGCGCCAGAGGTATTCTGAACTCGTTAGACGCTAAAGCTGCGTTAGTTGAACTTCTTAGGGGAGTTGAACCTTCAAGATATAGTCAACTTAAGTATGTAGCTCAAAAACAGCAGAGAGGGGAAACTACTGCTTTGTCAGATGAAGAAAAATTAATTATTGAAAGAGAATTTAGAATTGCTGATGGACAAAGAAATGATTGTGGGCGTTTGTTTGGTGGTTTTTATGAAGCGCTTCAAAAAGAATTGCGGTTAGCAGGATATGGCAGGAGTATCGCTTCTTTAAAATATCACTGCAAAAAGATGCTCTGCGGGGAAACGGAAAAGCAATATAAACTGTTAAGAGTAAATTCGCCGGTCGAGAGGGAGGATGAAGATGAAAACCAGAGATGAAATTACGAGAGAGGCTATAGAAGCAGTAGCAAGCGGAGAAATTGCAATTCCTTCTCCGTATTATGGAGATAAATGTACTCCGACAGATATTCAGGTGCAGGTTTCTGAGCCAGAGCCGTATTTTAAGTTTACAAATCCCGATGAGACTCGTGAAGCGATTAGCGCTGCTGGGGGCAGGGTAGATTCGTTTGTAGACTACATTGGTTCTGATAAAATTCACGATCCTATTCTGCATTTTGGATTTCCTCAATCCCCTGAAAGTGTTTATGCCCCTTGTCTCAATAGTTTTGAATTGGATCATAATGTGAGTATCAGTGTTTTGCGCGAGTTGGGAAATATGCGCAAAATTAGCGGAACTTGCAAGACTCACGGAATTCCTAGAAGTTTTTCGTTTAGCAACTATTCGCCTATTACTGCAAGACAGATGAGAGCGTATAGGCCTGTTAGGAAAGAAGAAGGGGTTTTTATGAATATTGTAAGGTCCCCTATTGCGTGGGCGCCTGAATATGACTTGAATTCAGATCGGCTCGTGGGAGTAGTTGCAGAAAATATGTTGGAACCCTGGACGTCGAGCCGAATTGCTTATCTTATTGGAGATGATGCAAGTGAATTAGAGATGCAGGCTGTGTCTCAGAGAGTATCTAAAAGAGCATTGCTGGAAGAGGCGGTTTTGGCAGAGGCCTTAGCTAAACTCTGGATAGTGGACACGCAGTCTGGATCTTGCGATGAAGTATTTTCTGAAAAGTTAAAGGACGACGAAATTACTCCTGAATATATTCAAGTTGTTGCATCAGGAATAAGAAGGCTTGGAATTCGAAACACGATTAAACTCTACGCTTCAAAGTCGTGGAGTATGCCCGCGTTTCTTGATGGGACATTTAGACCAGAAGATATAGACGCAGGCGAGAATGAAGATTCTGAGGAGGATGAAGATGAATATTAGAAACTCTTTAGCAGGTTTGGCATTATTGGGAGGAATGGCTTTAGCTGAATCTGGAACTTGTTATGCTCAGAATCAAATGTCAGAAAGCAGGGATATATACAGGTTAGTTGATAGAAAGCTTAAAGAGAAGGGGAGAGGGGGATATATTGTGAGAGAACTTACAGATTATGACAATATGCATAAACATTCTGGAAATATGGGCGGGGATATTTTAGCATTGCTCTCTTTTGGAATTTTGTATGCGCGGGACAGAATCAGAACTATCAAGAAAGAGCAGAGAAGGAGAAAAGGAAAATGAACAAAACAAGTGAATTAAGAACAAGAAAAAAAGCCGTTCTTGCGGAACTTGAATCTGCTCATGTATTGATATATCAACAAAGAGCTCAACAGGCAATAAGAGCTGAACTTGCATCTCAAGAAGCAAGAAAGGCAGACTCAGACAGAGAACGGGCTATGACAATAGAAAATCATAGCATCATAAAAACGAATTACAGCATAATTATAAAAAATAAATATTTCACAGAGCCAGAACCTAAAAAAGTAGACCCCAAAGAAACAGCTATCGAAAATTTGGCTTTTAGAATGGCTCAGTGCGCAGTTGGACAAGATGAAAGATTAAACAGATTTAGGCAAAGAGTTGACGCTTTAGAAGCGAGAGGTCAGGTTGAAGATTTAGAAGCAATACTAAATGCAACTCATAATGCATCTGTAATGATTGGAGTTTCTGCTCAAGATTTCTTGACAACATTTGAAGCAGTTCCAGAACAAGACCAGGTAGATTATGCGACTGCAACAGCAAATTTATTTAGAAACCAAACTGGGGGCTGGGGGGAAAATCAGGGGTTATCACAATTATTAATGATAATGCCAAGACCTGTCAAAGGGAAATCTTCTTTATTAGAAGATAATGGAGATGACTGGAGAGAATTTAAAATTGAAAAAATAAATAATTTTGTTTATAACAAAGAGAACAAAAGGATTAATTCTTTACACTTTAGAAATAGAGAGGCAGATGAAGATAAGTTTAGTAGGTTGCTTGGAAGAAGAGACGAGGAAGAGCATCCTGAATTTTTAGTAGATTTAGGATCTTCTTTAACTGAAATGGCTTTAATGCAAGAAATTCAAGCAGGGTACCCTGAGAAAGGCTTTAGTGTAAGCAGTTTAGGATTAAATTCAGAAGGGAATCAAAACAGAGCGTTCTTTGGTGAAGTTCAAGAAATATACAGACAATTAGGAGCAGAAGTTGGCTCTAATTGGTTAAGACATGCTAATGCTCTTTTTGGGGAAGATTGGAGTCTTGGAAGAGATTTTGCTGTAAAATCAAGACCTACTTTAACTGCTTATTGTAAAAGTTTAGGCTGGGATTTAGAAACTTTTGTAAGAGACTATCATTCTTTTGGAAAACCTTTATTTGAGGTAGCAAATGTTACAACAAAATTTAGTGCATTTAATCCAGAGAGAAAAAGCGCATTAGTAAGGCATTTAGTTGATTCAAAAGATGAAACTACAATTAGAGAATTGAAAGACGCAAGGTTACCAGAACCAGAATTAGTAGAAGGACTATTACCTGAAGAAATGTCTGTTCAAGATTTAATAGCTTCTGTAAAAAGAACTTCTGGACTTTATGAATTATGTAATAACAGCCGAGTAGATAGTCGTTTAGTCAGCCATAGACTTCAAAGAGCACAAAGAGCAGAAAATCTTGAGGGTTATGTTAGAACTTTACAATCTGTTGAAGAACAAGCTAAAGAATTTATTGCATTTGCAGATGAGCAAAGAAAAGACCCTAATATGAATTTAGGATTTAATGATTTAAAATCGCAAGAAACTCTTGAAATATATCAAGAGGTCTTGGGTAAAAACTTTGCTCAATTTAGAAGAGATTTTGAGGCAACAGGAACTGATTTCCAAAAACTTCCAGAAATTGCAAAAACCTATTATAGATGTTTAGGCGATGAAAGATTGAGAGCATTTTTAAATTATTTAACAAAGCAGAGAAACAGAGATTTAATAAATGATTTAGCTAATCCTGCGCCAGATGATATTGTAAAAACTTCAGTAGCTAAACTTGGTGATGCAGGTAAAGAAGATACTGTTAAAGCTCTAAGGGAATTAAATAAAACTTGGAGTTTTCTAAGAGACGTTGGAGCAAATCAAATATTAGTTGAAAGACTTAGTTCTTTACCTAATTCATCTGGAGGTAATGCTGTAATTGATGCCATAGCTGGTTCAAGAAGACAATGTTATTCAGCAGTTACTGGGGATGTTGAAGTTCCGAAGGGGCTTGAGCAAATGATAGACAATGTTGTTGTAGGATACTATAAAAATTCTGGAACTTCTCATGGCATAAATATTCAACCTGCACTTGCATTAATAGCATCTACTTATTTACAAACAGGAGCAGAAGCTACTTTCAAGGCAATTAGAGAATTAGAGCCAAATAAAAAATTACGAACCCAGTTAGACAGAGAAGGTATAGATGTTGAAGCATATAAAACAGGAGTATCGCGAACTTACCATGTTGCCACAGATGAAAATTCTCTTAACAGAGTTAGAGAAAGAATAAATGCAGAAGTTGACCAAGTTTGGGATAGATTAAAACTACTCTACACTCCAAAAGAAGAAGGTAATAAAGAATTAGACAAGGAAACTTTAGCAAAACAAAATCAATTAAAAGAACAAGTTGAAGAATTAAAACAAGGAAGTTTGAGAGAACAACTTGATAAAGCAGAAAAATTTGTAGGTGCTTATGAATTTGATGATGAATCTAAGCCACTCAAATTAGAAGTAAAGGGACATATCCAAACTGCAAGAAGTTTAACAGGAACTTTAAAAGAAATGGATGCAGATGCTACATTCTATGTTTCAAAAGACCCTCTGGAATCGTTGCACATGGGACAGTATTTTGGTTCATGTTTAAGTCTTTCAAAGAATCATAGCGGTTGTAATGGATGGGCTTCGGTTGTTCAAACTATGGATGCAAATAAGAATGTTATTTATGCAAAAACAGAAGACGGAAAATATGTTGGAAGAAACAGAACAGCTTTAACAGACAGAGGAGTATTATGCACAAGATTCTACCAAAACGGAGACATGAATTTGAATAATGCTTGGCTTAGTTATTTTGGAGATTTTGCTGATAATGTTGGACAAGATGTAATGATTCCTACAACATTCACTCCAACTTCAATGTCTTCAATATTAGAAAAAATGGTAGCTGAAGGAAGAGCTTCAAAAGAAAGTAGAACTGTAAGTATTGCTCCAGCCTATTATACTGCTTTCTATGGTGATGGTTTGATTACAAGAAAAACTGAAGATGGCACTATTCAAGTTGATGCAGAAGTTTATGTTTTAAAACCAAAAGTTTTACCTTTAATGCAACTTCCACAAGCGCAGGCAAAAAAAGAAAGAGGGTTTACTGAGAGATTAAGAAAGATTTATAGAAATTTAGTTAGCTCTAAGTAATAAGTAGTGCCTAAAGAAAGATTTAAATAGTTCTTTGTAGTGGGTAAGATATAAAGAGAAGGATTTATATATCAGTTGATATATAGCACAACATGGAAACTGCAACTGAAAAGAATATTTTTGCAAGAAGCCCGACACTTGAAACTGTGATGATGGTAGAAAGATTCATTGAAGAGAACAGCGGAGAATTCAACAGAACTGAGATTTGGAAGAAACTTCCTAAAAAGGTAATGTGGCAGACTTATCTTATAATTCTTGATTATTTACAGAGCATAAATAAAATTGCAATCGATAGCAGAGGTGTAATTGGGTATATTTGGAGTCCAGAAGTTGCTAAGAGATTTGCTAAAAGAAAACCAATTGAAATATGAGAATCATAAAACCTTCAAGGGTTATTTTTGCGGATGATTGCGTCGAGAAAGAGTTTTCTAAGTTAGACGAGAATAATGAAATTAAAACATACATCCAGAGAGCAATTCAGGATATCCAACGCAATGCTTTTTGCGGGATTCAGCTTCCGAAAAGGTTGATTCCAAAAATTTACATACAAAAATATAAAATTATCAATTTATGGAAATATGACCTGCCTGACGGGTGGAGATTAATTTATTCTGTGACAACTCCGAATAAGGTCGAAATTGTTTCAGTTATTCTTGAGTGGTTTAATCATCCGGATTATGAAAGGAGGTTTGGATATTAATAAATGGCATTTATTGTCAAGAAGAAAATTGCGGGGAAGGAATATTACTATCTGCGGGAATCGAGGCGGGAAAATGGGAAGATTAGGGCTATAACTCTTGCGTATTTGGGGAAGAATAGGAAAGATGCGGAGAAAAAGAAAAGGGAGATAAAGAAATTGTCTGAGCTTTCGGCAATTGGCAATTTCAGTCTCCAAGAAAAAACAAAGGTTTTTTCAGGGCCATTCAAAATCCAAGATTTTGAAGGTTCAAAATCGGATGTGAAATTAAATACCGATTTAGAAATAATTGAAAAATTAGCAAAATTAGCCAAACAACCCTCAGGAAAGAGCGGAGAGGCTAATTTCTTTTCACAAAAAGAGAAACAGAAACTATTTAAACAACCAGACAAGAAAGAATTAATAATGAAAACAATTGAAAAACCCAAGGTTGATGGAGATAATAACAAGAAAGAATTAACTATTGAGGAGATAGCAATGTTCTGCAAGAGGAAGGGATTTGTTTATCCTTCCGGGGAAATTTACGGTGGCTTATCTGGGTTTTGGGATTTCGGGCCTTTTGGAGTTGAGTACAAGAATAATTTGAAACGGGAGTGGTGGAATTTTCATGTTAATCAACGGGAAGACATAGCTGGGATTGATGGGAGTATTATTACACACCCGCAGGTTTGGAAGGCTTCGGGGCATGTTGATAGTTTTTCTGATGTTTCTGTGAAATGCAAGAAGTGCAAGAAGTATAGTAAAGTTGACAAAAATGAACTTGATAGTGCAAAATGCGGTTTTTGCAATGGTGAGCTGGATAAACCATGCGCTAAGGAATTGAACTTAATGTTTAAGACGCAGGTTGGACCGGTTGAGGAAGAATCCGTATTGGCTTATCTTCGGCCTGAAACGGCGCAGCTTATTTTTGCAGATTTTAAACTTGTGCAGGAAAATGCAAGAATGAAACTTCCGTTTGGAATTGCGCAGGTTGGAAAAGCATTTAGAAATGAAATATCTCCCAGGGATTTTATTTTCAGATGCAGAGAGTTTGAGCAGATGGAGATTGAGTATTTTATTCATCCTGACAGGAAAAAGAAGTGTCCTTACTTTTCTGAGATTGAAAACTTTGAACTTAATGTTTATTCTGAGGAGATGCAGAAGAAACAGCTTGAACCAATTCGGATGAAAGTTAAAGATGCTGTCAAGAAGGGAATAATTAAACTGCAGTGGCATGCATACTGGCTCGCGACTGAGACAAAATGGTTCTTGGATTTAGGAGCGAACCAGGATAATTTTAGAATAAGGCAGCATTTGTCAGAGGAGAGGAGCCACTATGCAACTGACACGTGGGATTTGCAGTATAAGTTTCCGTTTGGGTGGGCTGAGCTTGAGGGAATTGCTGACAGGGGAATTTTTGACTTGACTCAGCACGAGAAGTTTTCTAATAAAGATTTGAAGTTATTTGACGAGGAGACTAAATCTAAAATTCTTCCGATGGTTGTTGCTGAGCCCTCACTTGGAGTTGAGAGGGCATTTTTAGTTTTCCTGCTTGATGCGTATAAATTTGATGAAAAGAGGCAGAATATTGTCTTGAAACTTTCTCCTAAACTTGCGCCGATTAAGGCAGCAATATTTCCGATTGTCAAGGTTGATGAGAAGATGGTGAAAATTTCCCGCGAGATTTATGCTGACTTGAAGAAGGAGTTTAGCGTTCTTTACGATGATTCAGGAAGTGTTGGGAGAAGATATTCGAGAAATGATGAGATTGGGACGCCTGTAACAATTACGATAGATGAACAAAGTTTAAAGGATAATGCTGCAACCTTAAGAGATAGGGATACGACTGAGCAAGTCAGGGTTAAGATATTCGAATTGAGAGATACTCTCAGGAAGATTATTATGGAAGGCAAAAGCGTTTTAGGGTTTGGGAAGAAAGTTAATACGCGAGTTAAATAATTTTTGCTATTTCCCTGTCTGTTTGAGCATGGATATTTACATTTTAATCGACGGAATTATCTAGAATCATGCTTCAATTATTCTTTTTCCTAAAATCTTATCAGTTTCTATCTTTGCAAGATCTAAATCAAATTTTATAAGCCTTTGGACAAATGGATTTTGTTTGTTAAGCTTGAAAAGCTTGGCATTTCCTATCTCTCTTGTGGCAAGAATTATATGTTTGTCAAGCAGTTTGCTCCAGATTTTTGTAAATGCACTCCACCCTACACAAGAGCCGCGCGCTACTTCAGTCATGCTGTAATCAAATTCTTGCCCCTGTATGAGAAAATCAAGAACTTTCACATAAGGTGAACTGCCGAAGTATTCTACAAATATGCTTTCTTCTTCCATGTTTCTTTTAATAATTCAGAGTTTATAAGCTTTTCTATTTTGTTAGTCTAACTGATTGTATCAGTAGTTATCATTTTGGAGTTTCTTTATAGAGAAAGTCATTTAAACTTATTTTTATTTGTTTATTCATGACTGAAGAGGAGGATATAAAAAGGTTTATTCTGAGAAAGCTTGTTAGGCATAGAATGTGGACGCATAAACATACAAGCATTCATAATCTTCCAAAAGGACTGCCTGGCTACTTAAGAGGAAGGAAAGAAGTAAGAAAAATAATTGACGAGCTGCTTAAAAAAGGAGTTTTATTGTCAAAGCCGACGAATTATGGGCTTGAAGTTTCGTTAAACATAAGCAAGAAGAAAGAAATTGAGGAGATTCTTGGAATTGGGAATGAAAACTGCTGAGATATTTGATTAGTGGCGAAATTGATTTTGAGCAAGTGGGAAAGCTGGTCGAGACGCGAGTGAAGGAAAAATAGAAATAGAAACCCACCAAATTGTGGATGAAGAACTGATTGATTACTGCATGAAGAGGTTTTTAAGCTGAATAATCTGATGTAAAGAAAACTCATTAAACGCCAGCTGATTCTGAAACAAATTGTCCTTATGCAGATAATGTCAGGAATGCTCACTGATTTTCGCATTCCTGAGCATCCTAAAAACCACGTAGGGTTTTCTTGATGCAGATAACATTTAGGTTATTATAGTCTAAGAACAAAATATTTGAGCAGTTTTTGTTTTTATCCTATCTGTCAGAAATGCTCATTGATGTTCGCATTTCTGAGCACCTCGGAAACTGAAAGTTTCCTTAGTATCAAAGGCATAAATCTGCTCAATTTTCAATGTCCTTTGCTATAGCAAATTATTAGTCCTGGGGGTCAGAGGCAGTAGGACCATGAAATTTCTCTACAAATCTCTCGCCTGAAGAGTTCTTCTGCCATTTGCCTTTGCTCTCTCGCTTGCCTTTTTTAACAAATGCTCGACTTCTTTATTCAGAGCATCAGCGACTTCGGCTGCGACCTGCAATTCAGGAACAAGCTCTTTTATCTTGCTTTTTACTATTATGTCTGCCATGATACTTTGATATTTTTAATCTTCTTAAACTTATTGGAAAAATTTATATATCTGCCTTGTTTCGTTAAAATATGGGAAAAGCTCTGTCAATGATGTCTGGTGTAATGCTCTCATTAGCTGGTTTATGTTCAGGATGCTTTCCAAATAACAGAATCAATTTTAGTTATTCGAGAGAGGAGCCAAGAGCAACTTATGTGAATGAGCAAATATCTCCTTATTTATGGGAGAGAAATCCTGCCTGCTCTCAGGATAATTCAAGTTACCCTTACAATAGTCAGAATAATCCTACTTTTAATGATGGTGGCTATTCAGAAAGACAGGCATGGAGAGATAACGCGCGCACTTCTCCTTTAATATTTGAAAATTCAAGGCAGGTAGAAAGGCATATTAGGGATGAAACCCGCGGCGCTAATTTTAATAATCCTGTTGACAGAAACCATGCTGAAATAAGAGCCAATCAGATACGGGAAGAGGCGTGGAGAAATCAAACTCGCGGGTGGAATCAGGAGCTGGATCGGAGAGGGGCAGTAAGGAAACGAAACTAAAATGAAAAAAGCAATTATTCCGGTAATTTTAACAGCATTATCGGGATGCGGATATGCGGAGCATGATTCTGGATACGTTTCTCCTGTTCAGCTTCCGCCGATTGTTATCCAACGACCGCGCCAAGTAAGCCACGAAGATATTGTGAAGTGGTATCGCTTAAGACAGTTAAAAAGCCGCCATAAAAGCTTGGAAGGGGCAGTTGCTGTTTCGTCTGAATTTATGGCTTCAGTAATAGACAGGCAAACTTTCTCGCCTCCTAACTTAAAATTTGATGATTGGTATCCTACTTATGATTTTTTTCCAGGCGACTTGCTGGGCTTTCTCTGCTTCCATAGAAATAATGAGACTACTGCCGCGCATTTCATGCTTTATTCGCCATCAGGAGAGATGATAGACGGAAAAGGTTTTGGGATAAATGCAAACGATCAGATAGTTGGAAAGACTTATGATGTTTCTCTACTAATCAGAAATTACGGCGAAGGAGTTTATGCTGGCAAATGGTTTTTTCATGCTATTTATGTTAAGACTTCTCTTGCTAACTTACGGCGCTGATATTCTTCTTTTTTAAATATAGCAAAATATTTATATGCTTCTGATGCATTGATATTTTATGGAAAAGGGATTGTTAGCGTTGGTTTCTGGCGCTGTTTTGTCGGCTGCGGCTTTGTCTATGGAAGGATGTGTGCCTTACAGGAGCATGTATTATGGCACCGGCTGTTATTCTACTCCGGTGTTTAGGTCTCACTATAATCCTGGACCGATGATTCGACCGCATAACAATTTTCCAAGACCTATGCTTCGTCCTATGCCTATGCCGAGAGGCGGTTTTAGAAGAAGATAACCCTTTCAACGCTGAACTAATAAAAATTATCTTGATGCACAGGTTTGGGTGTTACTTTAAGGTTATTAATTAATCAGGGGGTTGTTAGAATGGGATTAATAGGCATATTTTTTACTTTTTATTTTTCACTAGACTTCATAAACGGGAAAAGCAGAACATCGCGGATTGACGGCGAGTTTGTCATGAACATAATCATTCTGTCAATTCCTAATCCTAATCCGCCTGTCGGAGGCATTCCTGACTCTAACGCGCTGACAAAGTCATCGTCCATTGGATTTGCCTCTTCATTCCCTTTTTTCAACTCTCCCGCCTGCTGTTCAAGAAGTATCTCCTGCCGTACAGGGTCGTTCAATTCTGAATATGCATTTCCAACTTCACAGCCAGCAATATAAGGCTCAAATCTTTCAATAATGTTTGTTATTTCCTTGCCTCTTTTTTCTTTGCATAACGGGCTTGTCTCTTCGGGATAGTCGTATATGAATGTCGGCTGAATTAAATGCTCCTCGCAGAAATGCTCAAAAATTCCTGCAATCAGCCATCCTCTGCTTTCTCCCTTCGTTTTTATGTGATTTTTTTCAATTATCTCTTTTAATTTTTCATCACTCATTTTTTTAACATCAATTTTAGCATGCTTCTTTATCGCTTCGTTCATTGTCATTCTTGCCCAAGGAGTTTTGAAGCTTATCTTTTTTCCCTGATATTCTACTTCGGTTGTCCCCAAAACTTTCTTAGCAACATACTCATACATCTCTTCTGTAATCTTCATCATGTCGTTATAATCTGCATACGCTTTGTACAATTCAAGAAGCGTAAATTCGGGATTATGCGTTCTGTCAATTCCCTCATTCCTGAAATTTTTTGAAAACTCGTAAACTCCCTCAAATCCTCCAACAATAAGCCTCTTCAGATAAAGTTCAGGGCTTATTCTCAAAAATATTTTCATATCTAACGCATTGAGATGAGTCATGAATGGTTTTGCAGCCGCTCCGCCGTAAATTGGCTGCAAAACAGGAGTGTCTACTTCCAGGAATCCCCCCGAATCCAGGAATTCGCGGATAGCATTGATTATTTTGCTTCTCTTGACAAAAACTTCCTTAACTTCAGGATTCATAACTAAATCTAAATATCTTTTTCTGTATCTCTCCTCTTTGTCCTGCAGTCCGTGCCACTTTTCAGGCAGGGGCTTGATTGCCTTGCTCAATAATTCAATTTTCTTAGCTAGAACAGTTAACTCGCCTCGTTTTGTTCTTAGTATTGTTCCATCAACTCCGATAAAATCCCCCGAATCAATAAACTTCTTGAAAAATTCCCTTTCTTTCTCTCCCGTTTCTCCCTCCTGTATCTGAACCTGAATTTTTCCGCTTCCATCCTGAACAGTAAGAAAAGCGAGTTTTCCCAAATTGCGTATCATCATTATCCTGCCTGCAATTCTTGCTTTATCCTTGCTCTTAGAATCATTTTTCAGTTTCTTGTATTTTTCCTGCAGTTCATCTGCATTTTCTTTTTTTTCAAAATTGTAAGGATACGGCTCTATTCCCTCGCTTTTCATGGCTTTGATTTTATCAAGTCTCGCTTTGACTATCTCTTCTTCTCGTCCCATCTTTAATTTCCTCTTCCAACTTTCGTTGGAAATTTAAAAGCCAGAAATCTTGATTTCTGGATAACTCATTAAGAAAAATAAGGTTTATATAGGTTTTGAAAAACGAGCGGGTGAATGTTGACTCTAAATTTTCAATTTGTCTATTTTTCTTATTATAGCTTTCATCTCGCTATAAAAACTTATCAAAAAATATACTGAAATAATCAAAACTGCTATGAAAAGAGAGATGACAAATATGAATGGCATGTTTTTGCCAACCTGAATCTGATTTGTAAGAACCGCTAACAAAAATCCAAGAAATATTGTAATAAGAACAATTATGGTAGTATTAAGAAACTGGCAGCATCTATTGTAATCTAAATCAAGTTTGTTCTTTTTCTTTAATTCGCCCATTTTAATTTAGTCTATTGTCTGACCAACTAGCCATATTCCAACAAAAAAAGAAATAGCCGATATAAGCACGCCAATATAATTTGAGTCAATTATAAACTTAGAAAATGCAGAAATGCCTCCAATCACAAGCAGAACTCCTCCAGCAATTTTGAGAAGTTTCATCCCTCCATTCTTTTTCTTTTTTCCTGCCATTTCACCCTCTTTTTCATTGCTATAAATATGATTTTTATACTTTTTAATTCTTTCTTTTTTTGATAGATCTTAGAATTTCAAAATCTCAGAACCTTAAAATCCTTGAAGTCGTCCTGCCACTTTTCTTCCTTAACTTCAACACTCTTTATCTGGGCATGCCTATGCCCTGTTCGGCATACTTCAACCATTTCGCTGACTTTATCGTTCTCTCCCTGAAGCCACGCTTCAACCCTGCCGTCATCAAGATTTCGCACAAACCCCAGAATTCCAAGCCTGTCGGCATGCTCCTTTACAAACTGCCTCATGAATATTCCCTGCACAATTCCCTTCCAGTAAACACGAACCGCTTTTTTCATTACTCAAGAAATCGAAAGAAAGTTATAAACTTATCTATACTGCAGAAGCTATCTGGACAAGTTGAGATTTCCTAATCTTTTGAACTTCTCGGTCCATTGCAGGATTATTCATGATAACCCCCTGAACAACAAAAGTTCCATTAATGAATGCCCCGACTTCTTGGGGTCTGTCGTTGCCAGTATAATTTTCCAGTCTTGAAGTATCAAAAGCAACTCCGTGTCCTCCCAAATAGCCCATTAAATAAAACGACCGATCGGTATCTACTTTTGTTCTATCACTGAAAACTACATTAATTGCGTGAGCCATACAAACTAAAAGTGGCGGCTATTTATAAAGATAATTGTAATTCAGAACTATAATCCCAAATTAGACCATAACCGCCCGCTTTTTAGGTTAATTTAATCAGTTAATTTGCTGCCCTACAATCCAAACGTCTTCTCGAACTCCTTCATTCTGGAGAATTTTGTCAGAAAATCCCTGCCTTTGTTAGTTATTGCGATTTTTGCTTTTTCATCAACTATCTCTTTTTTTGCAAAATTGCCTTTATATAAATCATTTAAGTAGCTTTTCATCTGTTTATGTGACAGATTTGCCTTGTACATTAAGTGAGTCGGCTTGATTTTCCCGCCTTTTTCATTGATTATCAGCAGGATATCTGAGATTATGTCCATTCTGCTTCTTTTTCTTTCCATTTTACTCCTATGCTCTGCAGAGTGCATTATTGCATCTGAGCAGCCGTATTATAAGAAAAAGCAGGATTAAATAACTTACTAATTCTATTAAATTGGCTAAGACGTACAGGATGCTGAATGGGGACATGAAGTAGATTAAGTGCGCAAGTGCCAAAAGAGCGAACGCAATTATTAGTATTCTTGTATTTCTGCTTTTGTTTTCTTTGTATACTTTGAGATAGTTACTGGTTATCAGCGCGAGAAAAAGGATTACTGCCAGATGGAACACCCAGTACGCTATAATGCTTAATACTGCCAATCCGACTAAAGCGAGGAGTATAAGAAGATAATCCATCGGGAAGAGGTCTTTTACTTTTTTATGGGAGGGTATTTTGTATATTACATACAGCCCTATAAGTGTTAAAAATCTCTGGAAGAAAAAGCCTACGTGATAGAAGATATTGACAGTGTTTACTATCTTGTAGGTGATAACCATCTGCCCGATTGTCTGGATAAAGCTTGTGTCATAATAGAGGACGAACTTGGTAAGAATTGTTGCAAGCTGGGCGAGGGCGATGAGAAGAAAGCCTGTTCCAAGACTCAAAAAATTTCTTTTTTTATTTAATTTGTAGTATCTTACGCAGAGAATGAAGAATGCGAATAGCACAAGAAAGCTGAATACGTCAATAAGAACATCTTTTCCAAGGAACCAGTCTGGAGTAAATACAATTTTCATTTTCAAATTTTGGTGTAATCTGCTGCAAAGCTACGGCAGATTTGAAACCTTCAAAATACTTGATTTTGAATGGCCCAGAAAAAATGTCAATTTTTTCCCGGAGACTGAAATTGCTGAAAGCAATTTCTTTATCTTTCCCTCTTCGATAATGTTCATATCGCCTTAAAAAGCTTATGGAACTTGGTTTCATATTTGCTATTCAGAACATCTTTTCACAATTGCTTTAAAAGGAAGATTCATAGCTTAATCATACACCTCTTTTCGCCCTGAGGAGGCTCGAAAATCTACTTTGAATACGAGCCTCTTCTAAGGGTTTAACTATCCAGCCGTAGAAAAAAATCAAAGGTGATAAAATGTACAGGCGCAAAATCTTTTCGGAAAGGATAAACGAGAAAAAGGAAGTTAAAATCTTATACGAGCTTGGGCTTGAGCCTTTTGAGGTTGACTTTCTTATGCATGAGAGGCATAAGCGGGATTTAAGCGATAAATGGAGAGATTAAAAAAAATCTACTATAAACTCAAATTATAGTGAAAGACATAAATAATTCACCAACATTTTATGTCCTTCCCTTGATGTCAAAATCGCAAGATTTTGAGCACTATCAGAAATAAGAGGTATTTCTGAAGTACCAAAGGCATGAATGAGGAAATATCAATGTCCTTTGGTATAGCCAAATAAACACGTTTGTTGTGCTGCATAAATTATATGCTTAATGGGGCAGTTGACAGTAAAAAGCCGATTAAACCCCTTAAATAAATTATTCTTATGCACACATTTATAGGAGGATTATTAAAAATTATTATTTATTGCAAAAATTAATGGGTTGTTTGGGTTAACATTAAATTCCTCGTTTATCGAGCTCATTGCTCACAATAGTTACAACCTGTGATGCGAAATACATCTGATTTCCAACTGAAACCGGAGTGCAGATTTTCTTTAGTCTTTTCAGCTCTTTTGAGGGAAGCCCGTCGTGGTCTCCGAGAAGGAAAACGGGATTATCTTTAATTTTAATTTCCCTTATGTCTTTCCCTTTTGAGTCAAGAACGAATATCTCTTTTCCTTCTTCTTTCAGCTCATCAATTACTGCGAATAGGCTTTTCTTTTCAATCCAGTATCCGGGCGCAATCTCATTTTTTATTCCTTCTCTGTATTTGTAAAGCATTTTTTTTATCAATCCCGCAACATCTTTTTTGCTTATGTCAATTCTTTTTTCATCAATAATGTTCAGAGATTTTTTAGGCTCAAATTCAAGATGTTTCGGAGGGTCGGGCATGCCGTAAAAAATCATGTGAAGTTTTGCGTTTTCCCGTATTTTATGCGAGAGAAAAAATGCGTTTATAAGAACGTGGCACGCAATATCCATTCTTCCCGCTTCCATTAAATTATCCCAGTTTCCTGATGTTCTTGCCTTGCCTGAAAAGTATATGAATTCGTGCATGAATCTGACAGGCAGGAATGATTAATAAACTATTCTGTTAGAGAATTATTTGACAGTCATAAGTTTTTCAGCATCTGTTTCTGCTAAAATAACGGGAAGATATCCTTCTTTAAGGCAGGCTGTTCCCCTTGGTCCTTGTGTCCTGCATTTTCCCAGCTCTGTTGTTTCGTAAGGGCACGTGTCAGCAGTACATTCAACTGTGTATCTTACCAAGACCCCTCCCGGGATTTCTATTTTTTGCGCATATCTGCACCAAAATTGTTCTGCCATATTTTAAGCTAAACATCCCCCTTTTTAAACCTTGCCTTAAATACAAACTCGGGACGGGCGAGAATATTCCCCTCTTTTCCTGATTTATATACGCCTATGAATCTTTCATTGCAGAATACTGCGAATCTTTTTGATTCGGGCAGTTCGCTGTCAAGAAACTCTCTGAAAATCGGGCTTCCATTATGGAGTTTCTTGATGCTTTCTTCTCTGACTTGGACTGCAGGCATGACTTTTTTTATTGCGTCTTCCCCTGAAATTAGTATTCCTCTTAGATTTGCTTCATTTCCATTTTTCAAATCTTCAACTGCTTTCTCTAATTCGTATAAATTAACAAAATTTTCATCGGTTTCCGAGAATATTCCTGCTTTTGTTCTTCTTAGCTCAAGCATGTGCGCGCCCCCAATTTTTTCTCCTAAATCTGAGATTAATTTTCGGATATATGTGCCTGCTTCGACTTCAGCTTCAAAAAGAATATCTTTTCCGTTTATTTCTAAAATGTTCCAGGAGTAGACTGTTCTTTCTCTTTCGACTCTCTTGACTCGCGATTTTATGGGAGGGGTTTGCTTTATTTTTCCAAGAAAATTTTTAATTTCAGATTCAAGCTTTTCTTTCTCTATTTCTTTATGCAGGCGCATTATTCCAACATATGTTTTATTCTTGTGCATAAAGTAACCTTGAAGGCGGCAGGCTTTATTCAGAGCGATTGGAAGAACGCCCGTTACCTGGGGGTCCAAGGTTCCATAGTGAGACGCGATTTTTGCTCCGAGCATTTTTTTAACTATTATGTCCGTTCCGAAACTTGTCGGACCTTGCGGCTTGTCCAAGTTTATTATGCTGAATTCGAGCAGTTCGTGAATTGATTTCTCCATAATCTTAAGTATATTCTATGTTATATAAGTGTT
>Ga0082335_1002879_pt1 | contig 30205 bp, 26 predicted proteins | sample Subgrocontami58m_FD_72375 | JGI IMG/M metagenome (GOLD analysis project Ga0082335, IMG submission 72375) | Subsurface groundwater microbial communities from S. Glens Falls, New York, USA - GMW37 contaminated, 5.8 m (SPADES assembly) (version 2) ...
ATACAGGAACTCATTATCAACTCAGAGATTGCCGAATACGCCCAAAGCAAAGGTGTGCAGATTATTGTAGAAGGGCCTGGACACATCCCCATTGATGAGATTGAGGCCAACGTGCTTATACAAAAACGCCTTAGCAACAATGCCCCATTCTATATGCTCGGACCCATTACCACAGACATTGCCCCTGGATATGACCACATCACATCGGCCATCGGCGCGGCCTTATCGTCGTCTTACGGTGCCGATTTTATTTGCTATGTCACGCCGCCTGAACACCTGGCACTGCCTGGCCCTGACGATGTCCGTGAAGGCGTCATGGCGGCCCGTATTGCTGCTCATGTGGGCGATATGGTAAAGCTCAAGGACAAGGCAAAGAATTTAGACCTCAAGATGGGCATCGCCCGGAGAGACCTTGACTGGAAGACCCAGTACGAAACAGCCATCACCAAAGAACGCGCCCAGGAAATTCGTAATAGCCGCCCACCCATGGACGAGGATACCTGCACGATGTGCGGCAGCCTTTGTTCGCTGAAAGGCGTGATGAAATATTACGAACAAGACCTCAAGAAAAGCCGCAAAAAGAGCGCAACTCCGGTTGCTTTTTAGTCTTGTTGTTTACCATGTTTTGTATGTAAAGTCCAATCTCCCTGTGATTGTCTAAAATCAGGTCTGCCTCCTTGAGGCATTCCTGGTCAAGGTAAGAGGTGACGGCTATACATCTCAAACCCGCGTTTTTTGCTGAACGTATGCCAAGCGGTGCATTTTCTATAACAAGACAACGGTCCTTTGATACACCAAGCCTCTCAACGGCTTTCAGATAAGGTTCTGGAGACGGTTTGCATATTTTGGTCTCTTCCCCATCAACAACGACGTGAAAGGTATCTGGAAAGAAGGTGTTTAGCGTCTCATGAACGGTGCTCCGATTCGAGCCTGAAACGACTGCAAGTTTGTACTTTGGTTTGAGTGTTTCAAGGAGTTCCTTTATGCCGTCAAATGGCTTCACACGTGCTATCTGGCCAAAGATCGTTAATTTTTTACTGCCAATAGCTTGTACATCCTCTTCCGTTGGAATGCGACCGAATTGCCTGAGTATGATATCAATCACCTGCCGGTAATTTGCACCTTCAAGTTCGTAGATAATCTTCTTATCGATAGTGATACCCACCGTCTTCAGTGCAACCTCCCATGCCTCTGCGTGGTAATGCATGGAATCTACAAGTACGCCGTCCATATCAAATATTATTGCCTGCATAAGTGCTGAATATTCCTTCCTCACAGAATTAACTCTATTTAGTAATTTCAAATAGCCACTAAGGCACGAAATTTTTCTTTGTGACTTGGTGTTTTCGTGGCATAAACGAAGTAAGAAACTCTTATATCTGACCTCTCAACTTTGCCCAGATGAGGCCCAGATATTCGTAGATAACACCTTCAGTCCTGCGTAATCCATCGGAACCTGGGAAAAAGTCACCGGGACTAATACCCTGTTTTTCTTTGACCATATAACCAGTAGGAGCCGGGATTGGTTGCATCCCCAATTTCTTAAACATGCCCATTGAGCGCGGCATGTGTGAGGCGGAAGTAACCAGAATAAATTTGTCGTTTCCAACAATTGATTTAATGATTCGGGCCTCATCTATGGTATCTTTTGATTCTGATTCCAAAATCAAATCTTCCTGCTTTACACCAATGGCTTTAGCGACATCTGCCATGGTTTCTGCCCCGGAAACTGGATCAAAAACCTTTCCCTCTGACAAAATTAGCTTGCTTCCTGGTATCTGATTATGGAGTCGAATCGCTTCTATAAGCCGAACTAAAGATGCACCTGAGAGTTGACTGGTAATGGGGATTTTTGGGTCAGATAAGTGCCCTCCACCTAAAACGACAATCCACCTGACCTGTGGTACCACCTCATCAGGCACAAAATCGGAGGCTGCAACTGTGATAAGCGGTGGATACTGATATTCTAATCGCCTGAGGAATGTATTCGAAAGAGCAGGATAGCTCAGGAGTGTAAACAAAATCACTCCAATTGTAATAATAATCTTTCCTGCCTTTTGTTTCCGGGTAAACAGAAGCAGCAGCAATCCCACGATCAATATTTCTAAACATAACGGTACGGGAAAAAATAATTGACCAATAATTTTTTTTAGGATAAACATCTTTTACTCCATTGCTATTTTTTGCCAATAAATACGGCTGAACCGGATTCAAGGTCAATCTTTCTTATCTGTTTAAAACCCGCATCTCCAAGCCATTTTCTATATTCAGATTCGCTGTAAGACGCCCCTTCCTGTGTGCCGATGAGCATATTTAAGCTGAAAAGTGCGGCAAATTGTGGCCGTGTCTTGGTCTCATCCAACACAAATTCGTGAATAATGACCCGGCCGCCTTCTCTCAAGGCATCCCGGCATTTCCTGAGTATTTTCACGTTGTTCGCAGGATTATAAATATGCAGGATGTTTGAAACAAGGATAGCATCATACTCATTCATTCCGAAGGAATCCTCTAAACAATTACCTGCCTGGACAGCGACTCGCTCTTCCATGCCGGAAGCCTTAATAAATTCCTGGGTAAGCCTGGTTACATGTTCCAGATCAAATACAACGGCATGAAGCTGCGGATTGGCCTTTGCAAATGCAATTGCGTATGTACCAGGACCGCCTGCCAGGTCTAATAATCTTCTTGCTCCCTTTAAATCAATTATGCTGCACAGTTCATCTGCCTTTACAGAGGCGATATTGTGCATGGCCGTGATGAAATCTCTTGCATCGTGAGGGTCTACTTCTTCAGGTAAATCCTTCAATGAAACGGCATTGCCTGTTTCAATGGTCTCCCGCAGCATTGTCCAGTTGTCCATTATGTTGTGGGCATGATGGACAGCATCTCCCAAATAAAGCGGTTTCCCTTTGATTAAATGAAGGTTTGAAACAGGAGAATTTTTGTAATGGTTTTTTTCCCTGGTAAGTAATTTAAGAGAAACGAGGGCATTCAGGAGCATCTCCGTGGCGCGTTCATTGGCGTGAATGGACTTTGAAATACCTCTGGCAGTAACTTTGCCTTTGCCAATACGGGTAAATATGTCAAATTCTACTGCCGTAAACAGGATACATGATTTCCAGTATCCAAAACCGAGTTGGAATATGTAGTCAGCGTTTGCCGTGTTTGTGTTGGCCATAAATATTAGTACCTCAAGTCAAGGAAAGCCTGTTATTATCAGGAGAAGCATTTTAACAACAGCCTGCCCCTCCTGTAAAATAATATTATACGTGATCATCATTACGTTCAGGAATGGTTACCGGTAGCGGATTGTTTGCAAAAATTGTCTCCACTTCATGCGCAAGCTTCTGGCTGGTATCTCTAATTGCGTCAGGATTATCAAGGATTCTCTTCGCTTCGAAGCCGCATAGGGTTTTCTCAAATATGGTCGTCAGGGCAGTATTTATCGTATTTAAACTTGATTCATTGCCCGCATTGGACGCATTATTTTCACAGGTAAAGGTTTTTGGGAGCAGAGATAAGGCAGTCCTGCAAACATGAGAAATAACTGTTGAAAAAGCCTCTGCTTTCTGGTCTTTTATTTTATAAAAAATTTCATAATTTGTAAAAGCAGCGCCCTGGCAGGCTGAATCATGTATCATTGACTGATAGTCAGGCGTCCCCTCAAAAATGGTCTGACGGTGATGCAGCAGGTGCGCGGTCACGGCAGGGTTGGTCATGATACCCATCTCCTGTAAAAATACGAAATTATTTCGGACACTTTCCAGTGTGGAATTGGGTTCGAACATAATAAAACCGAAGGTAGGTTCGATCCCATAATCACGCAGCAATTGAATAGCCTGTTTATTTTCGTCAACGGTAGTGTGTTTTTTGAATCGATTCAACGATGCGGGATCTCCGCTCTCTAAACCAATGAAGACGTTGGTAAGACCTGCTATAACAAGCCTTGAGATTGAATATTCTTCGATATCGTTTGCGCGGCACTCAAAACCAAAACGGATGTTCAAGTCATGTGCAAGAATAAGCTCTGCCAGGGTAACAGCCCGTTCCTTACCAGATTTTCCAGGACCAAAGAAATTTGCGTCTGAAAAGTAGAAGTTCCCGATAGAATGCTCCGTGTGTAATTTGATAATCTCGTCAAATATATTCTTTGCGCTTCTGCCGCGCCATAAGTTCGTTTGCATATAAAAGGGATTCAGGTAGCAAAAGGTACAATGCCCATAACATCCACGGCTTCCCTGTATATACGTTGCAATTCCCTTTTTCTTGTAAAGATCAATATCTTGTCGGTCAGGATAAGGAAGTTGCTCCATATTCTGTATAGGTGAACGGGGATTAAAAACAATATTTCCCTGTGCGTCCTTAAAAGCCAGTCCTGCGATATTCGTTTCCCCTGAAATGCCCTTTCTGGACAGGATATGCTTTGCAAGGTCAAGCGTAGTAAATTCGGGTTCACCGACAGTCACAGAATTAATGAATGGAAAACTCTCAAGAATTTTTTTATAGGCAAAGGTTGGATAATATCCATAGAGGTTAATATGTGCTGTTGAATTCATCGAGCTGAGAATCGAAAGCATATCAAAAATATCCTGTGTTTTCTCCCATGAATAAACGGTATGAACACATAAGAGCTGAAAAGATTTTTGTGAGAGGTGTGTGATTGTCTGCTCTATTGACCAGTCATAAAGATGCGCATTAACGATCTCTGTTTTTATTTTATGCCCGCGCAATACGGAAGCTATATAACCAGTAAATAGACATGCAGAGAGCGGGGCATTGACAACGTCCTCAAAACGGTTGTGATTTTGAGGGCGTGGGGGTTCAAGTAGTACGATAGACAAGGTAATTAACTCTTATAAGGTTTACGATAATTTCTGCAGTTTTTTCGATTCTATTTAATGAATAATGATTCAATATAATAATTCAGCCGTCTATTTAAAAGAAAAATAATCAAATTAATGCTGAGTTGATACGGAATAAAAAACTGAGCAATGAGACAAGATGTGAGTATTATTACTCCTTCCGGGCAATCCACAACGGTGGGTTATTTTCTGATATTATTTATATGCAACCTTGAGTTTCATTGCTGCTGATTTCAATTTCGTGTCAAAAGTCCACAAATCGCTGTCTTTATTTTCGGTTGTGTTTTTGTCCCTTCTTGTGGTATATTCTTCATCGAAAAGGTAAACTTCCTTTAAGCTGTTCTATAATCTCAACACCATGGAGATTCTACCTTTTTTCTCTAAATCCTGCAGCGAGGCTTTGCCTGGTTTGCAGGATTTAGGTTACCTATTGTCAATTTGTTAAAAACTGGAATACGAAAAGGCATTTTATGGAAATCAGGAAATTTAAAAAACTTCTCGTTGCCAACCGTAGTGAAATTGCGATACGGGTCTGTCGGGCAGCGCATGAAGTTGGTATAAGAACTGTGGCTATGTATTCCCATGAAGACCGCTTTGCGCTTCATAGATTTAAAGCAGACGAAGCTTATCAGATTGGTAAGGGTAAAGACCCCGTCAAAGCTTATTTGGATATCGATGGAATCATTCAACTTGCAAAAGATAAGGAAATTGATGCCATTCACCCGGGTTATGGGTTTCTCTCTGAGAATGCCAACTTTGCCCGTGCCTGTGAAAAGGCAGGTATTACCTTTGTAGGTCCCCGTCCGGAAATTCTTGACATGCTCGGCAATAAAACCTCGGCCAGAGAAATTGCCGGGAAAGCCCAGGTTCCTATACTTTCCGGATCTAATCACGCCATAAAAAGCCTGGATGAGGCCAAGTCTCTTTGCAGCAAACTGGGATATCCGGTTATCATCAAGGCTGCCCATGGCGGTGGAGGTCGAGGTATGCGTGTGGTCCGCAGTGAGTTAGAATTGAGCCATCGCCTGAATGAAGCGCAGCGCGAATCCTTGACAGCCTTCGGTTCTGATGAGTGTTTTATAGAAAAATATGTCGAAAAAGCACGCCATATTGAGGTACAGATTCTCGGCGACCGGTACAATAATATTGTACACCTGTTTGAACGCGACTGTTCACTCCAGAGGCGTCACCAGAAAATCGTCGAGATTGCCCCAGCACAGAATCTTGAAAAAAGCCTCAGACAGCGCATCTGTGATGCAGCCGTAAAAATATGTAAATCTGTGAATTATGATAATGCCGGCACGGTAGAATTTCTTATTGACACAGAAACCAATAAGTATTATTTCATCGAGATCAACCCCAGAATTCAGGTTGAACACACCGTCACCGAGACAATTACCGGTTTCGATTTGGTGAAGAGACAGATATTAATCAGTGAAGGATTCCCCCTCAATTCGCCGGAAATCCGCATACCGAACCAGGAAGCGATTCTCATTAATAGCATTGCCTTCCAATGCCGGATTACGACAGAAGACCCTTCCAACAAGTTTATTCCCGACTACGGCCGTATCCAGCATTACCGTTCTGCCGGTGGCATGGGCATCCGTCTTGACGCCGGGACTGCCTTCTCCGGCGCCATCGTTACTCCCTACTACGACTCTCTGCTCGTGAAAGTTACGGCTTTTGGGACATGCTTCGAAGAAACAGCGCACCGTATGGACAGGGCATTGGATGAGTTCCGGATCCGCGGCGTGAAAACCAATATTCCCTTTCTCATTAATCTGATCAACCACAAAGATTTCCTGAAAGGAAAATGTACTACGCGTTTTATTGATGAAAATCACAATCTCTACCAATTTCCACGCCGGAGGGACCGTGCTACCTGCATCATGCGTTTTATGGCAGACGTTATGGTCAACGGTCACCCGCTTATTAAGGAAACGCCGAAATCCGTATGCCGCCGCAAAGCGCCGGTACCGACTATTGATCGTAAAAATCCCAGACCCAAAGGCAGCCGTGACCTTCTTCTTGAAATGGGACCGAAAAAATTCGCCCAGTACATCCTCAAAGAGAAAAAACTGCTGCTGACGGACACGACATTCCGCGATGCACACCAGTCCCTGCTGGCTACCCGCATGAGAACTGCAGATATGCTGAAAATAACCGATGCCTATTCCAGAAATCATGCCGATTTCTTCTCCCTTGAAATGTGGGGTGGAGCAACCTTTGATACCGCAATGAGATTTCTCGCGGAGTGTCCCTGGGAACGCCTGCACTCCATGCGCAAGCTTGCGCCCAATATACTCTTCCAGATGCTGCTCAGGGCGTCTAATGGCGTGGGTTACACCAACTACCCGGACAACGTCGTCAAGGCATTCATAAAACAGGCCGCAGAAAGCGGTATAGACATATTCCGTGTCTTCGACTCTCTTAACTGGGTCACAAACATGAAAGTAGCAATGGATGCCGTTCTGGAAACCAATGCCCTGTGTGAAGCAGCCATATGTTACACCGGTGATATTCTGGATCCGAAACGGACCAAGTACACGCTGGACTATTACGTGAAAATGGCAAAAGAGCTGGAACACCATGGAGCACACATCCTGGCAATCAAGGACATGGCCGGACTTTTAAAACCTTATGCTGCCTATAAACTGGTGAGCGCCTTGAAGTCAGAATTGAAGATACCCATTCACCTTCATAGCCACGATACGTCAGGCGGACAGATTGCCACCCTCATCAAGGCCGCAGAAGCCGGTGTGGATATTGTTGATGCCGCCATGGGACCTCTTTCTGGTCTGACATCACAACCCAATCTTAACACCCTGGTGGAAATGTTGCGTTTCCACGAACGCGACACGGGTATGGACTTCAAGGCCCTGGGGTTACTCTCGGACTACTGGGAAGTGGTCAGAGAGTATTATGCGCCATTTGAGTCCATTCAAAAATCAAGCACTGCCGAGGTGTACCACCATGAAATACCCGGCGGCCAGTTTACCAACCTTTTCCAGCAGGCACACTCTATGGGTCTGGCACACCGATGGCATGAAATCACCGATGTCTATGCGGACGTCAACCAGCTTTTCGGAGACATTGTGAAAGTCACTCCGTCTTCGAAGGTCGTCGGGGATCTGACACTTTTCCTGGTGACAAATAACATTACGGCTCAGGATGTCGTTAACAGTAACAGGGACATATCGTTCCCCACCTCTGTTGTGGAATTCTTTGAAGGCCGCCTTGGTCAGCCGACCGGAGGTTTTCCCAAAGACGTGCAGGATAAACTATTGCGTGGGGCGCCTGCTTTCGCGGAAAGACCCGGCGCCAATCTGTCGCCTGTGGACATTGATAAAGCTAAATTAAAAGTTGAGGAACGTATTTCAAGACCCATCACCAACGAAGAACTCATGTCCTCTTTGATGTATCCGGACGTCTTTATTCAATATGCGGAGCATAGAAAGAAATACGACGACGTTTCCGTCATTCCCACGGATGTATTCTTTTACGGCCTGCCCATGAACGAAGAAGTCACCCTTGATATCGAAGAAGGAAAGACCCTGATTTTGAAACTGGTAGCCATAAGCCCGGTAAATGCGGAAGGAAACTGTACCGTCTTCCTTGAGCTAAACGGACAGCCGCGTGAAGTAGTTACTCCCAATCGAAAGGTTGCCGCTTCGGTAATCAAACGTCCTCAGGCAGAAGAAGGGAACATCAAACACGTCGGCGCACCCATGCCAGGCATGATTGTCAATGTGAAAGTGGCAGTTGGCGATAAAGTCGCCAAAAATGATCCGCTTATGATCATGGAGGCCATGAAGATGGAGGCGACCATTTATGCAGAACATGACGGTGAAATCAGTCAGGTTCCGGTTAATGCAAAAGATTGTGTCGAGGCCGGAGATCTCCTGATCGTCTATAAGTAGTCATACCTTGAAAGGTGGTCTGGTTTGGGGGAGAATCTACGCAGATTACGAGGCAGACAGAAATGCCTGCTTTGGCCCAGATGCCAGCCACTCCTCCAATTGATTTCTGGGAATCAGTTTCCAAAGAAATCGAAGAATTTCAAGGGAAGGTCGAAAGACTGGGAAACGTGAATCTCGAAGCAATCAAAGAACAGGATGAACTCGAGATCCGTGAGACCTTTCTTGTGAATCAGAAGGATGACCTCGAAAAATCAAAGGATGCCTTGCAAAACCTGATACAAAAAATCAACCATACCAGCCGTGAATTATTCGAGAAGGTCTTTAACGACATTCGCCAGAATTTCCAGGCAATGTTCAGGAAGTTCTTTGGCGGGGGTAAGGCCGATGTAATTCTGGAGGAAAATGTGGATATGTTAGAGGCAGGAATTGATATCGTGGCGCAACCCCCCAATAAAGAGCTTCGCTCAATTACGCTCCTTTCAGGCGGTGAAAAAGTAATGACCACCGTGGCGTTGCTTTTTGCCGTGTTCCAATCCAAGCCCAGTCCGTTTTGTATCCTGGACGAAGTGGATGCTGCATTGGACGAAAGCAACATCAACAGATTTACCCATATTTTAAAGGAGTTCACCAGCGACACGCAATTTCTTGTTATTACACACAGCAAGGTCACCATGAGCGTTGCCAACGTGCTTTATGGGATTACGATGCAAGAGCCAGGCGTCTCCAAGAGGGTTGCCGTTAAGTTCGAAGATATCGAGCGGAAGGTCGCTTAAAAACCCTTTATATGCTTTGACAAATTTGTTATAAAAAGCTGAAAATGGTTCTTGCGTTTATCAGCAAAAACTTACCAAATCTTCGAATAAATCCAAGCAGTACTTTGTTAAAACTTAAGCGGCGAATATTTTCTTCAATCGTTTCGATTTGATTTTGAAATAGTCGCGAGTAAGAAATTCGTTCTTTGATAGTGTGCTTGTTGAGGCGAATTCAAGCAGGGAATTGATAGCCAGTTTGAATTCATAAATTTACATTCTGGATTCCGTTATAATTAGCTAGCGAGGCGATACCTCAGACTAATGAAAAACGAGATACACGATTCAGGATACACATAATATTGTGGTAACACATTAGTTTTTCGAAAAACAACCCCGTAGGGGTGAAATATTTATAGAAAAAAATGTGATATACAAAACCTTAGCTTCATCGGAGCGGTATGTGAAACACAGAAACAACATGCCGCTCCGATGGAGCTAGATTGTGGCATAATGGTTGTCTATAAACATATCGCTCCTAACGGAGCTTTTCACGGTATTTTTTCAAAAAACTAAAGTATTAGATATCGTGCATCCTGAATCTTGCATCGTTTATTACCCATCGTACATGGTGCATTGAAAACTTGACTCACATGTAAAGATAAATCGTAGATAAACTTTTTAATAATCTTGGATTATCTTCAAAAAGTTGTTAAGAAATACTAACAAGTAGGCGGATATTATCGAATCTTGGTTAGATGCAATAGGTTGCTGAGATAATGGTCGATAATTTAGCGAGATAGCATATCCTGAACATCCTCAGAATATGTTTATTCGATAGATGACACGGTATACGATCCGGGCAACAATTGAACAAGAAGCGACTGAATTTCCTGGCAAAGCCCATTACCAACGAGGAGAAATCAGTCTGTGTAAGTAAGATAAGAAAACAAATACTGAACGTTCAAAAATAGCTCCATTCCATGGTGAACATCAAATAGTCGCTTAAGTCCAATACCTTGGGTTTATCTTACCTTACAATTTTACAGGAAAATAAGACTTGACCTACCAACGTTAGTTTAATTAAATAATAAAAAGTAGTAAGAAGCTCTTTGGTCTGAGGGCAATACATAATTACTAAGATAATAATTCTAGTAAAATTAATATGGCTGATTTAACACCTAAGCAAAAAACTGAAATAATCAAATCTTTAAGAAAAGGTATTTTCAAAGATTTTTGGGGAGCTATTGGTATTATTTCTGCAGTTACTGGCTTGAGCATCTTTGGTATTTACATGAATGTCAAAGGGAAAATTGAGAATATTCTTATTAATAGAATCGAAAAACAATTTGAAGAACCTACAATAAATACCTTAGTCCAAAATGTTGCTAAAAATGAAGCTAAAACTATTTTAGACAAACAAATTTTACCTGAAGTTTCAAATTTTAAATCCTATATAGATGATATAAAAAACAAATATGAAACTGACTATAATACACTTAAAAAAGAAATTTCAGAACTTGAAACAAGAAATCATATACTTTCTTTAGGAGATCAAGCCATTTATAAAGCTTCTCGGTCGGCGTTGGAAGATCTTCTTAAATTAATAACAGAACCTATTAATCCTAATCTTTTAAATACAGTCTTGGCAGAAATTAGCAGGATAAAAATTTTTTGGTCTAATGCTACAACTATTTCAGGTAAAACATTAAAAGTAAAAATGCAAGATGGTACTCTTAAGAATGAATCAGATTTAACTACTGATGAATTAATTAAACTTCTTCTTGAAGAAGTTTATAGTAGTCGTGCAAAATCTGCTCAGCTTTTAGGTAACAGAAAAGAAAAGCACGTTCCCGAAGCTTTATTGCAATGTATCAAGAAAGATCAACATTTAGAGGTTGTTAGAGACGCAGTTAACTCTTTTAAATTAATTACTGGTTATTATGTTGCTGATGTTTTTGGTGCTATTTTTAGAGCTTCCAATATTCAAAAAGCTGGAGATGACAGAGAACCTATTGATATTTGGTGGGAAAAACATTCATTAGAAATAAATGAAAAACTAAAATAAAAATTATAAAAGTAATCAAATTATCAATAAATAAGGGTTGAATATAAGGTGAAACTCGATCGGTCATTCACAGAGAGTGTTGCGGGTCAAAACCTTCATTGTTCATTAGATTATTTACAAAACCTGAATATACGATGGGGTCGAAAGTTTGGAAAGGTGCATAAAAAATCGTGTTTGTTTCGCCGTCTCATACCGCTATTTCTAATAGAATTTTATCATATCCAATAGAGGGAGAAATCTCCCGTTTTACCTTCTTTTTTTCGATAAGACCTATCTGGGCAAGGTATTTTACATCCTCAGCGACATTTTTGATATCTCGTTTTGCAATGCTTGCAAGCTGATTTATTGATGAAGGTTTCTTCGCCTTGATTATTTGTAATAACTCCAGTCGTTTAGGGGTTAATGCCTTTCTGAATGCCTTAAAACTCGTAAAGTAAACCCCCGTTTCTCTTTTTACCTTCTCACCCCGATCTATTGCCTCGCAAGTCCTGACAAAATCCTTGAGGGATGTTTTTACATCCTTTATACCTACCTTTACTTTTTTAATTCTCATAATTCTCCTTCTTTGTATTTTTTTATATCCCTATAAAAATCCTCTACCAACCCTCTGAGATTGACAAATCCATAAGGTTCCGTCTTATTTCGGTAGTGCCTGTGGTCTCCTTTCCCTTCAGCATTGTCATACCCAATTATCCGTTCATCCTCAACAATATAAACGAGAGAGTATTTATAACCGTGAGGCTTGTCTTTTGAAACAGTCACCTTCCATACCTTGATCTCGATGGTATTACCCAACTCATCGGTAATCTTTTCATGTTTAACTAATGCTGCCTTCACTTTTGGTATAGCGTACCAATAAGAGACTATTTGTCAAGCGCAATTAATCTGAGATGATTTGCAACCTGATTTGAATAAGAGTGTCGGGAAAGAATATGTGTCAATATAAATTTAACAAAATTACCTGGAATTGGCTTGATATCTTAGCCCTATGAGCTTGCAGAAATGGTAAAAGCAGAAATATTCCCACGCAAATGGGCCGAATCCCAGGAATCCCGCCACAGGCATCTCGAAGATTTTTATATCCTTCATGAAGGGCGCTGTGTATACCCATTTTGATGCAGCCCAGTAATTCCAGAATTCCCACAGGAAACCACAGATGTAACCACCCATAAATAAGCTCAGTATTCGTGAAAGCCTGCCTTCTTCTAAATCTTTCAACAACGAATCCCCTTTACTCGAATATACGATGGGATCGAATATCATCACGTATCCCGTCCATACCAAGCCGAAGAGGTAGCGGGCATAGTCCCTATTAATCAGTAATGGCGCCATGATGAAGAAGAATCCAAGAACAATACTGCTGTAAATAACCCTGTTCGAAACCCGGAGGTTGGCAATCCGGAATCTATCAAAAAAGTGGAGGGTTTCCAGGAGTTCTGCTGTCTGGAACATGCCTGGCATGATCATGGCGAAGGCGAGTCCCATCCCGATGCAGAGTTCTATCTTGTTTTCAGGCAGGCCGTGATATTCCCAGTTTACGAGGTGGAGATTGTAAAATTCAAATAAGAGCCAGAAGGCGACTGACAACGGCATCTGGATATAAAATTCCCGCCTTCTGTTACAGAGGAGTGAATTCCCTTTGAGCTTGAAAATGACTGCATCCAGAAACATCACGTAACCCAGCCAGCATAGCGGTGTCGCCCAAACGCTTATTTTATATGTAAAGTAAAAATGATGCTGAATGAGCAAGCAGAACTCCACAAAACAAATTAATCCGAGTCCTGCCCAACCATGGTATTTAAAGGGGAATGGTGTGTTTTTCATAAATATAAAGAAAAAGTCGTCGCCAGAGGTAACATAATTAAATTTGTTTTAAGAAGGAAGTCTTGGCCAAATAAAAATGTCATTTTATTTTTTGCCGTTAGCATACCAAAAAGTTTAGTCTCTTCAAGAGAATAAACAATTTTATAGTCTTTTATAATTTGTCACTTTTTTATTTAATTCCCTTGAAAGCCTTTAAATTACTGTTAAAATGGTTGCGTGTGTATGAAACATACATAGTATTTAAACACACTAAAAGGCATTGTGAATTTTATGCAAACATCACAGAAGCCAACCAGCAATACCTCTCCCACAAGAACGCAACTTATTGTTATCTTCTTTTTGGCTACAACGTTGTTTATTGGTACTATAATAAAACTAGGTATGGATCACCATTGGTGGATGCCCGAAACGGAGATTGTGAGTACCCTTAAACCTGAAGATATAAAAGTAAAACTGGACGTAAACAATGCACCATGGTATGAACTGGTATTGCTGCCAAAATTGGGAGAAGTAAAGGCAAAGGCGATTGTGGCATACCGGGAAAAATACGGCAGTTTTAAGACCCTGGATGAGTTGTCCAGGGTAAAAGGTTTAAATGCATCCGTCATAGAGGCAATAAGGGATTATGTAAAGATTGCGGCAGACACGGCCAGCATTAGTCTAAACAACCGAGAATAGATTTTATAATTGAATAACATAAAGTGAGAAACCTCTCCTTCGTGGGACTATCCAAAAGTTGGTGCAATGTCATTGCGAAGGAGGAACGACTGAAGCAATCCATTGATTATCAAGTATTTCTGAAATAGATTGCTTCGCTGATGCTCGCAATGACAGCTAAAATATGAATTTATTAAATAACTCCAAAGTAGGGTAGTTATAAAATCTGATAGATTCCGTTTAATAGCGAGAATTCAAATTTATGGAAAAAGAACGACAAAAAATATTGGAAAACTTATGGGTCCGTGTATTACTCATTGGCCTTTCAATTATTATCTTTCTTGTGTTATGTTATTTCCTGAGAGGGACAATCATCTCCCTTTTACTTGCCTTTATTGTTGCTTATATTTTCGATCCTGTAGTTGATTTCTTCGAACGCAGATGCTGGCCATTTACCCGTAAGCACATACACCGCGGATTTGGGATTGTCTTCATAATTATTGCAGTTCTGCTAACTACGGCTGGATTTCTGACGTATGCGATTCCAAAGACTACCAAAGGTATTTATCAAGTAGGCAGTACGATTAAGAAACAATATCCAAAATACGAAACCACTATCGAGGTGTGGATAGAAAAATACGGGAATATAGAACTTGCCAAATCAGTTGAGTCGCTCATGAAAGGGCGCATCGAGCCCATATTCAAACATGATCATGAAAAGATTACACCTGCAAATCCGGAAAAAGAGGCGGTTATAAAAGAGTACGATAAACAGGAACCTGCCTCTGTCCGTGAGTCTGATACCGGGAAAGAAGACCGTTTGCAAAAAATACGTTTAACTGAAATGTTAGGCGGATTCAAAAAATATATTCCCCAGGTTGTCAGTTTTTTCCTTAATATCATGAAAAACATTTTTTACAGCACCTTTGGTTTCGTGGGAATTCTCGTAAACTTTATTATTTTTGGTGTCGTGTCTGTTTACCTGCTCATGGATTTTAATATTATCGCCCAGCATATAAAAAACATTTTCCCTTTATCGAAAAGAGACCAGGCAATAAGTCTTCTCTCCAGAGTAAATAATAATCTCCGTTCTTTCCTTCGTGGCCAGCTTGTTATCTGCCTTATCCTTTCTCTTATTTACAGCATAGGTCTGACAATCGTAGGTGTCCCCTTGTCATTTCTTGTCGGCTTTATAGGCGGCTTTGGTAACCTGATCCCATACGTTGGCACTGGAACCGGAATTGTCCTGGCTTCTGCACTTGCGCTCTTTCAATTTCATGATTTTAAACATATAATATTTATTTTGATAACCTTCGGTGTTGGTCAAATACTTGAAGGAACTGTTATAACACCACGGATTATGGGAAAAGGGTTAGGATTAAGCCCGGTCATGATAATCCTCTCTATCCTGATTTGCAGTCAACTGCTGGGATTTTTGGGGTTATTGCTGGCGGTTCCCATTGCCTCCACGGTGAAAGTCTTTATTGACGAATTCCTTTTGAAATATAAATCCTCTCAGTATTATAAAGAGTGAGTAATTACCACGGAATGACGCAGAATAGCACGGAAAAGAATATAAATAAATCACAAATCATAAATTGTAATGTCTGTCTTTAAGTTAGTTTCATCATTCACGCCGCAAGGCGACCAGCCGCGCGCAATACAGCAACTGGTCGAAGGCTACAAAAACAATATCAACTATCAAACCTTGTTAGGTGTTACGGGTTCAGGCAAGACGTTTACTATGGCAAACGTGATTGCAGCACTTAAGAAACCCACCCTGGTGATGACCCACAATAAAACCCTGGCGGCCCAGCTTTACAGCGAGTTTAAGAGCTTCTTTCCGGAAAACGCCGTGGGATACTTTGTAAGCTATTACGATTATTATCAACCCGAGGCGTACATTCCACAGCGTGACATCTACATCGAGAAAGAGGCTACCATCAACCAGGAAATCGACCGTCTGCGCCTCGCCGCCACCAGCGGCCTTATGTCACGCAGGGACGTTATCATTGTTGCCAGCGTTTCATGTATCTATGGTTTGGGTTCGCCTGAAGAGTATCAGGAGATGTATGTGCATCTCTGCAAAGGAGATTCTGTAGAACGCAACAAGTTATTAAGAAAACTTATCAACATCCAATACGAGCGGAACGATATCAATTTCGTTCGTGGCTCTTTACGGGTACGCGGGGACGTTGTAGAGGTATTCCCCGCCTACGAAGAGACTGCATATCGCATAGAATTGTTTGGAGATGAAGTCGACAGGATTTCCATAATCAATCCCACAACGGGTAACTCTTTGCAAGAGGTGAAGGAGGTGTCCATTTATCCAGCCAAACACTTTGTCATGCCGGAGGGAAAGATCGAAGGGGTTGTCAAATCTATCGAATATGAATTGAACGACCGCCTTAAGGAGCTTCGTTCTCAGGAAAAACTCCTTGAGGCACAGCGACTTGAGGCACGGACGCGCTACGATATGGAGATGCTCCTGGAGGTCGGTTATTGTCATGGTATCGAAAACTATTCGAGACACCTCAGCGGCCGCTCACCAGGGGAGACACCATACACCCTGTTCGATTACTTCCCCAAAGACCTCCTCCTGATTGTAGATGAGTCTCACGTCTCTGTCCCTCAAATTGCGGGCATGTACCACGGAGACCGGGCGCGCAAAGAGACTCTGGTCGAATATGGATTCCGTTTACCCTCTGCGATGGATAACCGTCCTTTACGATTTGACGAGTGGGAATCGAGGATTCATCAAATCATGTTCGTTTCAGCAACACCTGCTCCTTATGAGTTGAAAAAATGCCAGGGCAAAGTGGTCGAGCAAATTATACGGCCAACCGGTCTTGTCGACCCGATAATCTACGTGAAACCTGCAAAGACTCAAGTAGACGACCTTTTGAAACAAATCAAGAAACGGGCGCAGAAAAAGGAACGGGTGCTGGTAACCACTTTGACGAAACGACTCGCTGAAGATTTAAGTGAGTATATCAAGGAAGAGGGTCTCAAGGGTATGTACATCCATTCAGAGATAAATGCTATAGAAAGGGTAACAATCTTAAGGGATTTGCGGCTAGGAAAATTTGACGTCCTGGTAGGCGTCAACTTACTCAGGGAGGGACTGGATTTGCCGGAGGTCTCTCTGGTCGCAATACTGGATGCAGACAAGGAGGGATTCCTGCGTTCTGAAACCTCATTAATACAGACGATTGGCCGAACGGCAAGGAATGTGAATGCCGAGGTGATCTTATATGCAGATCGAATAACAAACTCGATGAAACGGGCAATAGATGAAACAGATCGGCGTCGGGAGCTTCAAATAGCATACAACAAAAAGCACAACATCACCCCAACCACCATACGAAAAGAGATCAAGAAAGGCATCGAAGACGAGGTCTCGTCACACAAGATCGTTTATGAATCCGTTGCCGAGAGTGAAGAAGAATATGTTACACAGGAGTTTGTTAATGAATTGGAAGAAGAGATGCTCAAGGCGGCAGAGTCGCTGGAATTTGAACGCGCAGCAGAATTAAGAGACAGAATTCAAGCGATACGATCAAAGAACGATAGGGAAAGTTCCGAAAGTAGCTCAATTTTATAAGAAGTTATTTCTATTTTAAGGAGTTTTACCGTGAATATAGAAGTTATGGCTTTGTGTGATGCAGCAACAGAATCTCAGGGAAAATTAAATATATTGGGTACTTTTGATACAATCTTTGCCCAAAAATTGCCGGCTGTGAGTTCGCAGTGCGCTATAGCGCTCAGAGTAAGGTTTAACCAGATAGAAAAAGGAGAGCATAAAATAAAACTAAATCTGGTTAATGAAGATGGTAAACTAATAATACCCAGTTTAGAAACCGGCACGAAAGTAAATTTTCCTCCTCATCTCGATTCAGGCGTAATGAACATGGTTCTTCATATTCAGGGCTTAAAACTTGAAAAGTTCGGGAAATATTCTTTTGACCTGGCAATTGATGGAAGACAGGAAGCCTCGCTTCCCCTTTATTTAAGGCAATCTCAAATGTAACAAAAGTTAGCATGGCAGGCACACGTTTTTTGCATATTAATTCATGCTTTTGTCAATTAGACAAACACCTTCCAGACAAATACAGAGATCATTGCGAGACCGATAATTATTTTTATGAGCGAACCTCCCAGAAAACCTACAAAATTGCCTAGTCCTGACTTCAATGCGCCTTTGTAACCCTTTCCACCGATGAGTTCAAAGATTACCGTGCCTATGACAGGACCCAATATCAAGCCTATAGGACCACCCAGGTAAAACCCAATACCTGTGCCTACAACCGAGCCTATGATTCCCCATTTTGTAGCCCCAAATTTTTTTGCGCCGTATACGTTCCCAAGATTTTCAAAAACAATGGAAAAAATGGTGAGCAGGGCGAATATCAACAATACCATCCATGTGATCTTTTCAAAGTGGGTAAATATGGCATAGATGAATGCGCCAAGCCAGATAAGCGGGATACTGGGTATAATGGGAACAATAATTCCAGCCATTCCCACAAACATTATCATGAGTGAAATCGCAAATAAAATAATTTCCCAAATTCCCATATACTCATTTCCTAAAAATAATGCACCGCAAAGACACAAAGGGCGCAAAGAAAAATTTGAAGTGACAAAAATGAATTTTCAAAAATATATGATATTATGCTATCATGTTAGTTCTTTATGTTCAACGAAATAGCTTAGCAGGGTGAAAATTAACGAGGGAAGAGTTATGTTGTGGTCTATAATGGGAACAATTGCCGCAATTTGTACAACCGTGGGATTTATACCGCAAATCATTCAAGGGATAAAAACGAGGGAATTAAAAGACGTTTCACCGGTAATGTTGAGTCTTTTATTGGTAGGCTGTAGTCTATGGTTAGCTTACGGTGTCCATTTAAAAGACCCCATTATTGCACTTGCAAATGGGTTTACCCTCTCGTTTGTATTTACGATTTTTGTTTTACGTACTTTGTTTAAAAGAAACAACGGAAAAATGTAATATGGACGCATGCAGTCAATCCTGTGCTGTGCATAAAAAATCACGCGGGCAAGCATTAGAGTTCTATAAAATGTAAGTTGGTACGGACTTGTGCAGGTTATTTTTGGATATGAATTAGGCGGGTTGCAAGCTGTTTTGTAAGGTAAATAACGTAATTTCCGGACGCGCAAAGAACCTAATCGGGAAATTGGAGACCCCAATACCTTTATTTACATACATAATGGTTTTCCCCTCATGAAACAAACCCGAAGCATAACGGGCGCCAAATTTAGAGTATACAACGGGGGGACCGTAGAGAGGCAAACATACCTGCCCGCCATGGGTATGGCCTGCCATCACAAAATCAACATGAGTATGTTTGATCTTTTCAATGGCATCCGGGTTGTGGCATAATACAATCTTAGGCTTATCGTCAGTACCGTTAAGGGTCGTTTCGATGTTCAATTTCCCTGCCCACAAATCATCTACCCCTGCAATGAAGAGATAATCCTTCTTCCGGTAAAGCGGTATATGCTCATTAATTAATACACGAATGCCTTTTTCTGCCAATGCACCTGTGGTTTCGTCTTTATTGTCGTGGTTACCTAATACGGCGAAGACGCCTTCTTTTGCTTTTAGTTCCGACAATTCTTCTGCAACAGAAGAGATGAATTCCCTCGAGCCATAAACAAAATCTCCTGTCAATGCAACGATGTCGGGAGATAATGCATTTACCTTCCGAACGCAATTTTTGATAAATTCCCTGGAAACATATTTGCAGTGATGAATGTCAGAAAGCTGCGCTATCGTCATGCCTTCGAACCGTTTTGGAAGGGCGTGGACATTTATAGAAATATTTTTTATTTCAATCCAACGCGGTTCTAAGAGACAACTATAACTTCCAACTGACATAACGCCGAGTACGTATCCGCACGCACCCTGTATGAACATACGCCTTGAAATCATATTTCGTTACCTTGTCAAATCTCTTGTAGTCACTCCATTAATAAGCATTATCGCTTGAGACTGCAGGGTGATATGCAATCCACACAAATACCTTCTTCCCATTCTTCTTTGACAAATTCCATCCAATTATCCGGGGCATTACGGCATGATAAACATATCCCAAGATCACAGAGTCCCTCTGTTGCATTGTCTGCATCTTTTATTGCTGTGCCACAGCATGCACATTGCCATGTAATCATGTCGCTGCTTATATGACCGCCAACATCACACATGAGCCACTCCTTTTAGAATCCTCAAGTCTTCTTTTTGCTTTTTTCTACAAAATATTGTAATACATCTGTCTCAGTAATCAAGCCAATTAACTTATTTTTCTCTTTTACTACAGGCAAGCCCCCCACCTTTTTATCAATCATAATTTGGGCGGCTTCCTCAATTGTTGCATCCGGTGCAACGGTAATAACGTTTTTCGTCATGACCTCTGAGACCTTAATAGAATCTAAAAATTCCTTATTTTCCTTCCAGTTTGTCAGTATGGAAGTCAGTGATGCGCGATAGAGGTCTCTTTGTGTTAATATGCCTACAATAGTTTCCCCTTTTACAACAGGCAGATGACGTATCCTCCCCAAATACATAATATCATTTGCAAAACCGAGTTTCGAATCAGCGTTTAAGGTTACCAGTTGTGCCTTCATTACATCTTTTACCAGCATTTTCCTCCTCCGTTTCTATGGCGTTATTAAGCTTCGCTTCCCATTCAGGCCCATAATGATTTTGAAGATTATTTTGTATCTTTTCCTGCCATCTATGGTATGCCTGCTCTATCGTGCCGACAGGCTGATGTTTTTCTGATAGATACAGAATATTCTGCGTTCGTTTGGGCAGTGGAATCAGAATATAGTTCAATTCCTCTGTCCCTGCAGATATTGTAACAAGGTGAACGTCCTTTGCTTTTAATAGTAATTCTCTTGCAGTGAGTGCCTCTTCATTAACAAAAATATTCCGTATCGCATTTTTTTCATCCAGAATTGCGTAAAAGGCATCCCACTTTCTCTTATATACAAGCTCCTTATATGCACCGGAGGCGGTATACTCATTGAATATACACGGCCCGCAAATTTGCTGATATAACGATTCACCCGCGCTGTCCGGATAATCTTTGCATTGCCGGGGCCGATGCTTATAAATACTGCAGCGTAAGTCCATTTTCAGAATGAACTCTCCAGAATTTCTGGAGATTATAAAATCCAGAAACTTGCACGAGTCGTATAACTCATTTTTGTGCCCTTCGCTGGTCACCAATAATTTGACATAAGGCGAGCCGGTTCCACTTTTCCACATGGACTTAAAAAATCCGATATGCCCATTGTTTGACGGAATGACACAGGTAAAACAGCACATTCCATCTGAGCACTCATTCTCTGCAAAGATTATATCGCCCTGATTTTTAGTTAGTGTGCAATTACTATCCATAACAATCTAAGCTGTTATGCGAGTTACCTTTTCATCAATTAATTCGCTAACAATCTTATATCCCGCACTTTTTTCATCGTGATTAGGTATCCTTTTAATAAGTTTTCTCGCGCTATCCTGAAGATCTATAGGGTTGATGATACCATTAATATTTGTAATCAAGACTCTACCCAGTTGTTTTGAATAGGCGCCCGCAAAGTCATAAACACCGCCTATAATTGTTAATTTATTTTCTTTTACCCTGTTACCATAATATTTTAGTGCCTTTTCTATCTGATAATCAACATTTATTTGGCTCAGATAAGCGAGCTCCTTCATTTCGTTTTGAATCTTTCTTAGATCAGGAATTCCTCTTTCGATGGGGATAGTTAAAGGGAGCATTTCGGATTTTATTTCACGGCTAACTGATGAATAATCTGTCTTCATTAGGTTATCAAAAGACTTTGCTAAATTGATAATTTCTTTAGACTGTGTTATACAGGCATGGGTGGCAAATTTCACAGCGCCGCAATCTGTATGTCCCAGCACAAGCATGACAGGAGTATTCAGGACAAAGAGCGAATATTCGATAGAACCTCTATTGACAGCGAACTGATTACCAGCATTTCTGATAATAAATACCTTGTTAAAGATATCTTTCCCTAAAATCTCCCCCTGCACCCGGGAATCGGCACACGTAAGCAGGGTAATGTATGGATTCTGGTGTGTGGCATATGCTAAAAACTTCGTCGCTTCTGCGTTTTTTACAAATGCCTCATTGTGTACGAGCAAATGCCGAAAAATATTTCCGAGTTCCACATCTCTCTCCTCAATAAAATTAAACTATTAATATATATTAAAGTTTCACAAACACTATCCAGCTTACAAAAAATAACAATCATTCGCCCAGATGCGTAACAGTCTACTCTGTATTAATCAAGAAACTTTAATATATATTTTCTGCTTAATTTTATTATGTTGTCTCGAAATATTTTTTATGTTCCCATTCGGTTACCTGTATTCTGTACTCATCCCATTCGGCCATCTTTGAATGTATATACACCTGGTATGTGTGAGAACCTAATGCAGTCTCCATCAGTTTGCTTTTCCTCAGTTCTTCAATCGCTTCTCCCAGAGAACCGGGTAATGTGGCAATATTTCGATATGCCAGTTCATCCTTATTAAACTCATAGACATTTTCTTCCACTGGATTAGGAGGGGTGAGGCCTCTTCGAACACCATCGAGTCCTGCTTCCAGCATAACTGCAAGGGTTAGGTATGGATTATTGCTGGGGTCAGGGCATCTCAACTCTGCTCGCGTTGCCTGTTCCCTGCCTGGAGAATATCTTGGAATTCGTATCAGGGCGGAGCGATTTTTTTGTCCCCAGCAGACATATACCGGCGCCTCATATCCAGGTACTAATCTCTTATAGGAATTTACCGTTGGAGATAAAATGGCGCTCATAGCCCGTACATGTTGTAGTTGTCCTGCAATGAATTGTCGTGCTGTCTTACTGAGCTTATATTCGTCCTTTTCATCGAAGAAGATATTCTTTCGCGTGGTGATATCAAAAAAACTTTGATGGCAATGCATCCCACTGCCGCATACGCCAAAGATGGGTTTCGGCATAAAGGTAGCATATAAATCATGTTTGTGTGCGATGGACTTTACCACCTGTTTGAAAGTTAATGCGTTTTCTGCAGTCTTCAATGCTTCTGCATATTTAAAATCAATCTCATGCTGTCCCGGAGCTACCTCGTGATGGCTCATCTCGACATTAAGCCCCATTTTTTCCAAGGTAAAAATAATATCCCTTCTTACATTTCCCGCAAGGTCTCTTGGTGAAAAATCAAAATAACTTCCCACATCATGCGGTGTAGGCTCCACCTGCCCGTCACTCTTGGGCTTGAATAAGAAAAATTCCAATTCTGGTCCTACATTATATTCATAGTTCAATGACTGGGCATTTTTTATTGCCCTTTTCAGGATATAGCGCGGATCTCCTTCGAATGGGGAACCGTCGGGCATATAGACATCACAAAAGAGCCTGGCTGTTGGTTCTTCCGTTTCCCAGGGAAGCAAGGCGTAAGTACTTGTATCAGGCTTTAAATACATGTCACTTTCACAGATTCTTGTAAAACCCTCGATTGACGAGCCATCAAACCAGATCCCTTTTTCTATGGATTCTGGAAATCTTTCTACGGGTATCGTAACAGCCTTAATATTCCCGTTAATATCTGTAAATTGCAATTGGACAAGTTTTACATCGTCTTCTTTTGCCCGATTGATAATTGCCAAATCTGTATGCTCATTGGTCATGTAAATTTTACCTTTCTAACGCTATAGGTTATGTTTTACTGCACGGTAACTTAAACTAAATACAACGATAATGTATCTCCGAAAAGTTTGTTAATTTTAATCATATTACTCAAAAAAAACAAGTAATTTATAACCAATCGGTATATGGGCAGGGTAACGTCACAGTTGCGGCGAACCAAGAGAAGGGGTAATGAGTGTAAGAGAGGGGATGAAATTGTGTGAGGGGAAATGGGGTAAGAAGTAAAAAGTGACGGGAAATTGGGCAATTCAGGCAATACGCATCTGCGAGGCGCTAAAAAGACTTGTCCGACACAGGGGAATTAGAGATCATGGTTTAAGTCGGTGCTTGTCCGGATTTGACGGATTTCAAGCCGTCCGTGATGTTTATCTACCGTAAAAGACAGCCGTTGGTCCTGAAGAAAGGGAGGCCATCCAATCCACCGGCCCCGCACCTTGCACTTGAATGCAGCGGAAGGTCAGCCTATCAAGGCAAGCCCGTCTCCCTGGTGAACCGCAACGTATCGGAGCTTTCTTCTGTGAGAGAGTGAAGCCCAAGATAATGGTATTGGCGCATCAGTTCGTCCCACGGGGATCGTTCTTCCCGGCTCATGGCATTATTGTACAAGAAACGATTTGAAAAAGTCAGTTTAATCTTCTCATTATCTATTGATAAATTATAGTTACGATTGTTTTTGACTTAGCCCTGGATGTGCATGGCTTTTCCTTGACCCTGAATCGATTTAGCAGTAATATCGCAGAATTAGTTAGAGGAAATTCTCAATAGAGTTTATACTGATCGTGTAAAAGCAGTTCTTCTCTCCATTCGGGATAACACAATAAACAAGAGAATCCGAATAATTTAAGAACGGGGTGTATTTATTTCCATGAAAGAACCGGAATCCCTCTTTTTGCCAGAAAATTCACTTGGTATTGTTACCGACTTATACCAGCTTACTATGGCTGCCGGATATTTTGACCAGCATAAGCAGGATATTGCAACCTTTGAACTGTCAGTTCGTCACCTACCTAAAAATCGTTCTTATCTCATTGCATCGGGACTGGAACAAGCGCTGCACTATCTTACCCATATCAAGTTTTCAGCAGAGGCTATTCAATATATAAGACAATTACCTATCTTTAACCACGTAAGCCACAAATTCTTTGAATACTTGAAGAATTTTCGTTTCAGCGGCACAGTCCACGCCGTGCCTGAAGGAACAACCGTTTTTGCAGAAGAACCCATACTTCGAGTTACCGCTCCTATTATAGAGTCACAAATTGTGGAAACGTATCTTCTTTCTGCCATTAACTTCCAGACATCGATAGCAACCAAGGCGTCCAGGGTTGTATATGCAGCAAAAGGGCGTGAGGTAATTGATTTCGGGACGCGCCGCGCCCATGGCCCACAGGCCGGAGTTCTAGCTGCCAGAGCAAGTTTCATAGGCGGCTGCAATGGCACGTCAAATGTATTCGCAGCTTACAAACTTGGTATTCCCGCAGTTGGAACCATTGCCCATTCATGGGTAATGGCCTTCGAGAAGGAACAAGACTCATTCCGCAAATTCCACGAAATATTTCCCGATAACACCATCCTCCTTATCGACACATATGATACCCTTGCCGGCGCAAGGCATGCGGCATTAATCGGCAAGAAATTAAAGAGTGTCCGTATCGATAGTGGGGACTTATTGAAACTGAGCAGGGACGTGCGAAAAATCCTCGATGCCGGGGGATTACAACATGTCAAGATCGTTGCAAGTGGAGATTTGAATGAGGAGCGTATCGATGATTTGCTCCAGAATGGTGCACCTATTGAGTCCTTCGGCGTAGGCACTGAGATGGTCACCTCCAAAGACGCACCGGCACTGGGCGGCATATATAAATTAGTTGAACGGGAACACGACGGGGAAACTATACCCATGATGAAATTCAGCGAAGACAAACTTACGTATCCGTGCAAGAAACAGGTGTACCGTGCCGCTGATAAAAACGGCAATTTTACGGGTGATGTGATTGGGCTTGAAGGCGAAACTATACATGGAATTCCCCTTTTGATACCGGTTATGAAAGAAGGTAAGATATGTTACGATTTGCCAATGATACATGAAATCCAGGGCGCCGCAACCGATAACCTTGCGCGCCTTGCAGAACCCTTCAAACGCCTGAAAGACGCCAAAACCTATCCTGTAATTAAAAGCAAGGGACTGGAGGCAAAAAGACAGGAGGTCGAAAAGCTACTGAGAAATATTAACGTAACATAAAATTTATTTGCCAAATACTACATCACATATTAAATTAAGAAAATGAAAATTGCGCTGGCACAGATTAATCCGACCGTTGGTGATTTTCAAAGGAACACCGAAAAAATCTGCTCGTTCATTGACCGTGCTAACAATCAGGGCGCCGATCTTGTCATCTTCCCGGAACTGGCCGTTACGGGCTATCCGCCAAAGGACTTTCTGGATATCCCCGCATTTGTCGACGAAAATCTAAAGTTTTTAGGTAAAATAGCCCGCTCCGTATCCGGTATTTCTGTTATTGTGGGTTTTGTCGACAGAAGCAAACGGCCACAAGGCAAGCTTGTCCACAACGCCGCTGCTTTTATTCAAGACCAGAAGATTGTTTCCGTCCATCACAAGTCGCTCCTGCCAACCTATGATGTATTTGATGAATGCCGTTACTTTGAACCTGCACATACCATTTTTCCGGTAAAATTCATGGATTATACATTAGGCATATCAATATGCGAGGATATATGGAACGATGAAGAATTTTGGCCGCGTCCCCTATACGAGGCAGACCCTATCGAAAACTTGATTTCTAACGGGGCGAACCTCATTATCAATATCTCTGCATCACCCTTTGCCGTTGGAAAACATGACAAAATAAGACTTCGCATGCTTACACACGATGCCGTGAAGTATAAAGTTCCATTCATTTATGTGAATCAGGTGGGTGGGAATGACGATCTCGTGTTCGACGGAAACAGCACCGTAATAAATGCACAAGGTATGCTCATAGCGCAGGCTGCTGCATTTGAAGAGGACTTGATGATAGTCGATCTCGAAAACCCGGCAGTGCAAGCTCAATCTAAGTCACATACCCCTGTCGAAACCATCCACAAGGCATTACTTGTGGGACTTCAGGATTATGTAAAAAAGTGCGGTTTTAAAAAAGTGGTCATCGGCCTCAGTGGAGGTATCGATTCCGCCGTCACCGCCGCGCTGGCTGTGCAATCACTGGGTAATGATAACGTCATAGGCGTACTCATGCCATCGCAATTTTCTTCACAGGGTAGTATCGATGATTCTGTAGAACTTGCCAGAAACCTCGGTATTGCCCATAAAATCATACCGATTAAAGATGTATTTGAAATATATCAGAACACCCTGAAAGCTGAATTTAAAGGGCTTCCGTCCGATAGTACCGAAGAAAACCTGCAGGCGCGCATCCGGGGAAATATTCTTATGGCCCTTTCCAACAAGTATGGATACCTTGTCCTGACAACGGGAAACAAATCAGAACTGGCCGTCGGGTATTGCACCCTCTATGGAGATATGAGCGGCGGCTTGGCTTTAATCTCGGACGTCCCCAAAATCATGGTGTATGAATTGGCCAGATATATAAATCGGGAAAAAGGAATTATTCCGCAAAATTCCATTGATAAACCCCCTTCTGCGGAATTAAAACCTAATCAATTCGACCAGGATACCCTGCCTCCTTATGATGTCCTGGATGGAATACTAAAGGCTTACGTGGAGGATGCAAAGGGTGTTGACGAAATCATCCGAATGGGATATGATGAAAAAATAGTGCGTGAGATCATCAGGAAGGTAAATAGAAACGAATACAAGCGGCAGCAGGCAGCGCCGGGTATTAAGGTAACGTCCAAGGCGTTTGGCTCAGGCAGACGAATGCCCATTGCACACAATTTTATGTGTGAATAAAAATTTTCAACGCAAATTGTAAATACACTTTTCATGGACAATCCAAGCGCTAAACTCCCCATAGGTATCTTTGATTCTGGTATCGGAGGCATATCCGTCCTTGCCGAGACAATCAAGATACTGCCATATGAGGAATTTGTTTATTTTGCTGATACTCTCCATGCCCCTTACGGGGACAAACCAGAAGATGTCGTCCGGGCTTTATCCATAAAGGCTGCTGAATTCTTATCATCCATCGGAATTAAATGTCTGGTCGTTGCCTGTAATACGGCTACGGGCGCTGCTATCAACGAGATTCGCAAGATGTGCGCTTTTCCCGTGGTTGGGATGGAGCCTGCCGTAAAACCTGCCGTGGAGTTGTGCCTCAACGGCAAAATCCTCGTCATGGCAACTCCGCTCACGTTAAAGAGCAAAAAATTCAATGAATTGATACGTCACTACAAACATCGTTCTGAAATCGTTCCGCTTCCTTGTCCGGGACTGGTGGAGATTATCGAGCAAGGCCATACTCATGGACGAGAGATCGAAGAGTATCTTTCCCATCTATTTTCGTCTGTAAACAAGGAGGATATTTCAACCATCGTCCTGGGTTGTACTCACTATGTTTTAATAAAAAAAGAAATTGTGAAAGTGATGGGTAGGGAAATCAGTGTAATCGATGGAAATTACGGAACAGCCAGGCATACAATGACTGTTCTTCAAAAGGAACAACTACTTAATAACGAGGTCGAAGAAAAGCCCAAAATACCTTTTAAAGCACGGGTAAAATTTTATATTTCGGGGAATGGAAAAGAGGTGGTAAGGAGGTGCAAAAAATTATTACAAAATGAAGGAATTATCTGTGAGTCGGAATTTTCTCATTGTGGGTAAATTTTTACAATAACTTAAAGGGAAAGGAGAAACACTATGTCGTCGATGGACAATTTGAAGAACGCCTTTGCGGGTGAATCGCAGGCCAATAGAAAATATCTCGCCTTCGCCAAAAAGGCCGAAGAGGAAGGTTTCAAACAGGTTGCAAATCTCTTCCGTGCAGCGGCAGAGGCGGAAACAGTGCACGCGCACAGCCATCTGCGGGTGATGGGCGGCGTAAAGAGCACAAAAGAAAATATTCAGGAGGCAATTGGAGGAGAAACGTTCGAATTTACAAAGATGTATCCTCAGATGATCGAGGAGGCCAGAAAGGGAGGAAATAAACAGGCACAGCAGAGCTTTGAATTTGCCAACAAGGTGGAAAAGATACATGCGGAACTTTATCAAAAGGCATTAAATAGTCTGGGCAAGAACGAGGCTGTAGATTACTACGTTTGCCAGGTCTGTGGAAACACGGTTGAAAATGCTGCGCCGGATAAATGCCCCATCTGCGGCGCATCAAAGTCCATGTTTGTAAAGATTAGTTAAATCCACATGTTTTGTAATGGCACAAATTATTCCCCTCTTGGGAGGGGTCAGGGGTGGGTCACTTGGTCGTGAAATCTCAATGAGTAACTCACGAATTACCAACTTACCCACCCCTAAATCGTTCGACTGAGCTCACGACGAAGTCCCCTCCCAAGAGGGGACTTTCTAAGTGGTAGGGCATAATCGAAACCTATCACCCACTATTGTAACATTCACGAAAATGTTAGTTTTCATTTTAAGCGGGTTCAAGTTTGCAACTTGAACCCCCTGTGGGTCATGTGAATTTGGGTAATTCGTGTGTGAAACCTATCATCCATTGTTGCAAGATTCACAAAAATGCTGGGTTTGGTTCTTCAATCCGGATTTTTCACTAAAGATAATGCATCCAAAAATAACACACCTCAGTAATCCAACGAGACACTTGCAAGGCGAGGCGGTCTTTGCCATGCTCGGCTTAATAATCTTATCTTTTGCCGCATATCTGAATGCGTTATCCAATACGTTTGTTTTTGACGACGTCTACGTTATTTCCGGGAATTATTTTATCCGGGATTGGAAGAATTTCTGGGGGCTTTTCACCAGCAAGTATTTTGCGGCGTCGGGCGAACTCAGCTACCGGCCTGTAGTGACCCTGTCATATTTTGTGGATTACTCTCTGTGGCATCTGAATCCGCTGGGGTATCATCTCACCAATATCGTACTTCATACCCTGAATTCTGCCCTCTTATTTTTCCTTGTTCAGCTTATGGTAAAAAATACGCCCGTCGCATTCCTGGCATCGCTTTTCTTTATCTGTCATCCTGTTTTATCTGAGGCTATAAACGCCGTGAGCTACCGCGAAGACATCTTGGCTGCTACTTTTTTTATCACTGCCTTTCTGCTGTATGTCAAGGTGCTCAACCTCAACAAGTTTTACCTTTATCCTCTTTCACTCCTGTCGTATCTCTTTGCGCTCTTTTCAAAGGAAATGGCCATTACCCTGCCTTTACTCATATTTTTCTTCGACTACATAATAGGAAGCTGTCGTACTTTTACGAATCGTATATTGCGTT
>Ga0082335_1002882_pt1 | contig 30194 bp, 30 predicted proteins | sample Subgrocontami58m_FD_72375 | JGI IMG/M metagenome (GOLD analysis project Ga0082335, IMG submission 72375) | Subsurface groundwater microbial communities from S. Glens Falls, New York, USA - GMW37 contaminated, 5.8 m (SPADES assembly) (version 2) ...
CCCCCGCCGGCGGCGATAATCGGGGGGACGGCCCCTGTGTCTATCGGGTGGCGCCCGATGGCACCGTCAGCGTGCTGGCGCATTGTGAATATCCCAACGGTCTGGCGTTCTCGCCGGATGAGCGCACGCTCTACGTCGCGAACACCCGCTCTTCGAAATACATCCACGCGCTAGAAGTCGATGCGGCCGGTAAGCTGGTGAGCCGGCGCATTTTCGCCGATATGAACGCGGGTGATGAGCCCGGCATACCTGATGGCATGAAGGTCGATACTCTCGGCCGCGTCTTCTGCACCGGCCCGGGCGGCATCTGGGTATTCACTCCCGACGGCAAGCACGTCGGAACCATCCGGTTTCCCGAACAATCGGTGAACTTCGCGTTCGGCGGCGCGGATCTGCGCACGTTGTTTTGCTGCGCCTACACGTCGGTCTATACCCTGCGCGTCAAGGTGCCGGGGCAGCCGCATCCGTGGTATCGGTTGCGCGCGCGATAACGTTTATACGGAGCCCAAACTCATGGGAAAAATCGAGCGTCGTCTGTTTCTTCACAGCCTGAGTGCCGGGGTGGCCGGTGGGCTGACGGGATTTATCAGCCAGGCGCTGGCGGCCGGCGCACCCGCAATCCGGCAAGGCATGCGTCGCATCCATGGCGAGGTGTCTGTGAACGGCCGGCCCGCCCGGGAGGGAACGCCGATACGCCGTGGCGATACGATATCCACCGGTCAGAATTCGGACGCGATCTATGTCCTCGGCGACAATGCCTTCTATCAAAGGGCGGGCAGCCGCATCGATTTCGGCAAGACTTCGGCCGCGAGCTTTCTGCGCGTCGTGACGGGCGGTCTGCTTGCGGTGTTCGGGAAGGGCCGCCGGCAGATTGCAACGCCGCTGGCCACCGCCGGAATCCGCGGCACCGGTTGCTACATCGAGGTGGAAAAGCGCCGGACCTATTTTTGCCTGTGCTATGGCGCCGTGGTGCTGCGGCCGAAGAATGGCCAGACGATGCGATATCAGACTACGCATCATGAGAGGCCTCTATGGATAGCGGACGGGACGGCGTCGCCCGCGTCGGTCGTCAATCATACCGACGCGGAAATCATCATGCTCGAAGAGTTTGCCGGCCGGCGTTCTCCGTTTCGCGCTGGCGGGAAGCCTTATTCGTAATTCAAAATTTCACCACGCCCCACGGGCGCAATTTTTTGCGGACCGCAATTTCGGCGTGCGGTGGCGGATCAATTCACTGGTATGCCCGCCGCTTTGATCACTTTCGCCCACTTGGTGATTTCAGCGCGGATGAACGCGTCGAATCCTTCGGGCGTGCTGGTGAGAACCTCGGCGCCGAGGCTCATGTAGCGCTCGCGGGTTTCGGGCAGATTGAGTTGCCGCACGAGTTCCCGGTTCAGCCGCGCGATGATGGGCTTGGGTGTGGCGCTGGCCGCGAGCAGGCCATTCCAGATATTTGCCTGATAGCCGGGCACGCCGGCCTCGGCAATGGTTGGCAGCTCGGGCGCGAGCGGCGAGCGTTGCGCGCCGGTGATGCCCAGCGCCTTCAGTTTGCCCGAGCGGATGTGCGGCAGCACGGAAGTCAGGCTGGGCAGGGCGGACTGAATATGGCCGGCGATGACGTCGGTTGTCGCTTGCGCCGTGCCTTTGTAAGGCACGTGGGTGAGCGTGATCCCGGCCATCATGTTGAGCAGCGCGCCCGCCATGTGCGCGGGTGAGCCGTTGCCGGAGGAGGCAAAATTGATCTCTCCCGGCTGCGATTTCGCGAGTGCGATCAGGCTCTTGATCGAGTCAACGGGAAACCCGGTCGATACCACGAGCACAATCGGCGTGGCACCGGTGAGAGTGATCGGCGCCAAATCCTTCAGCGTGTCATAGGGCAGCTTCTTCACCATGCTGACGTTGGTCGCGTGGCCCACCGCGATCAGCAGCAGGGTATGGCCGTCGGGCGCCGAGCGTGCCGCGAGTTCGGTTCCGATGATGCTGTTGGCGCCGGGACGATTGTCGATGACCACCGGCTGGCCCAGCGCTTCCGCAAGCCGCTGCCCGATGATTCTTCCCATGATGTCGGCGTTGCCGCCGGCGGCGTAGGGCACGATCAGGCGGATGGGGCGCGCAGGGTAGGTATCGGCGGCATGCGCGGAAAAGCAGATGATCGCGACGCCGGCGGCAATCAATATTCCTCGCGTGAAGCCGGTCAGCGTGCTCATTTGACGAACTCCCGCTCCGGCCAGACGGGCTGATTGAAGCCGCGCGGCACTGCCGGCCGTGCCCAGCGCGCGGGGGTTTCCGACATCTGCACGACGGGCGCGAGATGCGTGAGGCGGCCGATGGGTGAATCGTGCTGCATCAACAACGATTGCAGTTCGTCCGCGGGAAACTCCGCGGGAAGATTGGCATATGCGGAGGGTTCAAGCAGGCCGTGCTGGCGGATCCAGTGCCCCGCGCCTGCGAGAGAAGCTCTCACGAGCCAGCTCCCGCCTTCGCGAACGCGACGGCCCAGCGCGATCATCGCGCCATAAGCCAGCAGATAGCCCGCGACGTAGTCCTGCGCGGAAACCGGCAGAAACGCGGGACGCTCGTTATTCGGACGGTAAGCCATGCCGTTTGCCGATTGCACCACCGTGTCATAGCCGCGTCGTGCGCGCCATGGACCTTCGTGGCCCCAGGCGCTCAGCGTTACGTACACGATTCCGGGGCGCTGCGTCGCCAGTGCCTCCGGAGAAAGCCCGTGATGCGCGAGGGCGCCGGGCCGGTACGACTGGGAGAACACGTCGCATGTGCCGATGAGTCCGCGCATCGTTGCCGCTTCAGCAGGGTTGCGCAGATCGATATGGGTGCACAGCTTGCCGATGCCGGTATCGAAATCCGTCATTCCCGTGTCAGCGAGGTCTTCGCGCGTCACCCTCAGCACGTCGGCGCCATGTTCTGCAAGCGTGCGCGCGCAGGTCGGCCCCGCCAGCACGCGCGTGAGATCGAGCACACGCACACCCGACAGCGGACGGTCGCCGTCAGGCAGCGGCCGCGGGGGTGCATCCCCGATCTTGATGATTTCGAGCAGCGGCAGGCGCGCGACTGTTTGCATCTGCGGCAACGCGCGCCACTCTTCTTCACTGCGCACGAATCCGCACGCGCCTCCCGCCGCGAAGATGGCTTCCTCGAGTTCGATCCCATCCCATTTCGCGACCGCCTGCGTGACAGCGTCGCGCTTCGCCGGCACGCCGAGCACACCGACGTTGCGGTCGCGCAGGTTGAAGAAGTTGCAGTGCAGATACATCCATCTGCCATCCCGCAGCGGGTAGAAGCCGGTGATCTTCTCGGGGTCTTCCGCGGGCTTTTCGCCGTTTACTCTCAGATAGCGAGAGCTGCGCAGCGCCGCGGCCGCCGCGTGCGCGTTCACACGCACCCGCTGTTGCCGGCCGGTCTTCAGTCTCCAGAGCTCCGCCGCCGCGAGACCGGTGGCCGCAATCACTGCCGCACCCGGCGGGACTATGTTGTAGCGCGTGGGAAAGACCGGACCGCCACCAGCGATCTCGACCGGGTCGGCGGCCGCTGCGGGAAGTCCGGCCAGCTCGACGAGCCTGGCCAACGAGGAACTCGCCGCCCGCGGGCCTGCATCAACTGTCGTTTCAGACATCCGATCTCCTGATTGATAGGCGTACGCGGGCCACGGCTTCGGCTTTTTCGCGGTCACGCTCGGCGCACAACGCCGCCCATTCCAGGGTGTCGCGGGCCCGCGTCGCTTCGTAACCGTCGATTATCCGGCCGTCGATCTCCTGCCACGTGTCACCGGTCCCGGCGAGTTGATGATGTTGCTCCAGTACCCAGCGCGCATCGCGCACGTCGTCTTCCGTTGGAGTGAGGCCCACGTTATGCCCCTCGACCACTGCCGGATTGAGCCCGCCGCCGCCGAGGTGAAACCCGCACTTGCGGGCGGCTTCGGCTTGCAGCAAAGCACGGTTCGGATCGCTGACACTCCCCGTGGTGTTGGCCACAAAGGGTGCACCCCGCACGCCCAGCCCGAGCGCCCGCGCCGCCAGTTCTGCTTCGCCCCGCGGGTAGACGAACTGATCGAAGTCGACGAACATCTCTACGCCCAGGTCGCGCGACAGATCGTAGCCCCCGGTGGTCGCGCCAAATTCCCGGATGCGCGGACTGGACGCCGCAATTTCGAAGATGTTGGTTACGCCCACCGCAGTCTCGATGCCGGGATCGATCTCGACCGTACCCGGTTGGATTCCCCGCTCCCGTTCGAGGCGCGTGATGATTTCGTCGAGCAGGCGAACCTCGGAGGCGTGCTCGGTCTTGGGGTACTTGATCCTCGTCAGGCCTGGCCAGACCGAGGCCTCCAGATCGGCGTGAACGGAGTCGTGGTTGATGCGGGTGAACGCTTCGGCCCCGCCTTTGGAGACGTTCGGGATTGCGTCTTTGACGAGACTTCGCGCGAAGTCTTTCAAATGCCGCGGGACGGAGTCTTCGAGGTCGATCACGATGAAGTCGCAGCCGCGGCGCCACGCATGGTCAATGAACCGGGGCGTAACCACCGGCATGGTCAGTCCGGAACGACGCACGGATTGTCTGGACATATTCAACCTTCAGCCAAAAGCCCGATTGAGCGGCTCGACCTGATTCGCGCGCAGACACATCGCGCCCTTGAAACCAATGGCCCGCCCGCGCAGCGCCGCCTGGTAGGTGTTGTCCGGCGTCGCGAGCAGTCCGCGGTCCGGAGCGCGCCACCATGCCCCGATGGCGGTTACGCCAACGGACCCGGCGATGATGATGAGCCTCTGCATCAGGTACGGCATCAGATGAATTTCATTCGAGGGTTCCGCCCGCAGATCCATGATCAGATCGGCGCGGCCGAGCGTAACGCCCGTTACGCGTGGGCTCGCACGGCCGATCTCGTACGCGGCATGATTGCCGCGAGCGGTTTCCACCGCAGCAACGATCTTCACGGTGCCGGGCAGCAGGCCGCGCACGTGCTCCAGTCGACCCAATAACGCATCGACATCCTCGATCTGGCGGGACGACTCGGCGCGCGACACCACGACGCCACTGAGTCCCGGCCAGACGCAGGCATGCAGGTCGACATAATGGAAGTCAGGATCGATCTGCGCGAAAACCTCGGCGCCGCCCGCCTTGACGGTGTAAATCGCCGCCTGGAAATTCGCCCTGGCTGCGAGCTTGTCCTTCTCCGCCACCAGTTCGACGAGATCGAGCACGACCGCATCGGCCCCCGCCTGGGCCGCCTGCGCAATCAGTTCTGCCTTCGACATCGGCACCAGTAGCCAGGACCGGCGCATCGTTTCACTCATGTCAATCCGTAGGGGAGTGGCGCATCGGCTCAGCCGTGCGGGGATGAATTGTATCAGGCACCGTACGCCGCGCGCCCGCCGGTATCCAATTGCCACGACTGCGCGGATGATCGCTGCCGGGTCCCTGGTGCACGAAGATTTCCTGTCGCGGTGAACCGTGCCTTTGTTGCGCTGCAGCGACGGAGCGGGCGGCTCACAAATCAGGCACTGAATCATTTACGCCGATTTGATCCACGTCAAACGTCCGGCGCGATCCGACTGTAGCATGTCCGCCATTGCCATAGCCCCTGATCGCGTATCAGGTAATTTTTTGCCCTGTGGCCAAAGGTTTATTCATGCCCACCACCATCAGAACCATCATCGAGGATCAGGAGCCTCTCACTGCTTCGGCAAAAATGACGGTCAACGAGGCCGCCCGTTTGATGAAACAGAGCAAGTTCGGGGCCGTAATGGTGGTGGAAAACGGCAAGCTCGTGGGAATTTTCACCGAGCGCGATGTGCTGTTTCGTGTCGTCGCGGAGGGGCGCGATCCAAAGATCGTTCAGCTCGCCGCTGTGATGACGCGCGACCCCCAGACTATCCACCCCGACCGGCCGTTTGCGGATGCGCTTCACCTCATGCACGCAAGCGGGTTTCGGCACGTGCCGGTCGTCGAGGATGGCCGGCCCATCGGCATGGTCTCCGCGCGCGACGCCCTCGGCGAAGAACTGGAAAATTTCATTTATGAGCTGGTTCGTCAGAAGCAGATCAAGAATGTTGCTTCCTGATCAGCGGCTTAACCCGCTTGCGCGGGATTGCTGTCAACGCACTGTTCTGACGCAACTATCTCGTTGCGCCCGATTCAGATGGCCGTGTAGGGACACGTTTCCTGTCAACCGGCTGCCTGACCCAGGCGTTTAATCCATGAGCCCGCAAGGGTCGCGAAATTAACCATCGGATAGGAGATCAAATGAAGACGATGTTGTTGGTGCTGGCTGCCGCGGGAAGCATGGTGATGACAGGCGGAGTTGGCGCGGCGGATGCGGGCGCGGACCTCGCGAAGGCGAAGGGTTGCCTGAACTGCCACGCAGTAGCCGAAAAGAAAGTCGGGCCGGCTTACAAGGACGTTGCCGCCAAGTACAAAGGCAACAAGGACGCCGCCGCAACGCTGACCGCCAAGCTCAAGGACGGCAAGGGCCACATGAAGGTCGCGGCATCTGACGCGGAACTCAAGACCCTGGTGCAGTGGGCGCTGTCGGCAAAATAGCCGGCTGGCAAGTGACAAGAAAAGCTGGCTGCGGCCAGCTTTTTTTTGATCCCCGGGGCGCCGCTGATGCCAACGGCCGCGCCCGCGATTCAGTGTGATTGTCCGGGAACCCGCTTGACCTGAGCCGGTTGAAAGTCATAGCCCTTGCCGCGGGCATCGGTGAGGCATTCGTCGTAATCCTTGTACGCCGCCTGCGATTCCGCGATGACTTCCCGGTGCACGGAAAGCTGCTGCCATTTCCACCGATGGTTGTGGTCCATGTAAAAACGCCAGATGAGATTCATGGCTGTGGTCAGGCAAGAATATCGTGGACCTGCTCCTGACGAATCCACTCGTATACCACGTCCTCCAGTTCCGGGCCGAGCGCATCACGGGCAGACACCATACCGATGGGCCGGCCATCCTCCACGACCGGCACGTGCCGAAAACCGTGCAAGTGCATGAGGTGAAGCGCATCCGCAAACGGCCGGTCGGGATGGATGGTCTCGGGGTTGCGCGTCATTACGGCGGCGAGCCGGGTGTTCTGCGCATCATGCCCCTCCGCGACGACGCGAAACAGCGCGTCACGTTCGGTGAAAATTCCGACAAGGCTGCCGTCTTCCACCACCATCATGGCGCCGAATTTGCCCTGTTTCATCAGCCGGGCCGCCTCACCGACAGACATGGTCGCCGGGGCAGTAAGGGGCTCGTGGTCCTTGAGGATCGTTCTGATGGTGCGGGACATGTCGGCCCTCCGGCAGCACGGCATTGAGTGGATGAAATCATGCTACGCCGCCGGGCGGGAGCGGTCAAACGTCGAAAAAGGCCGCGCGGATTTCCTGTGCAGTTGGTGCGGGAGGGGGAATCGAAAAATATCCTGGAACCCGCGACAGTACTTGATCTCGGAAATTGGGCTTCTGAAAATACCCTCAAATATACCCACCTTTCCTTTGGATACTCTCGGACTTCTGTGGCCCCCTTTGATCTTTGGAGTGACCTTTTCCCCGCCACCACTCCCACGATTCGCGCCAAGGCCAGCGGATTATGCAGCCTCATGAGTGACAGCGTGAGCATGGCGTGTGGCTTATTTTTTTGACCTGACTACCCAGAAGGGGCGTCGTACCGAGGCCATTATAATGCGGTGCGCCCGCTGCCTGACCTCGAACGGCTGCGCGTTCAGCACCGACCACGCGGGATGGAACACTTCCGGGTTAAGCTCATGAGGGGGAATACCTGCCCGGTCCGCCTGCGCGAAGAGGTGGAGCAATTCACCGACCGCCCAGTCCAGGTTGTCGTCCTCAAAGTCCATCCGTGCCACCTGGGGCGGGGAGATGATCCGCTGTAAATGCCAACCGGCGCGGCAAACCGTCGCGTTTTAGCAGCTTGATGACTTTTTCCGCGCTGCCCTCAGTCGCCAGCATGACGTTGATAAACCTGCCATAGGACTGCTTGGCGTAATGCGTCAGCGCCTCATAGCTGATCTTGGCGTGCTTCTGCAGGGTCATAATTCGGCTCATCTCGTCTTGAACCCAACTCAGCGCCTTCGGATACGCCCCTACCACGTAGCGCCCAGGCTCCTGCAGCACCTCCCATGGGATGATTCGACCCTCGCTGCCTAGCTGCACCTCCCAACGCGTCCAGGGATGCCATTTGGCCCCGAGCTGCATGCCCTTTTCGTAGACTTGCAGCCGCTTGCCGTTCTCGCGGCCGCCGATCTCAAGACTCCGGCCTCTCCCATCCGGCTTCTCCCAGTTTCCATGCTGGCGCATTCTCGGTTCACGGCCACCCGCCCCAAATTTCCCGTCCCGATAGAGCTGCATCGCGTAGTCAACCGAATGCGTGCCCTCGTAATCGTCTACCGCGCCATCCCACCGGGTAATGTGACCCAGCAGCTCGTCTCGTCCAGCCGTGATGATCCTTGCCCAGTCCGGTATCAGCGCGCAGGCTTCACCCGATAGCGACAGCATGGCAGTGTTGTTGTTGCCGCCACAGGCAAATAGCGCCGTGGTCTTGCCCAGATCGTACGAGCGTTCGTAACAGTATTTGCCGCCGCGCCGTTCGGTGACGGGCATAAAGGCCGGTCCGAGGAAGTCCGAGAACAGCCCATACAGCTTTTCCAGCTCGCAATAACCCCGCGACAAGGGAAAGCTAAAGTTGAGCCAGTCGGTAATAGCACCATAGGGATGTGCTGATGCGTCCGGCAGAGGAATTAAAACAACCCCATGCCGAAGGAAACCCCTGGGGTTTGGAACAGCTAGCAGCCGTTCCCCGGTATCAGGATCGTATCCTGTCCATGTACTTTCCCCCCCTGTTAGCAGAGGGGGGTCGGCGGCTTCGCCGCCGCCGTCCGCGCGGTGCGGTGGCTCCGTGCGGGCGGCGTCGGCGAGTACTACCGAGCCATTGCCACTATCGGGCGTTACAGGTTGTAAGAGGTCGCTCATCTGCAAAGGAAACGCTATATTTCCTTTGCAGCATAACGGGCGAAAAAGGAAACGTCAAGTTTCTCTAGCCTGCCGTGTCCTTGCGGCGCGGAATCTTGATGTCGCCGCCGGCCACCTTCCAGAAATTGCTAAATCGCTGGGCGAGATTTAAACCAATGGAACGGTAACTGCTGGGGCCGATGTCCTTGAACACCTGCCGTACCTCAATGCCAAGAATCTCTTCGTAGTTGCGGATGGTCTTTTTGCTGTGGATCATGTAAAGCACCTTCCATCCCACATGGTGCCCCAACCGCAACATCCCCAATGCAGCCTCAAGCAACGTAAGGTCGCCCTTGAACCTCGCTATGGCCTCGGCCTCGATCTCGCGCAGCTCCTCCCCTTGCTCCGGGGTCAACTTCGCCAGCTTGGCGCTCTTGGACTTCTCCGGGATTCCCAAAAGGTCCCCCGCCTTATCGATGGTCGCAATCTCGAGTCGCCGCAAAAAGCTCTGGCTAGGCGGAGCGGTTTGGTTATCGCCGGTATCCTTGCTGTCGCTCATGCGCTGATCCTCCAATACGCGCACTATACCCTAGAAAGGAAACTTGAGGAATCCTTACCACTTCGGGATACAACTGCACAGGCACCGACGACCCGAAACCGGGAATACATTGACCCCAACCAGCCAGCCGCTGAAGCCCCTACGCAATCCTGAGCAGCTTTTGTGAGACGCCGACCGCCACTTTGCCCGCCGCATTACATATTCGCTCAATTTGTGGCACTCTGTATCCGTAGGCTCCCGTGTTACGGGGGGGGGCGAAATCACGCGTTACATCGGTCTTTTTACGCAACTCATGAATTTTTATGCAGCTATGCACCGCAATGCCCTGATCGCACTGAAAGGTGAGGTCATCAAGCGCAGAATGCCGATTTACAAATCGGTTTTTATCCTAACTACTTCACGTTCGGCGTCATACTCCTGAACCATGCTGCCAATCGCAATTGACTTTAACGCTCTCCAGTGGGAAAGCTCACTGCCTGGTGCTCGTTTCAAAGCATATCGGGAAGGCGCGAAACAGATTCGGCTTCTGGAGTTTTCGTCCGAGTTTGTCGAGCCGGTCTGGTGCGAGAAAGGTCATGTCGGGTTTGTGCTGGAAGGCACTCTTGAGGTCGACTTCAACGGTCGAGTGGTGGTCTATCTGCAAGGCTCAGGCATCTTCATTTCTGCTGGCTCCGCAGCCGCACATAAGGCGCGGTCCATTACACCAGTTGTACGCTTGGTACTTGTTGAAGATGTTTAGGCCAAATCAGTTGCCCGTGGGCGTTAGCGGCTTCCCCATCAAGAAGCACCGAGCCGACGGGGTGGCCATGACGCCGAACCCTGTGTTGGTGCGGACGGGCCGCCAGCACCGCGCTTTGGTAAAGGTTGTGCTGGCCCGCCGCACAACACCACGTTCGGCGATTTGAATACGTTACGGACTAGACAATGCAATTCACGCACTATGATCTTGGTCAGAAGCAAGGCGGGGAAGTTGTCGAGGTCAGCTTGTCGGGAACTGCGGCCAACGTAAGGTTAATGGACAGCTCAGCCTTTCAGAGCTTCCGTGCCGGCCGCCAGCATCGGTACTACGGTGGTCACGCCACTCGCTCGCCTGTGCGATTGCAAATCCCCAACTCAGGGCATTGGTACGTAGTGATCGATCTTGGTGGCTATCCCGGCTCGGTGCGGTCAGGCGTTCGGGTACTCCCTGGACCATTGCCGCCATTAAGAGAAGCACCGCTCTCATCCGTGCCCTCGCTGATTCAACGCCACGAACAGCCCCCCGATCTGATCGACCGCTCGGATGACCGTGAGTACGACGTCTTCATCTCTCACGCCTCAGAGGACAAGGACGCAGTCGTCCGGCCATTGGCTCATGCGCTACAGGATGCTGGCCTTACCGTTTGGTACGACGAGTTTGAGCTAAAGATTGGAGACAGCCTCAGGAGGAAGATTGATGCCGGATTGGCGAGAAGTCGGTTCGGTATTGTGGTCCTGTCGCAGGCATTTTTTGGAAAAGGATGGCCCGAATACGAACTCGACGGTCTGGTAACACGTGCGGTTAGTGGCGAACAGATTCTGCTGCCTATATGGCACAACGTCTCGAAGCAGGAGGTGCTCCGATACAGTCCATCACTTGCCGACAAGCTCGCGCGCAATACGGCGACTCATACGGTGGAGGAGATCGCCACTGAAATCGCTGAACTGGTCAAGAAATCATAACGAGGTGGACCATGTCGGAGGTAGCGAAACTGAAAGCGGAAGCCAATGATCACGCAATTGGTCCGTTTTTGCCGGAAATTCGACGCGCTCGGTACGACCGACTTACAATCTATGAGGTAGAGGAATCTGAACTCACGATCCTAGAGCGTGGCTCACCAGATTCTATATATCTCAACTTGGCTATCGCACTTCTTTCCGCAGCGGTTTCACTTACTGCAACGCTGACAACCACTGCGGTACCTTCGCAAACTTTTGTTGTCATGGTGGTAATCACCGTTGTCGGATACGTGGTTGGGACCGTACTGGCGGTGCTATGGTGGCGCAGCCGAACCTCCGTCAGCACATGCGTCTCGACCATTCGGAATCGGCTCGTTCCCGAGTGGCTACCAGATGGTCGCGTGCCGGCAGCGGGTGTCGAGCCGCAGCGTGGAGCCGACGCCTAAGAAACGGCTCGGCTCACGCTGGACGTTCAAGCTGCACCTTAACCACCCAAGAGTTCTCAGATTTGCCCTGGTCGGGGAGCCAGTTCGACCACGAACACAGAAAAATCCGCACCGCAATACCCAACGGCACATTTCACCGGATGACAGAACAATCCGAATAAAAACACGCTCGCGGACGAGCGCGCATCCCCCAAAGATAAAGCCCGGTCAATCCGACGACCGGGTTTTATTTTGGGTTCCCCGTGCGCGTTGCCTATACCAATCCGCGACGATCGCAAAACGCGCCAGCGATAATTCTGCTGTCACATTTTCCGCACTGCGCTTTCAGCTATGAGGTGACCTCACATCGAGGGCGCCACTAGCCGGAGACGCAGCCATGAAACCGACCCTTGCCGTATCGCAGGAAAGCGTGAGACAGATTACCAAGTCATACGGCGACGACGCCGCATTGATTGATGCAGCCCTCAGATGCCTTGAGGCGCGTTTCAGAACTCAGCAGCGCAACGCCCTAAACTCTCCTGCCGCCGTGCGTGATTACCTGCGCCTGCTGCTTGCGCCATTACAGCATGAGGTTTTTATCGGCCTGTTCCTCGACGCACAGAACCGAGTGATTGCAACCGAAGAACTTTTTAAGGGAACCTTGACCCAAACCAGCGTTTATCCGCGCGAAGTGGTCAAGGCCGCGTTACGCCATAACGCCGGTGCGGTGATATTTGCGCATAACCACCCGAGCGGAGTAGCCGAACCGTCACACGCCGACGAGACTTTAACGCAGGCACTCAAGCAAGCGCTCGCGCTCGTAGACGTGCGCGTTCTAGATCACTTCATCATCGCCGGCGCGCAAGTAATCGGCTTTGCGGAGCGTGGGTTGCTGTAAGTGGAGTTGATCAACTGGCCGGCGCCGCGGCATCGCGGCGCCGCGCGGTCAATAATGCCCGCGCGACCACACACACTACAACGACTCGAAACAGGGAATACCTGGACACCACCCAGGCAGCTGCGCGAGTTCCTAGACGATCCTGAGCAGCTTTTTTGAGACGCCGACCGCTGTTTTTATCGCGGCGTTACATGTTCGCTCAATTTGTGGCACTCTGTATCTGTAGGTTCCCGTACTGCAGCGGGGGCTGCGCCATTACCACGACAGGCAAGAAAGTGCCAATCACCCTTCAAGAGATTAGCAACCGCGCGCTGGCCTTTTCCCGAGAATGGAAGCATGCAGAGTCTGAGGACGCTGACGCTAAATCGTTCTGGGACGCCTTTTTCGAGGTATTTGGCGTTTCGCGCCGGCGGGTCGCCACATTCGAGCGTCGCGTAAAAAAGATCGACGGCAAGGATGGCTACATCGATTTGCTCTGGAAAGGCACGCTCTTAGTCGAGCACAAGTCCCGCGGCAAGGACCTCGACCGAGCCTATAAGCAGGCAAAGGATTACTTTCCCGGCCTCAAGGACGAGGAACTGCCCCATTACCTCCTGGTGTCGGACTTTGCGCGCTTCCGGCTCTACGATCTTGACGAAAGTCGGCAACACGATTTCCAACTCAGGGACCTGCACAAGAAAATCCACCTGTTCGGATTCATCGCCGGGTATCGCAAGCACGTCGTGCGGGAGCAGGACCCGGTCAATGTGCACGCCGTGCAGCAGATGGGCTATCTGCATGACGCGCTGAAGAAGGACGGCTACGCCGGGCATGCGTTGGAGCACTTCCTGGTGCGCTTGTTGTTCTGCCTGTTTGCAGACGATACCGGCATCTTTCAGCCCAAGGGCAGCTTCCGCGATCTGATCGAAACCTGGACCTCCGAAGATGGCGCAACGGTCGGACCGGTGTTTGAGCAGCTATTCGACACCTTAAACCGATCGGAGGAGGTACGCCAAAAATCGCTTCCCGACCATTTCGCGCTCTTTCCATACGTCAACGGCAAACTATTCGAGGAGCGTATCGCCACGCCCGCGTTTAACGGCGCGATGCGCAAGATGCTGCTGGATATCTGCGCGCTGTCCTGGGGTGCTATCTCGCCGGCCATCTTCGGCGCGATGTTCCAGAAGGTCATCGAGTTGGACGAGAAGGACCGCCGCCGCCAGCTCGGCGCCCACTACACCAGCGAAGCCAACATCCTCAAGCTCATCGGGCCGCTTTTTCTCGACGAGCTGCGTGCTGAATTCGACAAAGTCAAAAGCAACCAAAACAAGCTGTTCGAGTTTTGGAAAAAGCTCGCCAACCTGCACTTTCTCGACCCGGCCTGCGGCTGCGGCAATTTCCTGGTCATCACCTACCGCGAACTGCGCCGCATGGAAATGGACGTGCTGCGCGCCGCAGAAAAATTCAGCGCGCGCGTCGGCTCGGTGTTCCACGTGATCAAGATCGATGTGGATCAGGTCTACGGCATCGAGATCGAGGAATTTCCGGCACAGGTGGCGCAGGTGGCGATGTGGCTGGTCGATCACCAGATGAACATCGAGGCGAGCGAGATTTTTGGCGAGCCGGTGCTACGCATCCCGTTGTTAAAGAGCGCCAACATTCGCCTCGGCAATGCGCTACGCATCGACTGGGCGGAGTTCATCCCACCCTCGCGTCTTGACTACATCCTCGGTAACCCGCCGTTCGTCGGCAAGCAATTCCAGACCGAGGAGCAGAAAAGGGATCTGGAAACGGTGATGACCGGCATCAAGGGTGCCGGTGTGCTCGATTTTGTCACCGGCTGGTACGTCAAGGCAGCGCAGTATCTTACCGCCGGAGACGAAACCGGAGGCGTCGTCGCCCAAGCCACGCCGGGCCGCAAAAAGCACAAGGACGTGCGCTTCGGCAAAGGCGAAGCAGTGATAAACGATCTGTTCGTGGAACTAGCCGATATGGATGCGCGCCAGCGTCGCCAGATCAAGTGTGCCTTCGTCTCGACCAACAGCATCAGCCAGGGCGAGCAAGTGGGCGTGCTGTGGTCCTGGATGCTGGCACAGGGCATACGCATCCACTTCGCCCACCGTACCTTCCAGTGGACCAACGACGCACCAGGCAAAGCTGCGGTACACTGCGTCATCATCGGCTTCGCAGCTTTCGAGGCCGACAAAAAGCGCCTGTTCGAGTACGCCGATATCCAGGGTCCGCCACACGAGGTATCGGCAGAGAACATCAATCCCTATCTCGTCGATGCGCCCAACGTCGCGCTGAAGGCGCGGCGCGAACCTATTTCCAAGGTGCCGCCGATTGTTTTCGGCAGCATGCCGAATGACGGCGGACATCTTTTGTTTTCGGATGAGGAAATGGCTGAATTGCTACGCGTCGCGCCTGCTGCCGCGAAATGGGTTCGCCCTTTTATTGGTGCTGACGAGTTCCTGAACAACATCCCGCGCTGGTGCCTGTGGCTCGTGGACTGTCCGCCTGGCGAGTTGAAGAGATTGCCCGCAGTGATGGCGCGGGTTGAAGGCGTGCACAAGCATCGCAACGAAAGTAGACGGCCCACTACAAATGAACTGGCAAAGACACCGACTTTGTTCGGAGAAATACGTCAGCCAAGCGGCGAGTACTTGCTGATCCCGAGCGTGTCTTCGGAGCGCCGACATTATGTGCCGGTCGGCTTCATGGCGCCGAACGTAATAGCGAGCAATCTGGTATTAGTCGTTCCGGGTGCGAGTCGATATCACTTTGGCGTAGTGAGTTCGGCCATGCACAACGCATGGGTACGCTATGTTGCTGGCCGGCTGAAGAGTGATTTCCGTTACTCAAACCAGATCGTCTATAACAACTTTCCTTGGCCTGAGCATTTGACGGACGAACAGCGCAAGGCTGTGGAGCATACAGCTCAGGGCGTGCTCGACGCGCGTGAAGCGGAGTTCAAGCGCGATGTGTCCGTGTCGCTCGCCACGCTTTACGACCCGGACCTGATGCCACCCGCGCTGGTGAAGGCACACCAGGCGCTGGACCGTGCGGTGGATGCGGCTTACGTGTTGGATGGCGGCAAACGCAAATGGGCGAGCGATGCCGAGCGCGTCGCTTTTTTGTTCCGCCGCTACCGTGAACTCACCAGCCTGTTGCCCGACGAGGACTCGACCTCACAGCTGAAAGTCTCGCCGCGCCACATGCCGGTCCGCCGTTAGCTAAGCCTCATCCTTAGCAACCAGGCGCTCCGACATTTGCCTTGATCGGGGAGCCAAGTAACATTCGAACTGGAAAGACCAACCCATGAAACCGAACTTAGGTGTCCCGGTTTTTGCACGGCCGGGCTAGGCGTGGCAAGGCGTTATGCCGCGTTACCGTGCAACGGAATTACTTCGGCGCCGACCTTCAACTTGTCGAGATAATCCGCCCATTGCTGCATCATCTTCCGCCGATCAGGAAGGTATTCTGCAAAGTTGTAAGCCGCCGACACCTTGTTGCGCTCACCATGCGCCAATTGCCGCTCGATTACATCGTGCGAAAAACCAAGCTCATGCAATAGCGTCGATGCCATCGACCGAAAGCCGTGCCCCGTCATTTCATTCTTGGCATAACCCAATCTGCGTAACGCACCATTTATGGTGTTCCCGCTCATGGGCCTACCGCCGCCGCGTTCACTTGGAAAGACATAGCGACCCTGCCCGGTCAGAGTCTGAACCTCGCGCAGAATGGCGACGGCCTGACCTGATAGCGGAACAATATGCTGTTCCTTCATTTTCATTTTACTGGCCGGAATGCGCCACTCCGCTTTGTTGAAGTCGAATTCCGTCCACTCTGCGTGACGCAGTTCTCCGGGACGCACGAATACCAACGCAGCAAGGCGCATGGCGCAACGGGTAGCGAATGCCCCGGTAAAGCCCTCGATGGCCCGTAGTAAGCCCCCTGCGGCCTTGGGGTCAGTCACTGAAGCGTGGTGCTTCACGTCCTCTGGTGGCAGGATGTCTTTCAATTCGATGTCGCGTGAGGGATCACGGCTTACCTGCCCCCGGCCAACGGCATACCGGAATATGCGCCCCATGTAGTTATGCACTCGCCGTGCGATGTCCAATGCTCCCCGCTGCTCAATGCGTTCAATGACGCGGATCAGATCAGTCGCCGCCACGCTGGCAATCGGTCGCGCACCTATCCATGGAAATACGTCAGTTTCAAGGAATCGCAACAGCTTCCCCTTGGTGTTGTCTGCCAGTGTCGGCGCAGTCTTTGCATACCACTCGCGCCCGATCACCTCAAACGTATTCGCCGCTAGCCCAGCGCGAATGTTCTTTGCGGCCTTACGGTGTTCACCGGGGTCAATGCCAATGGCAAGTAGCTTGCGCGCATCATCGCGCTTGTCTCGCGCACCCTCGATTTTTTGTCCTCGGATATCTCTGCCCGCAAGCGGAACATCCGGGTAAGCACCCAAAGAAAGAGTTTTCTGTTTGCCGCTAAAGCGGTAGTTGAATCGCCACAACTTTCCGCCCGATGGTGACACCAGAACATATAGTCCCTTCTCACCGGGCAGCTTGTATGGCTTTGATTTCGGCTTCGCTTTGCGGATAGCAATATCAGTCAATGGCATGGGAATCCTTGATCTGCTGGTATGCGAACTAAATTGTTAGTGAAATACCAGCAAGAATACCCACAAAGACCAGCGGATTGCAACAGACTGGAACGAACAGCGATGGATGAGAAAGTGACTAAACACATTGAATTTAAATGTGTTTATGGACTTCTCTGGACTTCTTTGGAAATTCGACTGGTGCCGGGAGGGGGAATCGAACCCCCACGGTATCGCTACCGCCGGATTTTGAGTCCGGTGCGTCTACCAGTTCCGCCATCCCGGCCGAGCGGCGGATTATCCCGCAATCGGCTACACGCGACAACCAACTGATGCGATTGCTTTTGCCCTTCACCTTTCGCCGGCCACCGTTTACCATTCACGGCTCCTGATGACCGCTGTGTCCGGCCTTGAAGCTTTCCGATTTCGATTACGAGCTGCCGCGGGAATTGATCGCGCAGGTTCCCGCCGCCGCGCGCAGCGCGAGCCGGCTGCTGCATCTTGACGGCAGGAACGGTGAGTTGCGCGACTGCCGGTTTTGCGATCTGCCGCAGCGGGTGAATGCGGGCGATGTATTGGTGATGAATGACACGCGCGTGATCAAGGCGCGGCTCACCGGGCGCAAGCAAAGCGGCGGCCGGATCGAAGTGCTGGTGGAGCGCGTGATCGATCACGAGCGGGTGCTGGCGCAGGTGCGCGCCAGCAAGAACCCGCGCGCCGGAACGCGTTTGCTGCTCGCCAAGGATGCGGTCGCTGAAGTGCTGGGCCGCCAGGGCGAATTCTTCGAGCTGCGCTTCGTCGATTGCGATGATGTAATGGCGCTGCTGGAACGCGCCGGCAGCGTGCCCCTGCCGCCCTATATCACGCACCAGCCCGACGCCGCCGACGCGACGCGCTATCAGACGGTCTACGCGCGCGCGCAGGGTGCGGTCGCCGCGCCGACCGCGGGACTGCATTTCGACGATGCGCTGCTCGCCGCGCTGCAAGCGCGCGGCGTGGTGCTGGCGTGGCTGACGCTGCACGTTGGCGCCGGCACGTTTCAACCGGTGCGTGCCGAAAACCTGGCCGAGCACCAGATGCACGGCGAATGGTACTCAGTGCCTCAGGTCACCGTCGATGCGGTCAACGCCGCGCGCGAGGCAGGACGCAGCGTGATCGCGGTCGGCACCACGAGTTTGCGCGCGCTCGAATCGGCCGCGGCCGCAGATACATTGCATGCCGGCAGCGCCGAGACGAGACTGTTCATCGTGCCGGGCTACCGGTTTCGCGTGGCCGACCGGCTGATTACGAACTTTCACCTGCCACGCTCGACGCTGCTGATGCTGGTCAGCGCGTTCGCCGGCATGGATAATACCCGCCGCGCCTACCGCCACGCGGTGGAGAGCCGCTATCGCTTCTTCAGCTACGGCGATGCGATGCTGATCGAGAAAAACTCCGGGGGCTGAACCGCGGGGGACGCCAGGGAAAAATTCTTTTGCCGTCATGCCGGAGGAGGCGGGCATCCAGGACGCGTAGTGGGCCGGTTCGTCGGCGCGCTTGGCGCGGTAAACGTACGCATGCTCTTGATATTGCGTACGTATCTGGACCGGGCTAGAATAACCGCTACTGTTAGCGGAGATCCTGCTCATGGCCATCACGGCAACCAAGCTCAGGTCCGACCTTTACCGCGTGATCGACGACGTGATCAGGAAGGGCGTGCCGGTCGAAGTCGAGCTGCGCGGCAAGAAAGTGCGCATCGTTCCCGCCGAACCGCGCGACAAGCTCGCTAATCTGGTAAAAAGGCCCGGGGTCATCGTGGGCGATGCCGGCCGTTTGGCGCAGGTCAAGACCTTCGACGAGGCAAAGTGGCGCAAGAAATGGGATAAGCGTCTCAAATGACCGCTTATCTGGACACGCATGTCGTCCTCTGGCTCTATTCCGGCCAAGCGGAACGCTTGAGCAAGCGCGCAACAAACCTGATCAACCGGGAGCGGGTCGGCGTCAGTCCGGTCGTCCTGTTGGAATTGCAGTACCTCCGGGAAATCGGGCGCGTCACAGCAGTGCCGCGGGCCATCATCGTGGACCTGAAGCAGCGCCTGGGTCTTGCGGTCGAGGATCGTTCGCTGGAGACGGTTATGGAACGCGCTCTCGGACTCGCTTGGACGCGGGACGTCTTCGACCGTCTGATCGTGGCGCAAGCGACGCTCGATGACGCCGAACTGGTCACGAGCGACCGGCTGATGCGAAAGCATTATCCGAAGGCCGTCTGGTAGCAATGCCGGGATGAGATTTTCGGTGACGCATCGAGACGGCGCCGCGCGCGCGGGACGCATTACGCTCGCGCACGGCTCGGTCGACACCCCCGCGTTCATGCCGGTCGGGACCTACGGCACGGTGAAGGCGATGAGCCCGGCCGAACTGAAGGAGATCGGAGCTCAGATCGTGCTCGGCAATACGTTTCACCTGTGGCTGCGTCCGGGACTCGACGTGATCGCGGCGCACGGCGGGCTGCACCGCTTCATGGGCTGGGACGGCCCGATCCTCACTGATTCGGGCGGCTTCCAGGTGTTCAGCCTCGGGGTGCTGCGCAAAATCAGCGAAGAGGGCGTCAAATTCCAGTCGCCGGTCAATGGCGATGCGTGTTTCCTCACGCCCGAGGAATCGATGCGCATCCAGCGCGTGCTCAATGCGGACATCGTGATGGTGTTCGACGAATGCACGCCGTATCCGGCCGATCCTGACGAGGCCCGGGCTTCGATGGAACTCTCGCTGCGCTGGGCCGGGCGCAGCAGGCGCGAGTTTAGCGCCGGCATGAGCGCCGCGGAAGGCAACGGCAACGCGCTGTTTGGCATCGTGCAGGGCGGCATGTACGAAGCGCTGCGCGACCGGTCGCTCGCTGGGCTGATCACCATCGGCTTCGATGGTTATGCGATCGGCGGGCTTTCGGTCGGCGAATCGAAACACGAGATGCGCCGCATCCTCCGCCACACCGCGCCACAATTGCCCGCCGGCAAGCCGCGCTACCTGATGGGCGTCGGCACGCCCGAGGATATTGTCGCGGCGGTCGCATCTGGCATCGATATGTTCGACTGCGTGCTGCCGACGCGCAACGCGCGCAATGGCTGGATTTTCACGCGCCACGGCACGATCAAGCTGAGGAACGCGCAGTACCGCGACGACGTGAGGCCGCTCGATGCGGCGTGCGGCTGTTATACGTGCCGCAACTTCAGCCGCGCCTACCTGCATCACTTGCAGAAAGTGAACGAAATCCTCGGCGCGCGGCTCAATACCTGGCACAACCTCCATTACTTCTTCGAGCTGATGCGCGGCCTGCGCGAGGCGGTCGCGCAGCGGCGGCTTGCCGATTTCATCGCCGAATTTGAGCGGTTGCGAGCGGCGACGTGATAAAATACGCCACTTTTCGCAAGGGGGCATCGCGAATGTCGCGCAAACCCCCGATTCAGGAGACAAAACCATGTTAATCAACGAAGCCTGGGCGCAGTCCGCGCCCCCGGGGATGGGCGCCGATATCTGGTCGATGCTGCCCATCATCCTGATGTTCGTGGTGCTCTATTTTCTCATGATCCGGCCGCAGATGAAGCGCGCCAAGGAACACAAGGCGATGATCGAAGCGCTGCAGAAAGGCGACGAAGTGGTTGCCGCCGGCGGCCTGCTCGGCAGGATCAGCAAGATCAGCGACGGCTACGTCACGCTGCAGATTGCCGCGAACGTCGAAGTGCAGGTGCAGCGTCCGGCGGTGCAGCTGCTGCTGCCCAAGGGCAGCATCAAATCAATCGAGTGAAAGACCGCAGCAGTGAAGGCGTAAAGAAGGTGAAATGAACCGCTACCCCCTCTGGCGATACCTGGTCATCGGCTTCGCGCTGGTCATCAGCGTGACTTATACCCTGCCGAATTTTTTCGGCGAGGTGCCCGCCGTGCAGATTTCTTCGCTCAAGGCCACCGCCCGGGTTGATACCGCGCTCATGGAGACGGTCGAGAAGACCCTCAAGGCGAATTCGATCCAGCTTGACGGCATGTTCACGGATCCCAACAGCATCAAGGTCAGGTTCAGGGATACCGATACCCAGCTCAAAGCCAAGGACGTTCTGGACCAGGCGCTCAATCCCGATCGCGAGAGCCCGTCGTTCATTCTGGCGCTGAATCTGATCTCGGATTCTCCCGCGTGGTTTACGGCGATCAACGCGCTGCCGATGTACCTGGGCCTCGATCTGCGCGGCGGCATCCATTTCCTGCTGCAGGTCGACCTGAAGGCCGCGCTCAGCAAGCGGCTCGACGGGCAGCTCGCGTACATTCGCAACGCGTTGCGCGAGAAGAAACTCCCCTACGCCGGAATTGCGCGCGAGGGGCAGTCCATTGTCGTAAAGTTCCGCGACGCGGAGACCCGCGACAAGGCGCAGCGCGAGATCGAGCGCGTGACGCCCGATTTTGCATTGAAGACCGCGGACGACGCGGGCGAGTTCCGCATCGTCGCGCTCCTCACGCCGCAGGCGCAGACCGAAACCCAGAAGTCGGCCATCGAGCAGAACATCACGACGCTCAGGAACCGCGTCAACGAACTCGGCGTTGCCGAGCCGATCATCCAGCAGCAGGGCGCCGACCGCATCGTGGTGCAGTTGCCGGGCGTGCAGGATACCGCGCGCGCCAAGGACATCCTCGGCCGCACCGCGAGCCTCGAGATCCGCATGGTGGAGGCGCATGCCAGCGATCCCGCGGCGCGCGATTACGATCCGGCGAAAATCGAAGCCGCGGTCAAGGGCAACATCCCGTTCGGGACCGAGTTGTTTTACGAGCGGCGCGGCGCCGACGCGGAGCCGCTGCTGGTCTCCAAGCAGGTCGTCATCACCGGCGAGCGCCTCACCAAAGCCGCGCCGACCTTCGACCAGCGGGACCAGCGGCCGGTGGTCGCGGTCGAGCTCGACGGCCAGGGTGCACGCCTCATGCGGGACGCCACGCGCGACTCGATCAAGCGCCGCATGGCGGTGCTGTTGATCGAGAAAGGCAAGCCCGAGGTCATCACGGCGCCGACTATCCAGGACGTGCTGGGAGGCAGTTTCCAGATCACCGGCAGCAAGTCGCCGCGCGAGGCCAGCGATCTCGCGCTGCTGCTGCGCGCCGGAGCGCTGGCGGCGCCGATGGATATCATCGAGGAGCGCACCGTCGGCCCCAGCCTCGGCGCCGAAAACATCAAAATCGGCTTCCATTCGACCTGGATCGGTTTTGCCGCGATCTCGGTATTCATGGTCGCCTATTACCTGATGTTCGGGCTGATCTCGATCGTCGCGCTCGCGATCAACGTGCTGTTCCTGGTCGCGCTGCTGTCGATGCTGCAGGCGACGCTGACTTTGCCGGGCATGGCCGGGATCGCGCTCACCGTCGGCATGGCGATCGACGCCAACGTGCTGATCCTCGAGCGCATACGCGAGGAACTCCGGAACGGCAACACGCCCCAGGCGGCGATTCATGCCGGCTACGACCGCGCGTGGGGCACGATTATCGATTCCAACATTACGACACTGATCGCCGGCGTCATGCTGTTCCTGCTGGGCTCCGGCCCGGTGAAAGGCTTTGCGGTCGTGCTGTGCCTCGGCATCCTGACTTCCATTTTCAGCGCGGTGATGGTCTCGCGCAGCATCGTCAACCTGTATTACGGCCGCCAGCGCAAGCTCGAGAGCCTCTCGATCGGGCAGGTGTGGAAGCCCGGCGCGGAGAAAAAGGAGTGAAGGGGTGAGTGAAAAATGGTGAGCCGGGTTCTCGCGAATCACGAATCACCAATCACGAATCACGGAATCTGACATGGAATTCTTCAGAATAAAGCGCGACATTCCGTTCATGCGCTATGCGCTGATCTTCAACGTGATCTCGTTGATCACGTTCCTGATCGCGGTGGCGTCGCTCGCGACCAAGGGCCTGAACTTCGGCGTCGATTTCACCGGCGGCACGGTGATGGAGGTGAGTTACGCACAGCCGCCGGACGTGAACAAGATCCGCGAGTCGATGACGAAGCTGGGTTTTGCCGACGCCGCGGTGCAGAACTTCGGCACCGCGCGCGACGTGCTGATCCGGCTGCCGGTCAAGCAGGGGTTTACCAGCGCACAGCTCTCCGAGCAGGTCATGACGGAGCTGCGCAAAGGCAGCGACAGCGTGCAGATGCGCCGCGTCGAGTTCGTCGGCCCGCAGGTCGGGGGCGAGCTGATTGAAAACGGCGCGCTGGCGCTCTTGTTCGTCTCGCTCGGCATCGTGGCCTACCTCGCACTGCGTTTCGAGTGGAAGTTCGGTGTGGCGGCGATCATCGCCAACCTGCACGACGTGATCATCATTCTCGGTTTCTTCTCGCTCTTTCAGTGGGATTTCTCGCTGACCGTGCTCGCGGCGATCCTGGCGATACTCGGTTACTCGGTCAACGAGTCGGTGGTCGTGTTCGACCGGATCCGTGAGAACTTCCGCAAGATGCGCAAGGCCAGCGTGACCACCATCATCGACAACGCGATCACGCGCACCACGTCGCGCACCATCATCACCCACGGCTGCACGCAGCTGATGGTGACCTCGATGCTGTTCTTCGGAGGCGAATCGCTGCATTATTTCGCGCTCGCGCTCACCATCGGCATCTGCTTCGGCATCTATTCATCGGTGCTGGTCGCGAGCCCGATCGTGATGTGGCTGCGCGTCTCGCGCGAGGATCTGGTCAAACCCGAGAAGAAAACCGAAATCGGGGCGGCCATCTAGACCCCGTGGAATTACTCGCGCAGTTCATCGACATCGTCCTGCACCTCGACCGGCACCTGACGTGGCTGGTCGACAGCTACGGGGTCTGGATTTACCTGATCCTGTTCCTGATCATTTTCTGCGAGACCGGTCTGGTGGTGACGCCGTTTTTGCCGGGCGACTCGCTGTTATTCGTCGCCGGCACGCTCGCCGCCGTGGGCGCCATGGACGTGCATGGCCTGTTTGCACTGCTGGTATTGGCCGCGTTCAGCGGCGACAACACCAACTACTGGATCGGGCGCTTCGCCGGGCCGCGCGTGTTCAGGATCGAGCGCTCGCGCCTGTTCAACCCGGCGCACCTCCAGCGCACGCATCGTTTTTACGAAAAGCACGGCGGCAAGACCGTGACGTTCGCGCGCTTCCTGCCGATCATCCGCACCTTCGCGCCATTCGTCGCGGGCATCGGCCGCATGGCCTATCCGACGTTTCTGTTCTACAGCTTTTCGGGGAGCGTGTTCTGGATCGCGTTTTTCGTGTTCGGCGGCTACTATTTCGGCAACATCCCGGTCATCAGGGAGAACCTGACATTGTTCATCATCGGCATCATCGTGGTGTCGGTCTTGCCCGGCATCGTCGAGTACGTGCGGCAGAAAGCGCGTTCGTGAGATCGCGGTATCTGGAAATCGGGAGCGGCCGTGTCGCAGTGCAACAGAGCATCTCGTTGCATGTTGTCTCACGACGGCGCATCCTTTCGAACGCGACCACCGGGGACCCGGTTCACCAAGCATGAACGGGCACCGCTGGCGCACCGATAACTCTGGCTTGGAGGTTGACATGGGCAAGTACCTGTTTCAGGCAACATACACATCAGAGGGAGCAAAGGGGCTTGCACGCGTCGGAGGATCAGCGCGCCGGGCGAGCATCGAAAAAACCATCGCAGGTCTTGGCGGGAAAGTGGAGTCGTTCTATTACGCATTCGGCGATGTCGACTCCTACGCCATTGCCGATCTTCCGGATCACGAAAGCGCAGCGGCATTTGCGCTGGCCGTGAATCAGGGTGGCGCCGCTTCCGTCAAGACCATTGTCCTGATGACAGTTAAGCAGGTCGACAAGGCCGTGAAGAAGGCGGTGGCATATAAGGCGCCCGGACGTTAAGGGGTCCAGGAAGACGGGTTCACGTACAAGATCCGCCCGGCCTTCGCCAGAGCAAGGGCAGCTTTCTAACAGGAGGATGCAGCCGCATGTCTAGTGGACCCTTTCGTTGCGCTTCCTTTACATCCTTTGCCGTCGTGCTTTGTCTGTTGGGAGCCGCGACGGCGGACGCGCAGCAATATCCCAACCGTCCCATACGCCTGATCGTCGGTTATCCACCCGGCGGACCCGCCGATGTCACCGCGCGGCTCGTCGCGCCATATTTGACCGAAGCCCTCGGGCAGCAGATCGTCATCGACAATCGCGCCGGCGCCGGCGGCACGGTCGCCGCGACGCTGACTGCGCGCGCGGAGCCCGACGGCTATACGATATCGATCGTCGCCAACGGTGAAATGGCGATCTCGCCGAACCTCCGCAAACTTCCCTACGACCCGCTGAAAGACTTTGAGACGGTAAGCCGCATCGGCGCCAATCAGCTCGCGCTCGTGGTGCATCCGGCGGTGCAGGCGAAGTCGGTCGCCGAGCTCGTCGCGCTCGCCAAAGCGAAGCCCGGCACGGTCAACTTCGCGTCCGCAGGCACGGGGTCGACTGCGCACCTTGCGGGCGAGCTTTTCAAAAGCCTCGCCGGTATCGACATCGTGCATGTGCCATACAAAGGCGCAGGCCCGGCCCTGATCGATCTCATCGGGGGACAGGTGCACATGCTGATCACCGGTTATCCCGGCGCATTGCCGCACATCAAGGCTGGCAGACTGCGCGCGCTGGGTGCAACCGGTGCCAAGCGGATGATCGCAGCGCCGGACCTGCCGACGGTGAGCGAGACCGTGAAAGGCTACGACGTGACGTCGTCGTACGGTCTCGTCCTGCCGCGGCGGACCCCGAAAGCGATCGTAGCGAGGCTGCACCAGGAAACCGCTGCGATCGTGAAGAAGCCTGAAGTGCGCGAGAAGCTGATCGCGCTCGGTTTCGATCCCGAAGGCAACACGCCCGGGGAATTCGCGGCCCAGAACAAATCCGAGCTCGCGAAGTGGGCGAAGGTGATCAAGATTGCAAACGTGAAAATCGAGTAACCCATCCACGCCAAGGCGCGAAAACCGCCCGCCTGCGCTACTTCGCGAGCTGTATTATCCGCACCTCGCTCTTGACCAGATCGGGCACGACCACCCGGTAGCCTTTGGCCTGGGGAATGACGCAGAAGTCCGCCGGTCCCTTGAACCCCGATGCCAGAGTCTGCTTGCCGTCCTTCGCGCTCCAGCTGAACAACGACCCCGAATTCCATTCCGTGGCGAGGAGGGTGCCGTCTTTCATTTCATACACGCCGTCCAGCCGGCCGATGTCCTTCGCGAGTTCCTTGATTTCGCCCTTGGCGCTGACCGAATAAATGCCCTTGGGCTCCTTGTCGGACTTGAATCCCACGACCAGCAGCGAGCCGTTCCTGGCCGGATAGATCCCGTTGGGATTGATCCCCTTGCCCGAAAAGACCTCCGTGATCTTCGGCTTGACCTTCGCGCCAAGGAAGTCAGCAGGTTCGATCTTGAACAGCTTGTCGGCCCGGTTGTCGCTGACATAAAGCGCATTGCCCATGATCGCCACGTCGTTGGCGAACTGGATGCCGGGAATCGGCAGCTTCCTGCCCTGGTGCGTCTTGAGGTCGAAGACCCATACCGAGTCGATGTCTGCGACCCACAACCGGTTGCCCTTGATCCAGTTGCCCTTGGGTTTGTTCAGGACATCGCCCGGATCGGGAAGAAACCGCGACTCCAGAAGCTTGCCATCCAGCGACAACTTGCTGATTCTGCCGTTGCCATCCTTTTCCGCAGGCTTCAGCGCGGAGCCTCCGAACTCGCTTACGTAGAGGGCTTTCCCGCGCGGGTCGCAACCGACCGATTCCGGAAACGTGAATCCCGTGAGCGCCCGGTCCGAAACCACCCGCAGTTTGCCCGCATCCGCGGCGAATGCCGTGAAAGAAATCCCGGCCATTCCGGCCAGCAAAACCAGACCTGCTGTCATTGCTCTGCTCATGGCGCTCTCCTTTGCAAAACGCGATTGGACTTCTCCTGCCGCTACTTCCTCTATCTCGCGCCGCCAGCAGCGTGCCGGACTTAACAGTCCGTTTATTTTTACGCTCTACCGCTGCCAGCGGTAGGGCGCGGATTCATCGCGCCGTTGATCCAGCGGAAACCATTCGGCGTGTTCGGCGGGTTCGGCGCGCTAAAGCCGCGCCCTACAGCTGCTCCCTACATTAGATTTTCTTCGCGAGCTCCACGGCTTTGCCGATGTAGGTCGCCGGCGTCAGCGCGAGCAGCCGTTTTTTCTCGGCCGTGGGGATCGCGAGCTTCCTGATGAACGCATGCAGTGAGGCGCGCGTGATGCCGCCTTTGCCGCGCGTCAGGTCCTTCAGCTGCTCGTAGGCGCTGGCGACGCCGTAGCGGCGCATCACGGTCTGGATCGGCTCGGCGAGCACGTCCCAGTTTGAGTCGAGATCGGCGGCGAGTTGCGCGTGGTTGGCCTCGAGCTTGCCCAGACCTTTGAGACACGAGTCCCAGGCGAGCAGTGTATGGCCGAGTGCAACGCCCATGTTGCGCAGCACCGTCGAATCGGTGAGGTCGCGCTGCCAGCGCGAGACCGGCAGCTTGGCGCTCATGTGCCGCAAGAGCGCATTGGCGATGCCGAGGTTGCCTTCCGAATTTTCGAAGTCGATCGGATTGACCTTGTGCGGCATGGTCGATGAACCGACTTCGCCCGCTTTGGTTTTCTGCGTGAAGTAGCCGAGCGAAATGTAACCCCACACATCGCGGTCGAAGTCGAGCAGTATGGTGTTGGCGCGCGCGTAGGCGTCGAACAGCTCGGCGATCGCGTCGTGGGGCTCGATCTGGATCGAGTACGGATTGAATTCGAGCCCGAGGCCTTCGACCACGCGGCGCGCGAATTTTTCCCAGTCGACGCGGGGGTAGGCGGCAAGATGCGCGTTGTAGTTGCCGACCGCGCCGTTGATCTTGCCGAGCAGACTCACTGCCGCGATCCGGTCGCGGGCGCGCCGCAATCGCGCCACGACATTCGCGAGTTCCTTGCCGAGCGTGGTCGGACTCGCCGGCTGGCCATGCGTGTGCGCGAGCATCGCCGCGCCGGCGAGCTTGCGCGCGAGCGCAGCGAGGCGGTCGATGATCTGGCCGAGCGCGGGCAGCATGACTTCGTCGCGCGCCGTTTTCAGCATCAGCGCGTGGCACAGGTTGTTGATGTCTTCCGAGGTGCACGCGAAATGAATGAATTCGGCGACCCTCGCGATTTCGGCGTTGGCTTCGAGCCTGTCCCGGAGAAAATACTCGATCGCCTTCACGTCGTGGTTGGTGCGCGCCTCGATGGCTTTGACGGTCGCGCCGTCGGCCTCGGAAAACCTCCAGACGAGGGCGTCCAATTCCCTGATCGTCGCGGCGGAGAATGCAGGCACTTCCCGGATTGCGCGCTCGGCGGCGAGCGCCTTGAGCCATTCGACCTCGATCCTGACCCGGTAGCCGATCAGGCCGAGCTCGCTGAAATGCCGCCGCAAAGGTTCAACCTTGCCGGCATAGCGCCCATCGAGCGGAGACAGTGCGGTAAGGGGTGTGAGCGCCATAAGGTCTTATGCCGTTGGGATCACATTTTACCACGCGAGTTTGCTGTCGATGGGACCGATCAACCGGTTTGCCGGGCGCAGCGAGCGTCGAATATAATCAACCATTAACCCTGAACGACGCGTGCAGACAAGGAAACCGCATGCCGCAGACGCTGCTGCTCACCGGAGACGTGAATCTGATGAACGTCACCGAACCCGGTGTGCCGTTCCGGCTCGTCGCGCCGCTCTTCAGGAAGTCCGATTTCGTATTCAGCAACCTCGAGTGCTGTTTCTACGATCCGCCGGGCGGACGCGCGGTTGAGAACGAAGGCTTTTTTGCGGCCCCGGCAACCGGCGAGGCGCTCAGGCTCGCCGGCATCCAGGCGGTGGGCATTGCCAACAACGTCAACTACGGCGAGGCCGCGATCAAGTCCTCGCTTGCGCGGCTGGACGAATTGGGTATTCCTCACACCGGAGCGGGCGTGAACCGGGACGCGGCGCGTGCGCCGGTGATCCTTGAGCGCGGGGGGCTGCGCGTCGGTTTTCTGCAACGCACTTCGGTCTACTGGCCCGTCAATCACGAAGCGGGCGCGAATGCCACCGGGGTTGCGGTCATCCGCGGTCATACGGCCTACCAGCTGCCGCTGCACAAGACGCGCCGCGAAATCCCGCCGGCCAACCGTCCCGGGATCCCGCCGGTGATCGTGACGTGGGCCGATCCGCAATACCTGCAGTGGTTCAGGGACGACATCGCGGCGCTGCGCGCGCGGTGCGACATCGTGGTTGCCTCGTGCCACTGGGGTCTGCACCAGGAGGTGCTCGCCTACATGATCGAGATCGCGCACGCGGCAATCGACGCAGGAGCCGAGATCGTGGTTGGCCACGGGCCTCACTACTCGCTGCCGGTCGAAGTCTATCAGGGCAAACCGGTTTTCTATGGACTGGGCAGCTTTTCGTTTCACACCGGCCACCACGACGGCATGGGAGTCGGCGACTGGGTCGGGATGCTGGCGGGCGTCACGCTCGAAGGCCGCGCGGTCGCGGGCGCCCGGTTTCAGTTCGTGCGGCACAACGCCGCCAATGAAACCGTGCCGTGCGCGCTGGCGAACGAGCGCGCGACGCTCGAGGATATCGCGCAACGCAGCGCTCCTTTCGGCACCAAACTCACGCCGCAAGGCGATGAGGTGCTGGTCGGGTTGAAGGGCTGATATATGCGGCACTAGCGGGGGTGGGTCCCCGATGCTTTGATCACTTTGGCCCATTTGGCGACGTCGGCGCGCAGGATGGCGGCAAGCTCCGCGGGCGTGCTGCGTTGCGTTTCGAAGCCGAGCGACAACAGGCGCTCGCTGACGTCACCCGCGTCAACGGCCTTCGCGAAATCAGCGTTGAGTTTGCCGACGACAGGCATTTCCATACCTTCCGGCGCAAGCATTGCGTACCAATGATCGGCCTCGAATCCCGGGATGCCGGCGGCTGCCGCGGTCGGCAGTTCGGGCAGCGCACGCGTGCGTTTCGATCCGGCCGCCGCGATCGCCCGCAGCCTGCCCGCCTTGATATGCGGCAGCGTTGCCGCAAGGCTGTCGAACAGCAGATCGGCGTCGCCGATAAGCAGCGAGGACA
>Ga0082335_1002883_pt1 | contig 30193 bp, 20 predicted proteins | sample Subgrocontami58m_FD_72375 | JGI IMG/M metagenome (GOLD analysis project Ga0082335, IMG submission 72375) | Subsurface groundwater microbial communities from S. Glens Falls, New York, USA - GMW37 contaminated, 5.8 m (SPADES assembly) (version 2) ...
CGGCGCAGTCGTTGAGTGCCCAACTCGCCGAGAAGGAACAAGCAGCACAGTCGTTGAGCGTCCAACTCGCCGAGAAAGAACAAGCGGCACAGGCGTTGAGTGTCCAACTCACTGAGAAGGAACAAGCAGCACAGGCGTTGAGTGTGCAACTTGCCGAGAAAGAACAAGCGGCGCAGTCATTGAGTGCCCAACTCGCCGAGAAGGCACAAGCGGCACAGTCATTGAGTGCCCAACTCGCCGAGAAGGAACAAGCAGCACAGTCATTGAGTGTGCAACTCGCCGAGAAGGAGCAAGCGGCGCAAACTTTGAGTGCCCAACTCGCCGAGAAGGAACAAGCGACACAAGCATTGAGTATTGAACTAGTGGAGAAAGAACAAGCGGCACAGTCGTTGAATGCCCAACTCGTCGAGAAGGAACAAGCGGCGCAGGCGTTGAGTGTGCAACTAGTAGAGAAGGAACAAGCGGCGCAGGCGTTGAGCGTGCAACTAGTAGAGAAGGAACAAGCGGCGCAGGCGTTGAGTGCCCAACTGACTGAACGCGATGACCAAATCGAATTTATCCATCGTTCTGTGGCATGGCGGATTTCTAAACCATTAAGAGATTTGAATGATGAACTTCGAGGAATGAATCCAAAACTGTGGGCGAAATTTGTTCAATGGGCTTACTGGGCATTAACTTTTCAATTGTTTAGCCAATTGAAAATTCGACAGGTGGTCAGGCAAATTCAAGACAACGGCCTGTTTGATTGGGATTATTACTCCCGTACGTATCCCGAAGTTGTGCTTTCGGGAACGAATTGCATCAGGCATTTTGTTGAATATGGAGCTAAATCTGGGTATGATCCGAATCCGTTGTTTAACACTTCATATTATCTTGAACAATGTTCTAAGATAAAGAGTACGGACATTAATCCTTTGGTACATTACGTAATAAGGGGTGCTGAGGAAGGCATGGACCCTAGCCCATTATTTGACACCTCGTTTTACATGGAACGTTACCCTGATGTATCTAGTTCAGGGATCAATCCATTACTGCACTATATTAAGTGGGGTAAGGCAGAAGGGCGTTGCCCGTCGTTAGAAGGTCTAGGAATCCGCGAAGGTTTAACAGGATTCGACGCATCAAAAGATACTGTGCTTGTGATTAGCCATGAAGCATCTCGGACCGGGGCGCCGATTCTGAGTCTCAATTTGGTTCAGAACCTGAAGAAAAAATATAACGTAGTCTCCCTGCTGCTGGGCGGTGGCCCCATTATGGATTGCTTTAGCAACGCATCCGCTGCCGTAATCGGACCAGTGCAGTTGAAAGGCGACTCTCCCTTGATCGATTCTGTCATTGATCAATTACTAAAACAATACACGTTCAAATTTGCCATTGTAAACAGTATTGTGTCCGGCGTGGTAATTCCTACTTTGGCGAGGCGATTCGTCCCTACCATTTGTTTAATTCATGAATTTGCTGCATATACGAGACCAAGAGAATCTTTCGTTCAAGCGGTTTTATGGGCTCAAGCAACGATTTTTTCTACATCACTTACGCTTGAAAATGCTTTATCAGAGTTCCCCGAATTAGCGGATCGACTATTCGATATTATTCCTCAAGGGCTATGTTCGATACCTTCTCAAGATAATGATGCAATTTCTCAAGCTAAAGAAGATGACAGAGTTCTCAGTATACTTCGGCCACCAAGTTTACCTGAAGGCGCAATTGTTATTTTGGGCGTTGGGCTTGTACAAATAAGAAAAGGTGTTGATTTGTTTATCGAATGTGCATCTGAGTTGGCTAAGGCGAACCCAGACGAACATTATCGTTTTGTCTGGATTGGTGCCGGTTACGATCTGGAGCATGATATTGGATATTCAGTATATCTTGCCGATCAAATCCATCGTTCGGGATTGCAAAACAAAGTTTTTTTTGTTGGAGAGACGGCGAGTATTCACGTAGCCTATAAGACGGCAGATATTCTGTTAGTAACATCTCGTCTAGATCCACTACCCCATGTAGCCATTGAGGCCATGATGAATCATTTGCCTATAGTGTGTTTTGAGAAGACCACTGGTATTGCAGACATTCTGATAGCCAATGATCTTGATCAAGAATGTGTGGCACCGTACTTGGATGTAGTCGCTATGGCATCTAAAGTTATGGCATTCATAAAGTCGAATTCCCTTAGGCAGAAGGTTGGAGAGCAACTACAACAGATTGCACTCAAAGAGTTTGACATGGAACACTATATCAAGCGGATCGAAAGTCTCGGACTAAATGCCAGCCGACATGCCGCTCAAGAGCAGAAGGATGTTGAAGAAATTATCAAGTCCGGACTTGCTCAGCCAGATTTTTACTTGCCTCCGCACTTAAGAGACAAGCTACAAACATTGGATGAAATCGTAGGATATTATGTGCGCACGTGGGCAAGTGGGATAAGACGCAGAAAGTTATTTCCAGGGTTTCATCCTGGAGTTTTTCTCGAGCGGCATGGGATGCGGGAATCGGGAGTTGATTCATTATCAAGCTACTTGCGTGCCGGGCAACCAGAAGGGCCATGGCAGTATGATGTCATCGCCGCCGATGAAATTGCGCAGCCGATATTGAACGGTGCGCGCATCGCGCTGCATTTACATATCTATTATCCGGAGTTACTGCCGGAAATGTTGACGCGGCTCAACAGGAATGATGTCAGACCGGATCTGTTTCTCAGTGTGCCGACCAAGTTCATTCGCGATAATATCAAGGGTGTATTAGGAAACTACCCCGGAAAAGTAGTCGAGATTCAAATTGTTCCTAACCGTGGACGCGATATTGGCCCATTTCTAACCGCTTTCGGTGGTATCTTTGCTAATCATTACGACATCGTAGGACATCTACATACTAAGAGAACTGTTGATGTTCGATCCTCTATTATGGCTGAGAGTTGGCAATCTTTTTTGTTAGAGAACCTACTGGGCGGAAAGAGTAATATGGCGGATATTATCCTTGGACAAATAGTTGCTGATCATTCTATAGGTTTGGTATTTCCAGACGATCCTAATGTAGTTGGTTGGGCAGGTAACAGATCATACGCAGACACGCTGAGCAAACGACTTGGGTTGAGTAATTTCCCGCAGTATTTTTCGTTTCCCGTAGGAACGATGTTTTGGGCTAGGGTTAAATCTCTCCTTCCTATCTTTGAACTAGGATTGGATTGGCACGATTATCCAAATGAACCGCTTCCTTATGATGGTTCAATCTTGCATGCAATTGAAAGGCTTCTTCCGTTTGTCGTAGCGAGCAAAGGATTCCGGTCGGCGTTGACCTATGTAGTAGGAATAACCAGATGATGCTGGATGCAGTAATCTATGGCGGAAGTGAATTCAGAAGTTCTGTAATCATAGAGAGATTATTCTTGACCAACCATGCCGCGAGTTATGCCTTATCGGTAGTTTATAGACCGTAGTCGTGTTGAGTAGCTAACTGATGATCATCTTGCACCTGCAATGTAAGTAGTGCAGTCGAAGATGTGGATATAGTTATTCAATAGATTCATTTACGGGAAGGAATCGCTATTATGACTAATGGATAATCCAAGAGATCACAAGATGAACTGCGGCAACAAAAAAATTTTGTTTTTTGGGGGTGCATTAGCCGTTTTGTTATTTGCAATGTTTGTGCGGCTTGGGGTCGAAGTAGCTGATGACGCCGCCTTTTTTTTGCGTTACGCCGAAAACATGACGACTGGCGAATTTTGGGTCTGGAATAAAGGCGAGACACCCGTTTGGGGAGCCAGTGCGCCACTCTATCCTTTGTTGATTGCCTTACCCATTTCGTTAGGCGTACCTGCTGTTCCTGCATTAGTGGGTACAGGCATGGTGGTGGGTGCAATCAGTTTGGCATTTGTCGGCTTATTACTGGCGACTCGGTTTGGTTATATCTCTGGTGTAGCTTTTGTTGCTTTTGCCGCACTTGATACGGGTATGATGTATTTCATAGGATCTGGATTGGAAACACCTCTCACATTTGCGCTTCTGTCATTGGGAGTGTGGCTATTGTTGGATAGTCCACGAGCGTGGGTTATAGGACTTGTCGCCGGATTATTGATGGTCCAGAAACTGGATTTGGTGCCTATTGGCGTACTACTACTTACGGCTTACTGGATCAAGATAGAGCGGCTTCCATTACGTACAATAATTATTGCTATGGTTATTGCGTGTGTTTGGTATGGGTTTGCTTGGATGTATTTTGGCTCCCCAGTTCCCAACTCCTTTTTAACTAAGGCTATTTATCAAAACAATTTCCCTAGATCTATTGATTGGACATGGTTCGGTAATTTTGTTTTTCTTGTTGGTATTCATAAATGGTTACTTGGCTTTTCACTGATCGCTGTATTTGCCCGACGCGCAAACAGGCCACTTGTAATCTACCTTGGAGGTATGCTGTTGACGCACTTGGTGGCTTATACAATTTGGCATCCCTTTGAGCCTTATAACTGGTATGGTATGCCTTCGCTATTTACCATGTTGATATTAGCTGCAATAGGTGTGCTAACTACTGTTGAATGGTTAGGGAAACGATTCCATCAGTTACAGCCTTTTCACCTGTTTAGTTCATCGCTTCTCGTTTGCACGGTGTTTGTATTTAGTCTGCGTGGTGAAATAGAAGGCACAACCAATATTAAACAATTTTCTGGCAATCATGAGTTCGACCGTTCTCAAGCTGGTCGCTGGGTAAGAGACAATACTCCGAGTAATTTTAGGGTGTACACAATGTGGGGGAATCCAGCCTATTATTCCCAGCGATACGTGTTTGATGGCTCTTTCCTTAATCGGCGATATGAAAGCGTCAATATCATCCAGCAGTATCACCCTGAAATTCTTGTGTTGCAGAACAATCCGGGAAGTACGCCAATGAATCCAGTGTTTGCAGCCACAAATGGCGAAGGGTATAAAATCGTTAAGGTGTTTGATCAAACTTTTAGCAAAGGGATGGATTATTTTTTTGTCGTTCTTGCTCGTGTTGATGTGATCGATAAAATCACGAACATTGAATTACCAATTGACCTTTTACACTACACGCAAAAAATTCAACTGGGCGATAAATGGGGCCTTTTGAAAGTTGCTGACCACAAGACCTTATTCGTACATCCTGGGATGACAACGCCGACTCGCTTTGAGTTTGATGCGACAGCGTTTGGGCGTGAGGGCAATAAGCCGTATCTTGTGGTCGAGGCTGTTATGGCTCCGAATGTACCAGAAGAAGCAGTGAAGCGCGGCGCAGCCATTGTCAAGCTAACTATTCTTGAAACTGGTCAACCCATTGCCGAAGCAGTGATTAGTGTAGGTAGCCTTTTCAGGAAAATCCTTTCCATTAAACACAATGCTACTTACGAGTTTGTTGTTGATAACTACAATGGGTCAGACACCGATTGGCTTTGGCTGTCTATCAAGTAGTTTAAACACTCTACAATACAATGACATGCTAAGTTGCTAAAACCTCTGGAAATGGTGATAGTTTTTCATCTACCTTTAAGATAAACTGCTCGTTCAGAAACTGATGCTATTTCCTCAATCTATCTCTGTCCAAATATCTATCCTTATTCCCACTTACAATCGCTCCGAGCTTTTAAAGCATTGCCTGCTTCCTCTATCCCTTAGTACACAAACTAATTGCGAAGTTATCGTCATTGATAACGCTTCAACTGATCAAACCCCTGAACTCCTAGCCCAGATCGAGAACGTAACAGTTATCAGTAGTGAAGTCAATCTTGATTTCCTTCGAGCTAACAATTTAGGAGCGCGTTTGGCTAAAGGAGAATACTTGCTTTTCTTGAATAATGACGCAGAGATGGCAGAAACGTGTCTTTCAAGCCTGTTAGATGCTCTTGAGCGTTCCAGCGATTGTGGTGCGGTGGGAGCAAAACTTGTATTTCCAAGCGGTCGCTTGCAAGAAGCGGGTGCCATTGTCTGGAATGACGGTACTACCTTTGGCTATGGGCGAGGCGATGATGTATCAAAGCCTGAATACAACTATATACGCGAAGTGGATTACTGTTCTGCGGCGTGCTTGTTGGTACGCCGCGACCTTTTTGAACAACTGGGCGGCTTTGACGAGCGATACGCACCTGCCTATTGTGAGGATGTGGACTTGTGTTTCGGAATTCGTTCACTCGGTTATAAAGTGCTTTATCAACCTCAAGCGGTGGTCATTCACCATGAAGGCGCTAGCCGAACGACTGAAAGACGCTTGGAATTAGTTGACATCAACAGGCGCAAGTTTCTTGAGAAATGGGGGGACAGGTTGAAAAACAAACAACCACCATTACCGGGTGAGAAGCCAATTGAGTTTCGGGCTCGCAATCTACGCGTTGGACGTAGAGTATTGTTTATAAGCGATCATCTCTTGATAGAAGATGATCACTCTGAAGATCGCCATCTCATAGCATTGATTGATGAGCTTGTCAGAATTAATACAGTTCTCACTATTGCATTGTTGCAAGACGTTATTGGTAATCATAACTATATAGGAACATTGCAAGCAAGAGGGGTTGAAGTTCTATATCCACAACCTAATACCCATAATGGGATTGGTTTCGCTAAAAGTATCCTCTTTGATCGCAAAGGGTGTTACGACACCATAATTGTTAGTAATGTGGACGATATTCTTGAACTATTGGCGCCAGTCAATGAAAGCCAACCTCAGTCTTTGATATTATATGATGCCGAATCTTCCTCGGATGAATCTATCGACGAAACAACTTTGATTGACTCCAGAATAGATGGCGTGCTTGTGGCTTCCGAGCAGTCCTACGAAAAAATTTGTCGCACTCTATCTAAAGACAAAGTCAAATTTTGGGCGGTAGCGAATGGCACCGATAAAACGAATACGAATTTGTCATCCTTGCTTTCTGCGGATGCGTGGAGCTTTGTGTTACGAGCGCGCGTTGCCGAGAGAAATGCGGAAGCCAATCGTCAGGCGCGTGAAGAACTCGAGGAGATTCATCGCTCTAAGTCGTGGCAGTTGCTGGTAATTTATCGTCAAGTGCGTAATACTATTTTCGGCTTTGTATACTCGTTGATTGCTAAAGGGGATAATGCTAATAGCAAAACCTAAACTACGTATAGCCATCGATCTGGCATATGCTCAACCAAATGACGCCAAGGCTTGTAGTTATGCGAAAAGACTGCTTAAGAATCTTGGCGAAATTGCTCCAGCGCATGAATATATCGTGATTGGTTCCAAAGAGATTTTCCGCGATATATCTCCTCCCCTTGCAAACACGCGGCATGTTGAAATTTCAGACACATTTGTTTCATCTCCTATCGGCAGCGTATTGGATCGAATTAGAATTGCGGCGCGAGGGGCATTCTTATTTTTATTTCCATTCAATGTGTTCGATCGTTTGCGGAAAATCTATCGTTCCACTTACATTAGCACGAAACTACTTGCCCCATTCACGATGAAGGACATTAATGCTCAGCTGCTCTTCTGCCCCTTCCTCGACTCCCTTTTCCACTCTCCAGACGCCCCTGTGGTTAGTGTGATAGACGATTTACAGTATCTGGCTTATCCACAGTTCTTCACAGCACAAGAGATTTCAAAGCGTGATCGTGCCTTTAGAGATACCTGCAGATATGTATCTCGGATTATTGCCCCGTCAGAATTTATGCGAAAAGTGATACTTGCGAATAGCAACTTGAAGGCAGAGCAAGTGATAACAGTTTATACCCGAGGAGTAGATGAGATCGGAAATTCGGTTGAAGGAAGCGAAGATTTGCTAAAGCGTTTGGGGGTTCAAGCATCACGTTATTTGCTATATCCCGCGAATTACCTACCACACAAGAATCACGAAATGTTGTTTGTGGGTTTCAACCTTTATATACAGCGACATAACAAGAACGATCTCAAAATTGTTTTGACCGGATTGCCAGATGATCGCCAACAATTTTTAAAAGAGATCGTGCGAAGGATGGGCTTGAGTAAGCAAATTATCTTCGCAGAGTATTTACTCAAAGATGATTTTGCACTACTGATGCAAAAATGTTATGCAGTGATCATCCCATCCCTCTACGAAGGCTCTGGGGAATCGTTGCTAGAAGCCATGTCTATGAGTAAGCCAATCCTATGTAGCAATGTGACAGCCTTGCCCGAAATAGCAAGAGACTCTGCGTTGTATTTTGATCCACGCAAACCGGATGACATCGCTAATGCAATTTCGCGGCTGGTTAATGATAGCGCTTTGGCTGACGATCTGGTTGAACGTGGCAAACTGAGATTAAGAGAGTTGGGTGATGGGCGAATAACGGCTAAAGAATATTTGCAGGTGTTTGAAGATGTGTTAAGCGCTCTTTGATGCGGACACTATTGCCATGCAAATGAAGATCGGTTTCGATGCCAGTCAAATAGGTCAAAATAAAACAGGATGTGGCTACTTTGCTCTGAGCCTGCTTAATGCGTTAGCAAGCATTGATAAATATTTTGAGTATATTCTTTACCCGACCTTTGGCGATCATTACTGGGAGCCTAAATGGAAAAATCCCGTTAGCATTATTCGGCAAAAAAATTTTCGGCGAGGGTTGGGACATCATACATATGACACCTTGCAAATGTTCTGGCGCTATCCACCGCAAGATTTAGAGAATCTTTTAGGTGATCCGGATATTATTCATGCCAACAATTTTTACTGTCCAACGACGCTCAAGAAAGCAAGATTAGTCTACACTCTACATGACTTGGCTTTTATAGAGCAGCCCGAACATACTTTGGAAGAGACGCGCGTTGCATCTTTTAATGGTGCCTTATATGCCAGCCTTTATTCAGATCGTATTATCGCCGTTTCGGAATACACCCGGGGTCATTTCTTGAAGGTATTCCCGTATTATCCCGCCGACAAAATTTTAGTGGTATATGAAGGTAGCCGTTTTTCTTTTAAACCGAGATTGTCTCGTCCTAACTCTCTACCAACTTACTTAATGTCAAACAGTTTTTGGCTTAACGTTGGCACACTTGAACCACGTAAAAATCATTTCCGCCTACTTCAAGCCTACGCCAAACTCAAAGCGGAGCAATTAGATATATTGCCACTCGTGTTGGTAGGTGCGCGCGGTTGGTTAATGAATGACTTCGAGAAACTTATTGAAGATTTAGGCATTCAATCAGATGTCATTATTCTTGGGTACGTGGATGATAATGCGCTCCAGTGGCTTTACCAAAATTGCTTCGCCTGCATTTATCCCTCTTTATTTGAGGGATTCGGACTGCCTGTTCTTGAGGCAATGAGTCTTGGGGCGGCAGTAATCACTTCAAACGTCACCTCAATCCCCGAAGTCGTCGGCGATGCGGGATTGCTTATAGACCCATACAGCCCGAATGAAATTTGTGAAGCGATGAAAAATTTGCTACGGGACAATCATTTGCGTAATGAGTTGCGAGCAAAGGCACAGACTAGAAGCTTATCTTTTTCGTGGGAGACAACTGCGCGCAAAGTTCTTTCTATTTACGAATCACTTGTTTAGGCACATATGCGTACGTCACCTCGGTGCGATGTGGATTATGCCCCAGCCATTGCGCCAATTCGCGCCGCGCTTCCATCTCTGTGTAACCAAGTGACTCTTTGATACGTATAAACTCGCACGCCGCAGCGCCACGAAAGCCATGCACCCCGCGCCGTTGAATTCCCAACTCATCACACGCACGACGCACAATTCTTTCGAGTCCGTCTTTCCATGTTTTCCCATTTTCGGCTGTCAGGTAGATAAAACGTTTAGAGCGATCTAATTCCTCAAATATGTCACGTTGAAGGAATCGGATACGCCGCGCCTTGCCGCCTTTCCCCAACAATTCCACTTTACCTTCATCAAGAAATATCTTGTCGCCGCGTAAGTGATAGAGTTCGTCAATCCGCGCCGCGCAGGAAAGAATGACACGCAAAGCTTGAGCAAACTCGGGGGAGCGCTCAGCTATCCATTTAGTAATTTGCTCTGCGTCACCCATCGTGTAAGCACCGCGCGGGATGCTGTTGTCCTCAATATCCCACTCATCAGGGACAATAATATCATCATCAATCCAGTCTCTGGCAAATAAGCCCTCTTGCAATTTTCGTAATGCTGCCAACAACGCCTTCACTGTGTTCGGTTGGCAGGTTTCCAATTTCTCGCCAATAAACTCGGTGATGATCTCTTCGTCAAGTTCGCTGAGATATTTGACGTCGGGATACTGTTCTTCGACCCAATGCACAAGCGTCATGGCGCGGTCAAAAACCGTGTTGCGTGTGCCGTAGCTATAAATGCCATACACGGCTTGCCCCGGCTTCCAACCTTGTGCTTGTTTCGCTTCATGTTTAGATTCGCCAATGCAGTCAATCGCTTGGAGTGCATATTCAACTTGTCCACGTAACGATGCTCTACTCATGTTTTATCGACTCCTGCCGCCAGACGCAATCCGCCCGTCTGCTTTTTAATCTCAAAATCTGTTACCTCTGACGGAAATCGGTTTATGAAAGGCTCTGACGAGCCTGATGGTTAGTTGAGTTTTCGCCGGTGGAAGTTTCCACCGTAAAGTTTCGGCACTCGGTCAAACCGAGTTTCCCTGTTACTTCATCTTCACTTCGGGAGAGCCGTCAAAAGTGAAGCGGCCTTGATCGGTTTTACAGGCACACGATCAAGGTGTGTGCGATGCCGCCATCAATCTAAGATCGGTTGCGGCGAGCCGCAGCACAAACGCCTCAAAGGCAGAAGGTGCTGCTCGGAGAAGATACACATCAGCACTTGGCTGATGAGAATCACAAGGAAGAAGTTTTCAAGGTTCATCGTGTTGCAACTACCAAAGCAGTATATGAGTCTTTGAGATTTCCTTTTCCCAAAACCATCAAATTTCTTTACGAAATTGCGATGCACATCAATAAGCGATACAATGAAAAGCGTCCCCTTGAAAATGTTTTCAAGGGGACGTGGATTTTATGACGAACGTATGCTCCCCGCCTTCACACCCGTAGAGGCGAAAAGTTGATCGGCAAGCGTGGGCGCTTTGACAATCAGGCGGGCAGTCAAGAGTATCGCACCGTTAGAGTATTGTTGCGAAGTATAAATTCCATATCGGCTGTAGCACCGTCATCGCTTTCGCCAATCGTTTCGACACATCGTCCAACACGTCGTAAGCCAAAGGTTGATACGGGATCGTTTCGTAGACTTTCGTCCAACCCTTGTCCCACATCTCTGCTTCCCACTGTGTGCCGAGATGAGATTTTATTTCGATCATGTAACGCGAGAAATGATTCAACAGCGCGACATTCTCATCGCGGTCTTTGCTCTCGAAATGTAAACCGATCTCCAACAGACCTCGCCTCTCGCCCATGTTCCACACCTCATAGTGCAAGCGCGAGTCGCGATAATAGAGCTGACACAACCAACTCCGTGTTGCCGTTTTGAACTTTTTTAGTTCAGGCGGCAAGTGTTCGCGCGTCGCCGCGGGCAAAGCCAGCATGAACTGTGAAGAGGTGAGGCGTGAAGGCATGCCATGATTGTATCAAGATTAAAGATCGAAGATTAAAGATTCGGTCTTCCAACATCCAACTTCTAATCATTAATCTTCTCTCTCTTCAGCAACACCAGCTCTACTCCCACCCGCTTTGCCCAGTCGCGCAGTTGAACTTCCGTGTACAGCCCGCGCCCTAACGGCTCGCACAAAAACATCTGGGCGTAACGGCTCTCCATCGCAAAATAAAGCGCGCGGGGCTGTGTTCCCAGCGCGGCAACACGCTCCTCAACATCTGCTATAGTTTCGTTGGTTAGATTCATGACATCACCTCTGCTCCCTTACATGCATTAATCGTGCCAACCGGCTATGTACGAGAATACCGACTCCCAAGAATTTTCTCTCGATGGCGAATGGCAGTTCCGATTAAACGACTCGCCGCCGATTCTGATCCCCGTCCCCTCCGCCTGGGAAGCGCACACCGCCGACAAACTGAGTGATGCCGCCAACTACACCCGCACCTTCAACCTGCCTTCAACCTTTATCGGCGCGCGCCTCCTCCTCGAATGTGACGCCGTCAGCTTCGACGCCACCATTCGCCTCAACGATCAACTTGTTGGATCGCACCGCGGGATGTGGTCGCCCTTTCAATTTGACGTCACCTCTATCGTCAAAACAGGCGAAAACAAAATTGAGATCGAAGTTTGGAAGCCCGGCACACGTTTCCCGTTGCGCGAGACGCTGGCAGGGTTCTTGCCCGATGTGTGCACCACCTTTGGCGGAATCTGGCAGGGCATCCGTTTGCGAACATTTGCCAACGCCGCCTTTCACGATCTCAAAATTTTTGCGCGGCGCGGCTGGGTAGATGTGCAGGGGAGTTTTGAAATTTTTGGAGAAGAGAAACGAAAGTTGGTAGTCGAGATTAAAACCCTAAGGGTCTCTAAGACCCTTAGGGTTTCGGCGGGGAATTTCGCCGCGCACATCGAACTCCCCGACGATGACGAGGCGAGAAACCCGCTCTCTGAAATAAGCATTTCACTTTTTGCCGCAAGTGAACAACTGGCGCACGTCACGCGCACCATCGGCTTCCGCGATCTTAAGATCGAAAATGGGATCGTCACCCTCAACGATCAACCGCTTCACTTGCGCGGCGTTCTCGATTGGGGTTGGAATCCGAATCGCCTCTGCCCCACGCCGACGCGCGCCGAACTTTTAGAATCATTCGCCAAAGCGCGATCACTCGGCTTCAACCTGATCAAGCTGTGCCTGTTTGTTCCCGACGAAACCACATTCGACGTCGCCGACGAAACGGGCATGATGTTGTGGCTCGAAATGCCGATGTGGTTGCCGCGCCTCACACCCGAAGTGCGCGAACTTGCCCGGCGCGAATATCACGATCTCTTTCAACGATTACATCACCATCCATCCATCGTCGTTTTGAGTTTAGGCTGCGAACTTAACGCCGAAGCCAACGCCGAATTTTTGAGCGAGCTCAACGATCTCGCTCGCGACTATTTTCCGAATGCCTTGCATTGCGATAACAGCGGCTCGGCAGAAGCTTATGGCGGCGTGGCGACTCAACTCAGCGATTTCTACGATTATCATTTTTACGCCGACCCGCATTTCTTTCAGCCGCTGGTCGAACACTTCACCCGCAGTTATCAACCGCGCAAGCCCTGGCTCTATGGCGAGTTCTGCGACGCCGATACGTTTCGGGATTTTGGCGTGTTAGACCGACGCGGTTTTCAAAACCGCGTCGGTCTTGATAGCGGTTGGTGGCTCACTCACCCCACGCATTTAGATCGTGATGATTTCTTGGCGATGCGCGATTACAAAAATCGTTTGCGCGCGGCGAACATCACCGACGACGGCAAAGAATTGACTCGCATTGCCTGTAAGCAAGCAACTTCAATTCGTAAATACATCGTCGAGCAAGTTCGCAAAAACAGCGCGGCGGGCGGTTACGTGATCAGTGGTTGGATGGACACGCCGATCACCACCTCGGGCATAGTAGATGATCAGTTGAATCTCAAATTCGATCCAAGCGAGTGGAGGCAGTTCAACGCTGATCGGGTGTTGACCATTGACCGCGAGCGCCGCCGCCGTTGGATCGGCGGTGACCGCCCGGCACACAAAGACCCGTTCTGCTGGTGGGCGGGGGAGAATGCGGAAATTCACGTTGTGTTATCAAACGGGGGAGAAAAGATTAATGATTCAAGATTGATATGGCGCGTGCATGACGAAGAACGTGTGATCGCTGAAGGCGAGATGGATGGTGTTGATGTTGAGGGCGGTGAGGTGAAAGAGATCGCCGTGTTGCATTTTAAAATGCCGATGGTGGAGAAGGCGACGGAATTTGTTTTGTCCGTAGGGGCGAAGCATGCTTCGCCCCTACGGAACGAATGGAAAATATTTGTATTCCCAAAACTGTCTCTACCAAAGATCGCCTTACACGGTTCATTCCAACATCATCACCATTTTGGTCGCCTTGATAAAAATGTGATCGTGGACGACACGGCTCAGGTCGTCATCAGTGATTCGCTCGACGAAGCGTTGTTGGCTGAAGTGAGACGGGGACGGCATGCGCTGCTGTGGCAGGTGACGCACGATGATCGCTTCACTCGATCATTACCATTTTGGCGTGAGGCGATCCACATCTTCCCCAATCATGCTTTGTGGACTCGTGTGCCTCATCCGCAGTATGCCGATATGCGTTTCTTTAGTGTGGCGAGTGATGTGGCGATAGATCGAGATCGTTTAGCGGACTTGATTGGCGCGGAATGTGAATCGGTGTGGCGGCGTTTCGATGCGCGGCAAATGTTTTGGAGTGAGTATATCGTTGAGGCGAAGATCGGCGCCGGGCGATTGATCGTCAGCACGTTGAAGCACGAAGGCGGGCTGGGTTGTCAGCCTGAGACGTTTGAGGCAAACCCGATGGGATCGTTTTTGTTGGCGAGTCTCTTGGCGATATTGAAATAAAATTGGGCTTGTGTTGAAAGCACTATAGGCGTATTGTAAACATCAAATCTTTTTTGAAGGGAGAACGATCATGAACATAAAACCAAGAGCATTGATGATGGCGGCGGGAGCAGGTGCGGTGGTGCAAGGGGCAATCGTTGTGGTTAATATCGGGGTGTCGTTGATGGTGAACCCGGCGATGATGGGCGGCGGTTCGAATGAGGGGCTAGTGATGTTGGCGGGCGTGATGGCGGTTGTGCTTTGCCTGTGCGCTCTGATGCTAGATGCCGGTGTGGGCGCGTTGTATGCGTTTATGCACTCGCGCGAAACGGCGTTGACCGTCGGCGATGCGGCGATGGGCGGCGGTGTGTCCGGGTTGGTGACGCGCATCATCACCAGTTTATGCGCGATGTGCGCCAACTTGGCGATAATTCCTCTTACGGCGGCTCAAGTGGGCAACGCCACCGGCGACCCGAGCGTGGGCGCATTGACCGGGATGTTCGGCGCGATGGGCGGCGTGATCGGCGGACTCATCGGCGTGTGCATCGGGGCAATTGTCGGAATTATTTTGGGCGCGATTGGCGGCGCCATTGCCGGGGCGGTGTTACGCAACCAAAGCGCGGCGGTGTAATGTGTCTCGCGAAAATGAATCGGGGGAATACTGTTCTTGCGAATGGCAATATTCGCAACAACCTTTGGCGCGTTCTACCACGCGGGCGCGTTGAGTTGATGAAATGCGCGCCTCAGGCATGAGCGGGAGATAAACCTAATGTTTCCACTAGCGCCGGGACGGTAGTCTTGCGGACGCGCGCTAATTCGGCAACTGCCTGCATTCGACGGACGTTGGCGTTTTCAATTTGATCGGAGAGCGCGATCAATTCTGCCTGTTCTTGCGCGCTGAGAGTTTCTGCGTCACGCTTTGCCTGCAAGAGGCGATAACGTTCCCACTCAATGGCGGAGAGGCTGGCGTTAATTTTTTGCAGCAACTTGCTTTCTTCTGGAGATAAACGCGGCGGCGCGGCGCGAGTTTGCAAATCCTCTTGCAACAAGCGCATGATGTAAGTATCTGGCGCAAGCCCCATTTGTCGCGCGACTTGTTTTAATTTCCGTTCCAGTTCAGGGGTGACGTTCAAGTTAATTGTCATGGTATATCTCCATTGCGTGGAAGTGGAATTTCCCCAATTTCCTTTTTGAACAAAATCGGTACGGCGATTCTATCACGCCATACATTGCGTGTTGCTTTTTGAGTTGGGGGCGACGGCGGCATCGCTGATCTCTCCGTATACTTTGCGCGCCGCTTCCTCTCCCAACAACAACCCTGCCAACCTGCGGCGTAGTTCAACTTCACTGGCTTGCGGATGGCGCGCGCGCAATCCCGTCAACGCTAATGTGCGCGCCGACGCATTGAGCTGCGCCAGCATTTGCATTTTGCGCGTGGCACTCGCCTGCCGCCATAACTGGATTTGCAGGGCTTCCATTTTGGGGTGCGTGTCTGAAAATAATGCGCTCATGGGTTTAGCCAGATTCATCTGGCGTGCTTCGCATAGCACGGTGACGCAGAGCGTCGCCGCGCGGAGTAAGTGCGCGTAAGAGGTTGAGTTTCATATTTGTTTTGTTACCAACACTTCTTCTCCCAACATATCTGTTACCTTGACGGCAACCGTCGCGCCCTTCTTCGCTTCAACCTCATACTTCCCTTCCACAAGATCATTTTTCTTTTCAGGCACATCGGCTTGCGTAATGTTGAACACTTTGCCGTCATAAGATGAATCGATCATCACGCTATCCACCATTGACCGCCAATCGTTAATTTGTGGTTGGAAGAGCGGATTATCTTTGTTTTGTTGTTTCAGTCTTTCAAGGATGGTGGGTGAGATAAAGTCGTCAATCGTGATTTCCACGTTATCTTTTCCGCGTTTGAAAGAGATCTTCGCCTTCGCAGATTCGTGCGTGAAGAAGCCGCCGTATTTGGGATCGGAACGTAGTTCAATGACTTCGATCTTGTTGGGAATATTGCCTTGCTTGCGGAGTTTGTTCCACTCATCAAGCCACGCTGCAACCGCGACCTCTTTGCCCAAACCAACCATGACAATATCGCGTTCTTCATCGGGACGGTTGTTGAGTTCTTTTTTCACTTCTTCCAAATCCAATGGCGTGACTGGATGATTGAACGGCACGATCTTGACCAGCTTCTTGCCAAGTGTGCCATCGAAGAAGGCATCGGTCTTCGTGCGCGTCATGCCGAGATGTTCAACAGCAAGATTGAAGGTTTCGTTATGCTGAATTTGCAAATCGTAATCATTGACGCGATAAACAGAAAAACTTAACTGCGCGGGCGCGGGAGTTTCTTCGTCTTCCATGCCGGGCAAAGCTGGCGTTTTGCTTTTTGCATTTTCAACTTGCTCTTGTATTACACCTTGCAAGCGTTTCGTAGTAGTTTGAATTGCGCCTTTGTTGATGTCCGCGCCGATCCATCTGCGACCTAGTTTTTGAGCGACTGCGGCAGTTGTTCCTGAACCGAGGAAGAAATCTAAGACTACATCTCCTTGTATCGAGGCTGCTGCAAGAACACGAGCAATTACCTCTTCAGGTTTTTGAGTTGGATATCCTTCACGCTCTATTGCCTGTGAATTAATGGGCGAAATATCATCCCAAGTATCTGTTAAAGTGGGTCCTTCTAACTTATCTAGATACCGCTTGAAATAGGGCATCCCATTCTGGGAATACGCTATTTTTCCAGCATCATGCATTTCTCGCATGCGTTCCCTTGTCCATCTCCAGCATCTTACGTGTCCATTCCAGTCATATGTAAGGTTAGGACGATTGGGGTTAGGGTTTTGTAAATTATCCATCATATACTTTCGTTCCGTCCCTTCTTCAACGTAACGGAATTTTTCTAAGTGCTCTTCGGTATATGTTCCTCTCACTCGTTGCCATTGATGGACATTTCTATCCTTTGAGTAATATAGAATGGCATCATGTGCATCGGGAAATTGACTGGAAGTAAGACCTTTTGATCCACTTCTTTTCCAAATAATCTCATTCACAAACTGATCCGACCCAAACAATTCATCAATCAAAACTTTTAAATAGTGCGAACGATTAGGATCGCAATGCAACCAAATACTTCCGTCCTCGGTAAGTAGTTCCTTTGCCAGAAGTAAACGTTCATATATAAATTGCAGATAATTATCATTAGTCCAAATATCGGTGTATTGAACTTGTTCACCAAGAGCGTAACCTTCGCTATCAAAATTAGCTTTAGATGCTCCACCACGCAAGTTAACTTTCCTCACATAATCTGCACCGCTATCGAAGGGCGGGTCAATGTAAATTAGTTTCACCTTGCCGCGAAAACCATTGGCAAGCAAATATGCCAGCACGTCTTTGTTGTCGCCGTGAAAGAGCAAGCCTGTTTGTGGGATGTCTTTCGGCCAATCAGTCCACGTTTTCTGTAGGGGCGAGTCATGACTCGCCCTTACGTGTGCGTTGAAGGTTTCGACGAGTTGAGCGGGATAGGCAGTCGCATAGCGCAAAGGTTTCTTGCCCACCCACGTTAACATCGGGCGACCTTTGGCGGGCTTGATCTCCACGCGCGTTTCAGTTTTCTTCATGTCACTTTGAGCGACTCGCTTTGCGGGGAGCGAAGAGTCTCGCTGTTTTGTTTTGAGACTCTTTTTCTTTATCGTTGTCTTCGCCGTTGTTTTCATCTTCATCGTCGTCATTCTGGTCTTCTTCATCTTTCTCTGCTTCCTGTTGGTCGTCCTAATGTAACTCGGCTTACATTATTTTGAAATAATGCAAGTCTTACGCTAAAAACTTTTATAAAACGATCTCAAAGATGGCTTCGGCAACGTAGCGCCGATAGCGATCCTTGCCCGTCATCTCTCGCAAGAAACCCAAATCGGAAAAGCGGCGCAAGGCGGTCATCGCGGCAGGATGAGAAACGCCAAAGCGCGTTCGAATATCCTCGGCGGAAAGGACGGGCGTTTCAAACAACATATCCACCAGACCCAGAGCCAATCCCGTAACGCGTTCTTCTTGCAGGCGCGTTCGCCACTTCGTCTGTAAATCTTGTAGACGCTTGGCGCGTGTCACCGCGTCCCGCGATTGATGCACAATGCCATTCAAGAAAAATGTTACCCACGCGCCCCATGCGCCGCGCTGACTGATCGCCAGTAGATGATCGTAATATGCCTGACGATTGCTTTCAAAGTATGCGCTTAGATACAACAGTGGCAGAGGCAATAAATTCCAGTTCACCAGCAAGAGCGAGAGCAACAAGCGACCCATACGCCCGTTGCCATCTACAAAGGGGTGAATGGCTTCAAACTGATAATGAATGAACGCTAAGCGAATGAGAGGTGGATAGAGGTCATGCTCAGTATGAAGATATTTTTCAAATGATGCCAGAGCCGTTTCCATTTCGGATACAGGCGGCGGCACATAGACGGACTCATTGATGCTCGCGCCTCCAATCCAGTTTTGCCGTGTGCGAAATTCGCCCGGCGTGGCATGTTCACCACGCACCCCTTCCATGAGTCGTGCATGAATTTCGCGCAATAATCGCAGACTGACAGGAAATTCTGCCAGCCGCTTCAATCCATGTTCCAGTGCTTGCACATAGTTGAACACTTCCCGCACATCCGCTTCGTTGGCAGTGGATTTTTCTATGCCAGGCAAGTCCAATTGCCTCGCTTCGTAAAAATACAAATCGGTGATGTCCGATTGTGTCCCTTCGATGCGTGAGGACAGCACAGCCTCGCGGCGCAAAAATGGGGAGACCAACAAACCGGGGTTAGGCAAGGTGCGTCCAAGCCCGCCGAGTTCGCTCAAAGCGCGGTCGGCTTCGGAGAGCAGGCGAGTCAATTCCCAATCAGCCGACAAATCGGGCGGCAATGAATTAGGAATGAATGTCCAGTACGCCGCGTTGCCTTGTCCTGCTTTAATGACACGCCCCGCAGGAGAATTTTCAAAATCCTTGTGGTTCATGCTTCGCTCTCTTTCTCAATAAACCGGCGCGCTGTTTCCAAATCTGCATGACCCATCTGGTCGCCCTTCACGAAAACCATCTGATACTTCAACGTATCAGGATTCAAGCTTTCCCATTTGCGAGTGGCAATTGCTTTGGCGCCCTTCTCGCCGTCAATGGCGTCGTCGCGCTCACCTTCGGCTTTGATTTCTACAATCAAGCATTTTCCATCCTTGCGACGGATGACAAAGTCGGGCGTGTAGTTGTGCATTCGTCCATCGTTGCCGCGATACTCGATAAAGAAATCGGTTTTCTGCGTGTTGGTCAATGCGCCCGTGAAGTAAATATCTTCCACGTCATCGGGCTTTTGCTTCAAGGTCTCCAGCAAGACTTCAAAGAAATTTTTCTCAGGGTTTGAATCGAAATTGTACGGCGTGTAATGAAAGCCAAATTTGCCCGCTTGCTTTTGCCAAGCGTCGTAATGGATGAGCAAATGATCGCGGTCAATCGGGTAAGAAATCTCAGCTGTGTAAGTCTCGTTGCCCTGTGCGTCTGTGATTTTCTCAAAGCCGCCTTTCTTCACCCATGCCAGCGCGACCTCAACCGTCTCTTCAACGGTTTCATACTGCGAAGTCTGCCCTTCGATTTGTTTGGCAAGTTCGGAGTAATGCGAGACAGGCAAAGCACTTTCGGGATAAATTCGCCGTAGTTCACTCAATATAGTGAAGGCTTCCAAACGATAGTTGCGCGCTAGGTCTTGCGCTGCGGTGTATAGATCGAAGGTATCTACATCATAAAGTTCAGCCACTTCTTTTAGCGCAAACAGTTTGCCCCCTTCACTGGGGGTATAGGCTGTCACTGTCCCACGCGTCGCTCCGATAGTAGGACGAGTCAAATTAATGGACTTGATTTCTTTTTCAACACGCTGCACACTGCGGATGACTTTTTTCACAACTAGCGGCGGCAAGTCTATTTTTCGCAAGGTGATAATGGCTTGCTTGCTGTGCGATTGTCCACCGAGCAATCCTGCAAATGTCTCGCCGTAAGTTTCCTGCAATTGACGATCCAACACATTCTTGTTTTCGAGCGAAAGATAAATGCGTGCCTTAGCGTCATTACCCGCTACCTGACGCAAACAACGCGAAGCGGCTTGCAAAACAAAGTTGTTACTGCTTTTCAGTTGCCTTGCTAAGGCGCAGGCAAATAACGCCGGTACATTCCATCCCTCCACACCGCGATCAACTAATAAGGCGACGCGATGAGGAGAATCTTTTGACTTGAATCGGTCAAAGTCTGCTTTGCTTTCATTCTTCGTGTGATGTTCCAAAATTAACGTAGGCGAGAGTCCGATCTTTGTCAGCGTTGCTTCAATAATGGGGCGCAACTCAGCCACATCATCAGTCTGGGGGAAAAAGATCGCCAGTTTAGCGGGTACGCCATCGGGAAGCGCAACCTCACCGTAAGTTTTGAAAAAGTCTTCCACCACAAACGAAAGATACTCTTTCTCGTTGCCCTGAAAATCAATGCCGTAAATGTTGCCTGCTACTTCCTTCAATATGCCGTCACGGATGCCTTCCGAAAGTCCGTACCAAATAACCACATCTCGTAATGGTTGCTTCTGAAAAAACGGTGTCCCTGTTGTGTTCACCACACAAACCAATTGCGTTTCGTGCGCTTCGCGTTTTTCTGATTCGGCATGTGGGTTATGCAGATAATCAACCGTCTTGCGAACTTTTTTCAAATCCGCATCCATTGCCTGACCGTAAGTATGGTGCGCTTCGTCTGAGAATATTGCCAACTTTGGTAGGTTAGCAATGGCTTGCAAGCGCAAGTTGGCGACTTCGGCTTTTGCCTCATCTTCTTTTTCACTACTGAACAGAGTTGGCATATCGCTCTTGCGAATGGTTTCTTTTTGAATGCGGATTTTTTCTGTGTTCGTAACGATCACATTCCACGAACTACCACGCGTGACAGGAATATCAGGGTCGCCGTCGCGCGTGAAAGTCAATTTGAGAGTCGCCGCAAACGACTTATACATGCGCGGCGGCAATACGGCTTCATACTTCATCTCTGCCAACTCGCGCAAACTCTCGATGATGGTTTTCCCCGGAGCAAACACTAGCGCATTTTCCACAAAACCGTTATCAGGATATTCTTGCGCCATCGCAAATTCAGTAGCGAAGATTGCGCCGATCAAAACTGTTTTACCTGCCCCCATTGCCAATGCAAGAATGTAACTTGGATAATCCAGCGTCAATGTTTCGCGCACGGCTTCAAGCCGAAACTCTTTTACAAAGCCAGGATCGTCCTTAATTGACGCAAGCAATGAATCTAAATCATAATCAGCGCGGGCGAATGCTTCATCGGGAATGCCAAACGCTTCGAGCAACTCTTTTTTCTTGGGGAATAATGATTGATATAGGTCAAAGATATGCGGGGTCTTTTCCACTAACCGCAAATACCAATACGTTTCCAATGCGCGCAATTGCGGCGCGCGCAAACGGAAAGCAGGCACATCAGGCAGACGCGCCCACTCTAAAATTTCGGCAATGGCTGGGTAGTCATCGTGCTTGTATTCGTCTTCCCGCCATTCGGTAAGTTTCTTTGCGAGTGCTTCGTAGAGTTGCATGTTATAAATTTTCTTCTAAGGGAGATATTGCATCTATAATTAAAGTTACTGAATTCCGTATAATGAACTTATACTTGCATGTAAGTATAAGGCAGTAAAAACATATTCGCCAATTCGTGGAATTCGTGGAATTCGTGGCTAGGTCTTTCTCTCTCTATGACTATTGAACATGATCGACTCCTCAAAGACGGCGACAACTGGCGGCGGTGGGGACCGTATCTCGCCGAGCGCGCCTGGGGCACGGTGCGCGAAGATTACAGCGCAAACGGCGACGCCTGGAATCACTTCCCGCATGATCACGCCCGCTCACGAGTCTATCGTTGGAACGAAGATGGTCTGCTCGGCTTCTCCGACGACAAAGGACGATTATGTTTTGCGCTGGCGTTATGGAATGGCAACGATCCGATTCTCAAGGAGCGCCTCTTCGGTCTGACCAACAACGAAGGCAATCACGGCGAAGATGTCAAAGAATATTATTATTATCTCGACAGCACGCCGACTCACTCCTACTGCAAAGCCCTCTACAAATATCCTCAGCGCGCGTTTCCTTACGAACAGCTGGTGCATGAAAATGCTCAACGCGGCAGGCACGACCAAGAATTTGAATTAATTGATACGGGTATCTTCAACGAGAACCGTTACTTCGACATCGTTGTTGAATACGCCAAAGCCGGTCCGTTCGATATTTTGATTCGCCTCACGGCGACCAATCGCGGCGACGAACCCGCGCCGTTACACATCTTGCCTACACTTTGGTTTCGCAACGATTGGAGTTGGGGACACAATAACCAAAAGCCTTCGCTCGTGTTGGACAAGTTGGACAAGTTGTCAACTTGTCCTACAGTTCGATCATCACACCCTCTCTTGGGCGAATATTTTTTCTTCGCCGACTCGCCCGACGAACTCCTCTTCACCGAAAACGAATCCAACACCCAACGCCTCTACGCTGTCGAGTGCGCGCCCTACGTCAAAGATTCTTTTCATGACTATGTGATTAATGGAAAAAAGGAAGTCGTCAACGCCGAGAAGATCGGCACGAAGATGTGCGCCGTGTATGCCAGAACGCTTCAACGCGGCGAAAGCATCACCGTGCGTCTCCGTTTAACCGCCGCGACTGCCGACTCCAACTTCCAACTTCCAACCTCTAACGCTTTTACTGACTTTGATTCCATCTTCACCCAACGCATTCAAGAAGCAAACGACTACTACCACGACCTTCAACCGAAAAATTTAAACGACGATCTGCGCTCAATTCAGCGTCAAGCCTTTGCCGGAATGTTGTGGAGCAAACAGTTTTATCACTACATCGTCGAGCAGTGGCTCAAGGGTGATCCGTCTCAACCCGTGCCGCCCTCCGAACGCAAATGCGGGCGCAACTACGACTGGCGTCATCTCTACAACGAGCGCGTCATGTCTATGCCCGATAAATGGGAATACCCGTGGTACGCCGCCTGGGATTTAGCTTTTCACTGTGTGCCGCTCGCCATGCTCGATCCCGACTTCGCCAAGAGCCAACTCGATCTTTTATTGCGCGAATGGTATCAACATCCCAACGGCGCGATCCCGGCCTACGAATGGTCGTTTAGCGATGTCAATCCGCCCGTCATCGCTTGGGCGGCGTGGCGCGTATATAAGATCGAACACAAACATTTTGGACGCACCGATCGAGTCTTCTTGGAGCGAGTCTTTCATAAATTGATGCTCAACTTTACGTGGTGGGTCAATCGAAAAGATTCCGAAGGCAACAACGTTTTTCAAGGCGGCTTCTTGGGACTCGACAACATCGGCGTGTTTGATCGCAGTGCGCCGTTGCCCGGCGGTGGACGCATCGAACAGAGTGACGGCACCAGTTGGATGGGGATGTTCTGTCTCAACATGATGACCATCGCGCTGGAACTGGCTTTAGTCAATCCGGTCTACGAAGACATCGCCACAAAATTTTTTGAACACTTCCTCTTCATCGCCGATGCTATGAACAACTTGGGCGGGCAGGGCATTGCCTTGTGGAATGAGGAAGATAATTTCTTCTACGACGTTCTGCATCTTCCGGGTCGCCTCAACATCCCGATGAAGCTGCGATCTTTCGTCGGCTTGATTCCGTTGTTCGCCGTTGAGACCATTGACCCGGTGGTGTTGGAAGAACTGCCAACATTTAAAATGCGGCTCGAATGGTTTCTCACCAACCGCCCCGAGCTGTCGCGGTTGGTCTCGCATTTTGAAATTCCCGGTTTGGGTCAACGGCGGTTGCTGGCGATGGTGCGCGGCAGTCGTTTGAAGAAGCTGCTCAAGCGCGCTTTGGATGAAACAGAATTCTTGAGTGATTACGGCTTGAGGGCGTTAAGCAAATATCACGAAGCCAACCCCTACACACTTCATTTGGATGGAACCGAACACGCCGTGCAATATGATCCTGCCGAGTCGCGCAGCGGACTCTTCGGCGGCAACTCCAACTGGCGCGGACCGATCTGGTTTCCGGTTAACTATTTGCTCATCGAGTCACTGCAACGGCTGCATCATTATTATGGTGATGACTTCACGGTGGAATGTCCAACCGGTTCGGGCAAGTTCCTCACCCTAACCGAGATCGCCGACGAGCTTTCGAATCGTTTAATTAAAATCTTCACGCGCGATCACGAAGGTCGCCGCGCCGTGTTCGGCGGGCAAGAGCTTTTCCAAAACGATCCGCATTGGCGCGATCACATTTTGTTTTACGAATACTTTCATGGTGATAACGGCGCGGGGTTAGGGGCGAGCCACCAAACAGGTTGGACGGGGTTGATTGCAAAACTGATTCAACAACAAGGTGAGAGGGGAACGTGGAGTGTCAACGGGGCGTAATGGATTAACAAAAAAACGAGAGGCGATGTCAGCCTCTCGTTTGGGCAACGCAGTTTACCAACTCGCCGCGTAGAAGTGTAGATACTCGCTCAGGTGTGTTGCCCAATAGTCTTCGGAATGTCCGCCCGCATAAATGTTGAAGGCGTGCTGCACGCCTGCTTCCGTGAGCAAAGCGTCAATCGGGGCGGCGCTGTCTTCGAGCATCGGGTCGCCGTTGCCAATATCAATGCTGATCAACGTGTTGAGCAATAAATGCTGCGCCCACACTTCTAAGTTTGGCGAGTCGCCGTAAAAAAGCGCCGGGCTGTGCCCGCCGATGCGGCTGAACAGTTCCGGATGCGACAACCCGATATGGATCGCCCAGCCGCCGCCGTACGAGAGTCCGCCGATAGCGCGGTAATTGCGATCATCCACCGTGCGGAAGTTCTCATCAATGAATGGCACGATCTCATTAACAAATGCGGTATTGAAAGATACTTCCATGCGATCATGCGGCATGACGATGATAAACCGCCCGGACATTTCGTCGGCGGCTGACGGTGCGCCGAGAGATACCCATTGGTCGGCGTTATTGCCCATGCCATGCAGGAGATACAACACCGGGTAGCGTTGATCGGACGAGTCGTAACAAGCGGGCAAATACACTTTTGTGTTTATAGTTTCCGACAAGAGGGTGGTAGGAATTTCCACGTTGATTACCGAGCCGTGAGTTTCATTGCAGTTATTAACAGCGGCTTGAGCGATGGGCGTGGTGAGTGCGAGTGATGTAACAAGTAAAATGGTAGTGATGCTGATGTTCAAAATTTTGTAGCGCATTGCAATATGTCCTTAATGCTTTGAACATATCTCCTCTTGATGAAGCGAAGATGAACATTGAGCTAAAACAATGTGAAGCGGTGAGGGTTTGCCTAGCCCATTAGTACGATATAAAGGAATTTTTATGGAGAAGTTGTGGAGATTTGAATAATGATGAAGTTCGGGTGCGACGTTTGCGGAAATCTTTCGGTTACTGAATCCAAATGAACTACCAACAATCCCTTGACTACATTTACAGCTTTGCCGATCTTGGACTCAAGGCGAAAGGTCGTTCCTACGATCTCTCGCGTATGCGTGCCTTGTTGGCGCGGCTGGGTGATCCGCAGCGCGCCGTTCCTGCGGCGCACGTTGCCGGCACCAAAGGCAAAGGCTCCACCTCGGCGGTGATTGCTTCGGTCATGCAAGCCGCAGGCTACCGCGTGGGTCTTTACACCTCACCACACTTGCACGAGACGTATGAGCGAATTCGACTCAATGGCGAATCTATTTCACCTGAAGATTTCGCTTCGCTCACCACTGAACTGCGCCCACACTTTGAATCATTCTCAGGCACGACCACGTTTGAGATGCTGACGGCGATGGCGTTTGTGTGGTTCGCCCGACAGCGATGCAACTTCATGGTGATCGAAGTGGGACTCGGCGGGCGGCTGGATGCGACGAACACCTTGTTGCCCAATGTGTGCGCCATCACGTCGATCAGTTTTGATCACACCCACGTACTCGGCAACACGTTGGCGAAGATCGCCGCAGAGAAATCGGGGATCATCAAAGCCGGTGCGCCCGTCGTGTCATCGCCTCAGCAGCCCGAAGCCGAAGAGGCAATTGCCGCCGCCGCGCACGAGCGCGGCTCGCATTTAGTCCGCGTCGGAATTGATTGGCGATATTACCGCGAAAAATTTTCACTTGAGAGTCAATCGTTCAATGCTTGGAAAGTTAATCATCCGCCGTTGCATTTTGAAATACCGTTGTTGGGTGAGCATCAAATTGAAAACGCGGTAACGGCGATTGCGCTGGTGGATGAACTGCGCGGACAAGGATTTAAAATTTCTGACGAGGCGTTACACGAAGGGATCGCCAACGTGAAATGGGCGGGGCGCTTTGAAGTTTTTCGCGATGGCAAAACGATCATCTTGGATTGCGCTCACAACCGTGATTCGATGCGGCGACTCGTTCTCGCCTTCAACGAACTTTTTCCAAAGGTGACGCCGACTCTGATCTTCGGTGTCTCGGACGACAAAGATGTGAGTGGGATGCTGTCCGAGCTAGTTGCACTAGCGATTGAAAAATTCATTGTCGTCAAAGCGAATCATCCTCACGCCAGTGATCCCGCGAAACTCACAGCGCAAATTGAGTCGAGCGGGGTTGCGCGTTCTGTCAAAGTGGCGCATACTATTTCTGACGCGCTCGATGACGCGAAACGAAATGCCGAAGTTATTTTAGTGACAGGCAGCATTTTCGTGGTTGCCGATGTTCGAGCGTTGATCAAAACCTAACCGCAGATCATCCACGAAGAACACGAAACGGCACTAAGAAATTTAATCTTTGTGTTCTTTCGTGAACTTCGTGGAAAAAACAACTTGCGGTGAAATCTCTCTTACTTAATGTTTAATCTCCCTCCTCTTAATCACAACGCATTCTTCAGTGACGACGACGATATGAACGATTGGGTTTTGCGAGCCGAGCTTGCCGAATCGATGCGCGTCCGCGCCGAAGAGCTCTCCGATATTCCCGAAGCGAAAGCTGACGATGATGGACTGATCGAATGCGCCATCGTGCCACTGCGCGACATGGTGATGTTCCCGCATATGATCACACCGCTGTTGGTCGGCAGAGAAAAGTCGTTGGAGGCAGTGGCGGCAGCCATTAAGAATCACGAGACGGTTATCGCGCTCACTCAACGCGACCCCGAAGTGATCGATCCCGAAACGGATGATCTTTACACCGTCGGCACCGAAGTTGCGCTGGGTCGCATGTTGCGAATGCCCGACACGACCACATCCGTTTTGGCGCAAGGACGCCGCCGACTCGAAATTGTCGAGTTCACACAGACCGAACCTTACTATCGCGCCAAGGCGCGCCCGATTTTTGAACCGAGTGATCGCACGCGCGAGAACGAAGCGTTGATGCGCGCGGTGTTGGCGTTGTTTGAAAAAGTTGTCAAACTGAATCACAGCATCCCCGAAGAAGCGTACGTCTACGCGATGAATGTAGATGAGGCGGGGTGGTTGGCAGATTTAGTGGCTTCGACCATTGGCGTGGATGTGTCTGCTGCGCAAGAAGTTTTAGAAATGATCGATCCGACGGCGCGCTTGCAACGAGTGAGTGTGTTGTTGGGCAAAGAGCTCGACGTGTTGGAGCTCGAAGATCAAATTCATTCGCAAGTGCAATCGGGCGTGGATAAGGATCAACGCGAATATTATTTGCGCGAGCAGATGAAGGCGATCCAAACCGAATTGGGTGAGGGCGATCTGTGGATCAAAGAGATGGGCGATCTCAAAGAGAAGGTGGTCGCCGCCGCCATGCCCGACGAGGCGAACAAAGCCGCGCTGAAAGAATTGGAACGCTTGGGGCAGATGCCGGCGATGTCGCCTGAGTCGGGGATCATCCGCACCTATCTCGATTGGTTGATCGAACTTCCTTGGCACACGCGCACGAATGACAACCTTGATCTCAACCATGCCCAAAAACTTTTAGACGAACAACATTTTGGTTTGCCCAAAGCCAAAGATCGAATCTTAGAATACATCGCGGTGCGCTCACTGGCAAAAGATTCTCCTCGCGTGCGCTCGCCGATTCTCTGTTTTGTCGGTCCGCCCGGAACCGGAAAAACTTCACTCGGCAAATCAATCGCCGAGGCGTTGGAGCGCAAGTTTGCCCGTGTGTCGCTCGGTGGCGTGCGCGACGAAGCGGAAATACGCGGCCACCGCCGCACGTATATCGGCGCGTTGCCCGGACGGATCATCCAAACGATGCGGCGCGGCGGCACGGTCAATCCGTTGATCATGCTCGACGAGATTGACAAATTGAGTCAAGACTTTCGCGGCGATCCTTCGGCGGCATTGCTCGAAGCGCTTGACCCCGAACAGAATCACGGCTTTCTCGATCACTATCTCGACGTGACCTACGATCTCTCCAAAGTTTTGTTCATCACCACGGCGAATTCGCTCAACCCGATCCCGCCCGCCTTGCAAGATCGACTCGAAGTGATCGAATTCAGTTCTTATGTCGAAGAAGAGAAGTTGGAGATCGCAAAACGGTTCATCGTGCCGCGCCAGATCGAAGAAAACGGTTTAGGTAAAGCCGGTCTCGAATTTTCTGACAAAGCTATCCGCACTATGATCAGCCAATACACGTACGAAGCGGGTGTGCGAAATCTTGAGCGCGAGATCGCCAACGTCTGTCGCAAAGTGGCGCGGCGCAAAGCCGAAGGCAAACCATTACCGAAACGAATCGCCCCGCCGACTCTGCACAAGTATTTGGGCCCGCCGCAATTCACGCCGCCGCACGCTGAACGCGAAGACGAAATAGGCGTGGGCGTGGCACTGGCTTGGACAGAAAGTGGCGGCGACACCATGCCGATTGAAGTGACTCTGATGCGCGGCAAGGGCAACATGCAGATCACCGGACAGGTCGGCGAGGTGATGCAAGAGTCGGGGCAAGCCGCGCTCTCTTACTTACGCACGCAAGCCAAAATGTTGGGCGTGGATGTGACTCGCTTCGAGAAGTTAGACATTCACGTTCACGTCCCCGAAGGCGCGATTCCAAAAGACGGTCCCTCGGCGGGCATCACGATTGCTACAGCGCTCATCTCGGCTTTCACCGGGCGCAAAGTGAAACGCGAAGTGGCGATGACAGGCGAGATCACATTGCGCGGGCGCGTGCTGCCCGTCGGCGGCATCAAAGAAAAAGTTTTAGCCGCTCACCGCGCCGGATTTACAACCGTGATCATCCCCAAGAAGAACGATAAAGATTTAGTGGATGTTCCAAAAAGCGCAAAACGCGATTTGAAAATTATTTTGGTCGAGCGCATGGAAGAGGTGATTGACGCCGCCATGTCGCCTGCACCGTTGCTCAAGTTGAAGCGGACTCCGTTAAAGATTACGGGGAGACCGGTGGCGAGGGCGTGAGAAATAAAGAGAGCGCGAATAACATTCGCGCTCTCTTTTGTTTACTTCATTAATCCCAATTCTTTCAACACCTCTCGCGTTGGTCTATGTGGTTGTTCCCACAACCAATTCACTTTCAACCCAAATCCTGCTATGACCTTTGAGCGATAAACACCTGAGGCGTCAGGCGCGATGTGCTGATACAGTTTGTTCTCACCCAATTGATAGAACTCCGCTTGCTGGCGAATCGGATCGATCAGCCAAAACTCGCGCACGCCGCCCGCTTCGTATTCGTAAAATTTCTCACCGCGATCCCGTGTGCCGCTTTCGGGTGAGATGATCTCAATCGCCAAATCAGCCGCCCCATCGAGATAAGTTTTGTGCAAGCGCCCTAAATTTTCTTTGGCGACAAACAACAAATCAGGTTCGCGC
>Ga0082335_1002885_pt1 | contig 30174 bp, 24 predicted proteins | sample Subgrocontami58m_FD_72375 | JGI IMG/M metagenome (GOLD analysis project Ga0082335, IMG submission 72375) | Subsurface groundwater microbial communities from S. Glens Falls, New York, USA - GMW37 contaminated, 5.8 m (SPADES assembly) (version 2) ...
TGCAGCGAAACGACCAGCATGAGCGCTCCGCCGAGAATCAGCCACCCACCCGAGCCGGCGAGCCGCAGCCGCTGCCGGTAATCGCGGCGGAACTGCAGATCGAGCACGCGAATCTGCTCCTTGACCGCGGCGTCGGCCGGCGCGGCGCGCAGCCGCTCCTTGAGGGCGAGCAATTGCGGCGACTTCCACGGATCGTTGGTGGTCGCGGTGACGCGCTGGTAAAGAAGGACGCCGGCGACCGTGACGACAAACGCGGCGGCGATCGCCGCCGTCGTGAGCGCGATTCGGTGTCGGGTCGCTGCGGATACGGCACGCATGATCAGCCGGAGTTAACCCATCGGATCGAGGTGGAACGCGACCTCCGGGCGCGTTCTGGCTGCGGAAACCAGCCGACGGCGCCCGGCCGCCTTCGCCAGGCCTTCGGCGCGCCGACAGTCTCCCGCCGCGTCGTAGCCCGCAGGGCGAAGACGGGAGGTCGCCGTCCACCTCTCGGCGTGCGCGCGTTCGTTCGTGATTGAGAATCGAGATGCATCATTTCGCATCCGCCGCGACGGCCGCGACTGCCGGCTCCGCCGCGGCCGCGGCCGGCAACGCCTCGACCGGCAGCCCGCGCCGCACGCGCTCGTTCGGACACGAGAGGAAACAGCGCGCACACGCCACGCAGCCACCGCGATCGGGTTCGAAATCGGTGCGCGTCACCCGGACCGACAACGCAATGAGCTTCGCGCCAATGACGAGCCCCACCCAGGCTCCCAGCAGCCAGCTCGCGAGCGTGATGCGTTGCCGAACCCTCTTGGCGGAAGCAATCAGAGTCTCGGGATCCGCGGCGGCGCGTTCCAGCGAGAGCGCCTCCGGCGTCATCGCCGGATATTTTGTGGGCGACGCCTGATTGCGGAGATGGAATTCGGCGAGCGCGACCGTCGGATGCAGCCGGGCGGCGGCCGGGGCAAGCTGGTAGCCGGCGAGCGCGCCAAGTCCGATCAACACCGGCAGCACGAGCAGCAGCAGCGTGAGTCGCCGCCGCTCGATGGGGGGACTCTCAGCCGCCGCCGCACCACCGCTCGGCTCGCGCATCGCGCCATACGGGCACGAATGCTCGCACAGCCGGCATTGCGTGCACGTGTCCGGCGTGACGCGCACGCGCCACTTTGCCGCAAGACTCGCGAGTCGCAGCAGCGCCCCGTACGGACAGAAGAAACGGCAATATGGCCGGCCGATCACCGTGCCGATGACGAGAAACGCGGCGCCCAGCCCGAGCAGCCCGACCGAGCCCGTCAGCCGAAACAGCGGCACGAACGGATCGTATCGGCAGATCAGGAACGCGCTGCCGGTCGCCGCGAAGATCACGCCGGCACCGACGAAGAAGAACGGCAGCACACCCAGCCCGTGCTCGAGCCAGGACGGAACCTTCAGCGGCTTGACGAGCACGAGGTCCTGCAGCGCGCCGTGCGGGCAAACCGCGGCGCAGAACGTCCGGCCGAAAAACAGCGCGACGACCAGCGGTGCGACGAAGAACGCCAGCACCGTCAGCGGAATCGCGTAGCCGGGCTCAAACGCGCCGAACGCGATGTTCTGGATCGCGCCGATCGCGCACACGCAGCCGCGGCGGTAAAATCCGAAATACCCCAGGCTGAACAGCGACAGCCAGGTGATTCCCCGGCGCGAACGGCTGCGATAGACAAGCCACGTCGCGAGTCCGAGCGCCGCGACGAGCACGACGACATCGAGATATTCGAGCGTCAGCGCGCGCGCCGCCGGCGTCGTTGGGACGGGCACCTGATGGCCGCCCTCGAAATCCGGCGGCGGAAAGCGCGACTCCGCGCCGAGCGCCGCCGCCGCGAACAAGAGCAGAAGCCATGCGCGGTGCGCCACGCTAATGGCCTCCGGTCTTCAGCCGGTAAGGATGACCGACCGGCACCCGGCTGATCGCCTCGGCCGGACACGACCGGGCGATGGCGCATTCGTTGCAGTTCAGGCAGCGGTCATGACGGATTTGCAGGAACATCGAGCCATTGCCGAAGCGCGAGCAGCCCTCGACGCATTTCGCGCAGCCGATGCAAAGCGCCTCGTCGATTTCGTACTCGTAGTACGGATCCTCGACGTAGGTGCGCTTGATCGCGTTCGTCGGGCAGAGCTGGTTTTCCGCCGCGGTGGTGAGCGCGTTCGGCTCGGGCTCGAAATAGCCGGTGCACAGTTCGCAGTAGCCGCACATCGCGAACGCATGCACGCATTTCACCGCGGACTGCTTGAGCACGCACTCGGTCGCGCAGTTCGAACAGTGCACGCACTTCAGCGGGTCGATCTGCCAGACGCTCGTCTGCGCGCTGGTCCGCGGGGCCAATCGACCGGCGACTCCGGCCAGACCCGTCAGGGCCATAAGCCGCGCGCCACCGCGCAGGAAGTGACGGCGGCCGCGCGGTTCGGGATCGACGCCTGGTTTCATGCCCGCGCCTTCGGACGCATCACGCGAACTTCGCCCGTGACACGATCCAGGATGTGGATGCGGCCCTCCGAATCGACCGCGACGTCCAGCCCGCCGCGCGTGCAATCGCTCGCGTTGCCGCAGCGCCGCACGTTTTCGGCAAACGTCTCCGTGCCGGCCACGACCGATTCGAAGGTGCCGTCGCTCGCGTAGACCTTCACGCGCGGCAGACCTTTCTCCGCGGTGACGATCCGGCCGTCCGGCAGAATCGCGAGCGCGATGGGATTGCAGCAGCCGCAGAAGCCGGGGACAGCCGCCGTGGGTTTCCCCCAAGTAAACTCGAGGTCGCCCTCGGGCGTGTAAGCCTCGACGCGATGCCGGCCGGGGTTGTTGACGCGCAGCAACCCGTCGGGATGAAGCCGCACATCGAGAAACGGGCTCGGAACGACGAGGCCTGCGCGATCGCGTTCGCGGTCTTTCTGCCCAACGCGCCCCAACACTTTTCCCGCGCGATCGCAGTGCCAGATTACGCGAAGCCCGGAGTCCGCGATCCAGATGTCGTGCTCGGAAACGGCGAGTCCGGAGAACCACGAACCGTCGTTCTCCGCCTGCCATATCACCCGCGCGCGCCCCTCCGTATCGAACGACACGATGCGATCCCGCAGGCCGGCGAACACGAGCTCGTCGCGCGGGAGCGCGAGACACGTGACCATCGCTCCCGCCTTCAGCGACGGCAGCGCGCCGTCGGTTTTCCAGCGCACAATCTCGCTTCCCGCGGCGACGTGCACGATGTTGCCGGCGCCGATCGCGATCCGGCGTGCCTCCGGTAGCGGCGTCGTCCGGCGGGAGATTTCCTCCCAGCCAATCATGGCCGGATCGGTTCGCCCGAATCGGCTGACGTCGTAGGCGAACGGATTGGTGGCGGAAAACACCGCGCCCGGCGCGGCACCGAACGCCACCGCCCCTTGGGCGAGCTTGCCGAAGAATTGCCGGCGGGAATGAGGTGTCGGGACGTCGCTCATGGCGAAACGCCGCGTCGGCGCGCAGCGGCAATGCGGGCCCGCGGCAGATCACAGTCGCGTTCGCGCGGGCAACCGTTGCACGCCGGCGCGTTGATGCACCGGGAGCCACCGCGAATCACCGCCAGCGCGCTGAGCACGCCCAGACCGCCGAGCGCAAGATATCGCAGCGCGGCGCGGATGAAATCGCGACGCGGGGTGATGGGGATGCCGGCAAACCTGCTCATGGTGGAAACGCGCAGCTCGCAGCAAGCCGCGCGATGTTGGCGGGCTCATCATGCCAACAATCCGCCCGCAAAACTCCGCATAGTTTGCGGAGCTCGGCGCAGAACTTGTAAAGAGTCGCGGCGGCGCGGAAACGCACGAGAATGAAGGTCATCCGAAACCGGTGATCGCCACCTCGAGTTCGCGGTGAGAACCCCGTGGCCCGCTCGTCGCGCAGGCCAGAGTGTAACGTATTACGTTACACTCTGCGATCAACCGGCCGTTGGCCAACTCCAGGGTGGCGCGAGCGCGGTCAGGCGTGAGATCACCGCGCCGCGACGTCCAGGCAAACGAGCCTGGTCAGGTCGCGGACGACGAGCCGGCCAGCGGCAAAGGCCATCGGCCCCCAGCACTCCCGGCCCTGCAAGACCTGGCTGCGGGCGAGGAGGTTGAATTTGTCGGGCGACGCCTCGAACAGGCTCAACGCGCCGTTCTCGCTCAACGCGTACACCAGGCCCGAGGCCACGAGAAAAGGGCCGAGGCCGAATTGGGCCGCCGGTCCGCTCGACCACCTCAGCTTGCCCTGCTCGTCGAGGCACACGAACTGGCCGTTGGCGCGGATGCCGTAGATTTGGCCCCCGAGGCTCGCGGGCGAATGTTGCGTCGCGCCGAAAGTTTCCGCCGGCAGCCGAAAGAGCGTGCGCACCGCGAACTTCCCCGCGGCCTCGTTGATTTGCAGCATGACACTGCCTGCGTTGTAGCCCCCGCACAGGAAGATCCGTCCGTCACCGAGCACGAGCGGCGACGGCACCGTCGCGATGCTGATCTTCCAGTCGGTCGTATCCCACAGCAGCGCGCCGTCGTCCGCCGCGACACCGGCCACTCCGCCGCTGCCGCAGTAGACGAACATGCGTCGTCCGCCCAACTCCATCGGCATAATCGACGAGTGCGTCATTTTCCAACCGCGCGGGTTCGGCGTCTTCCATTGCAACTTGCCGGTCGCGAGGTCCACCGCGACCAGCAGCGCTTCGCTGCCACCTGGCGCCAGAATCACGCGATCGCCCGAGATGAGCGGACATTGACCGGTGTACCAGGGTGGCACGGTCGCGCCGTAGGCCGAGACGAGGTTCACGCCCCAGCGCAGCCCACCGGTCTTCGCATCGACACACACGACGTTGCACTTTGGGTCGATGGCCACGACGGCGTCGCCGGCCACTGCTGGCACGGTTCGCGTCATGCCATGGTTCCGCTTCACCGCGAGCGGATACGCATACCGCCAGATTTCGCGGCCGTCCGCCAGCGAGACGCAACGCAGCGCGCTCTGCCGGCGGTCGCGATCGTAATCGATGAGAAAGACGCGCCCGTCCTGGATCGCGGGTCCGCCATAGCCCTCCCCCACGTCGATGCCCCAGAGTTCCCGCGGGCCGCCGGCCGGCCAGGTGCGGGCGAGTGCCGTAGTTTCACTGCTGATACCCGAGCGGCCCGGGCCCCGGAATTCCGGCCACGATCCCGGCAGCGCGGCTGGCTGGCCGTCGCCGGCGACGACCTTGCCCGCGAGGACCGCGTTGCCGCCCTGTCCCGCTTCGCCCGCCGGGGAATGATCCGTGCCCGGCACGCGCGCCGCGAGCGTTTCGTCCGAGGGAGAATTGCGCCAAAGCAGCAGCGCGACCGCGGCCGCGACGGCGACCAGCACGGGCGCGAACCATCGCGAGAAAATGGACATCAACCGCACGGTGAGGCGCGACCACTAGCCGCGCCGGCCATCACCGGACAATCCGAATCCGGCGCCGCGGCCAGGCGTGCGTTCGATATAAGAAAGCGACCCGGCTGCCGCAAGGAACGGCGAGCGCGGGCGCCCCCCGGGTTGGCCTCGCCTCGTCAAGTGGCGGCAGCGAGAGCGTAACGTATTACGTTACACTCTGGATCAACCGATCTTGTGGGCACCTAGAGAGCGTCGAAAAAGGGCGCGACCGCTGGGCGCGCCGTCGTTAGCCCGGTGCGCCGAGGTAAAATCGCGGCGGGCCCAGCGGTCCCGCCCTACCTCCCGAGCATTTTTCGACGCCCTCTTGGATTAGAGCTCATTTCAAAACTATTGGAGCGAACGCCCGTCTTGGGTGGCGCGGTCAACCTGACCGCGTTCGGCTCACCGGGGAGGCTCGAGCACGGTCAGGTTGACCGTGCTACGGCCGCGTTCGCCAGCGAGGTTTTGCGATGAGCACTTAACGAGGCAAAGTCGCCGTGCCCTCAGGCCGAACGCGCCGGCACCGGCAGCCCCCGGTCGGCGAGCAGCGCCAGCGTGCGCGCGAGGACCAGCTGCGGGTCGTCGGCGGCGGAGACCGTGATCAACAGAGCCGCGCGCCGGTAATAGACTTCCACCTGCTCCGTCGCCTCGGTGTAGGCGATGAGCCGCGTGCGAATCGCCGTTGGCTCATCGTCCGGCAAATGCACGAGTTCGCCGCCGCAGTGGTCGCAGCGTCCGCTGGTTTTGGGCGGACGACTGGCGAGGTGATAGATGGCGTGGCACCGCGGACAAACGCGCCGGCCGGTCATCCGCGCGATTAAGTCGGGGAACGGCAGGTCGTAGCTGATGACCGCGTCGAGCGCCGTGTGCTCCAGGGCGAGCAGCGCATCGAGCGCGGCGGCCTGTGCGAGCGTGCGCGGAAACCCGTCGAGCAGGAAGCCGGCGGGACAGCGCAGGCACGCGCGGCGGTTACGCACGAGGTCGAGCACGAAGTCGTCCGCAAGCAGCAATCCGCGATTCATCCGTTCCTGCGCGTACGCCATCGTCAGCGTGGGCGAGCGTTCGAACACCGCGCGGAACACCTCGGCGGTCGAAAGCGGACACGCCCCGAGGCTCGCCTCGAGCAAGCGCGCCTGCGTGCCCTTTCCGACTCCGGGCGGGCCAAGCAGCACCAGGCGCCACTGCCGGTCAGTCGAAACGGGCGGTTGGAGGCAGTGAAACCTGTCCCCCCGCAACCAAGTCGTGCGATCTGTTACCGTGTTCATGGTGAGCGATGGCACGCGCCCCTCGTCGTGGGTGTCAAAGTCCGGCGGGTATGGTGCGGCCTTTTTCGATGCGACCGGGACCTTGCGGCGAGGTCGGCGGCTTGCCGCCGGTGCCGGTCTCCTTGTGTTGTTGAATGTGGCCGTCGGGGAGCTGCGGCTTTGCACCGATGGTGCTCGGCGAAACGCCGGCTGATTCGATGCGCATGGCCTTGTCACCAATCGTCACGCGCGGCGGCCGGCCCGCCGGATCGCCTCCACCGGCATTGCCGCCCGCGCCCGCCGCGCCGCCCAGTTCCGCCACCTGAATTCCGACCGGCTGTCCGCCCGCTTCGCCGCCGCCGGCGATGGAATTGCCGGCTGCGTTCGGTTGTCCAACCCCACCCGCCTGTCCGCCTCCGGCCGGGCCACCGTTGCTGGGAGGCGCGCCGGAGCCGCCGCCGGACCCACCGCCAGCCGCAATCGGCGGAATGCCTTCGGCGCCGCCGGCCGCCGACTGTTGCCCACCGCCGCCGAAACCCGGCAGACCCTGCAGTGGTTGACCCTGCGGCGCTTGACCCTGTTTGCCAGCGGCGCCCGCCGGTGGTTTCCCATTCTGGGGACCGCCCACCCGATTCGCCTGCGCATTCTCGTCGCCGGGGAGCTCGAAATCCCCAATCATCCCGTAGTCCGGTTTCTTCTCCACGGGATGGGCGGAACCGTCCAGGAGAAGCGGATCCGGCAATATCTTGCGGGCAGCGCTGCGCGCGTCGCGCGGCAGGGGCGCGGCTGAATTCCCGGGAATGCTGCGAGGCGTTTCCGAATTCCAGCCAACGCTCGCGCCGCAGATTGCGGTGATCAGCGCTGCGCGGCGGACGGTGCGCAAGGAGGTCATGACAGCTTTTCTCCGCGGACGCACCGCATTCGTCACGGTGGCCCGCGGTCGCGCGCATCATCGTCTCACTCGCGTGAAATTCTCCGCAAATCTTGGCCGATGCTGCGCAGAAATTCCGGCAGCGCCGCGCTTGGGTTCACACCTTCGTCCAGATCCGCGTGTTGAGATCGAGGTCCTCGACCATGCCGATCAGCAGCCGGAGGTCGGCGCAACATTCGGCCAGGCGTTGCGGGTTCCGAATCGAGCGCCAGATCGTCGGTTCAAAATGATCCTGCCTGCTCCGAATCGCGACGTGAACGGCGGATCCGCTGAACGCGAAAAACACCGGCCCTTTCACCTTCGACCGGAGCGCCAGCATCCGCTGCATCAGGGCGGGCGTGAGGATATAGCGTGCCTCGACCTGGTCGTCGCCATACACCACGAAGGCGCGCTCGAATTCCGGGTCCTCGAGCGAAACCAGCTGGCCGCGCGACGTGTTCATCTTCTGCAGCGTGCGGTTGAGGAAGCCGAAGCGCTCCAGGCGATCGGGCAACACCACGGTGTGCGTGCGGAAATCCTTGTTGAAATCCGCGACGAAATAGAGGCCGCGAAAGATGGTGTGCCATTCGGTGGAGCGTTTGCCCTCGTCGTTACTCGACTCGGTCTTGTACTCCGCGTGCACCTCGGAGAACTCGAACGGCGTCTTCCCGATCTGGCCGGCCACGCGGTCCTCGGCGCTATAGCGATCGATGCCACGCGGGAAAATTGCGCCGGCCACAAACGTCGACTGCCGCACGCCGTCATCCGCACTGTAAACCACGCCAGGGCTGACGAAACGCACGATTTCCGGCATGATCTCCTGCTTAAAATCGCGACGATAGCCGCTCTGTTTCCACCAGCCGACGACGCCAAGGACGACGGTGCCCAGCAACGTGAGCGGCAGCAGCCGATGAATTCCGTGCAGCGGGCCGCTCGGGGCCAGCGCGAAAAACGCCGCGGAGGCGAGCGCGCAGCCGCCGGCGAGCACGATAAAGACCAGCACGACCCGACGGCGCCTCTCCAATTCCGCCAACTGTGGCCCCAGCGCCGTTCGACAGAAGCCATCGAAGTCGCGCGCGCCGCCCGCGGGTTTCGATCCGAATCGAGGGGCGAAGGCGGGCACGGGCATGGCGGGCAACGCTGGTGTGGTTCGCGCTTATTGCCCGAGCAGCCCGCCGACGTTGACCGGGCCCTGTTCCGCCGGCGGCGTCGCCAGCCAGGTGCGCCGTAAGAACCCGAGGGGGCCGGCGAGGAGATTGGTCGGAAAAACTTCGATGGCGGTGTTGTACTCGGTCACCCCGGCATTGAAGGCCCGCCGGGCGGCGGCGAGTTGTTCCTCGATTTCACAGAGCGCCCGCTGGAGCTGCCCGAAATGTTCGTTCGCCTTCAGCTCCGGATACGCCTCCGCCGTCGCCAGGAGCCGCGTGAGGCCGGCCGAGAGCTCGTTGTCGAGCCCGACGCGCACCTCGCTCGTCAGCCCGCCCGCCAGCGCCCGCGTGCGCAGCTCCGCGACTTTCGCCAGCGTCGCGGACTCGTGCTGCGCGTAGCCCTTGACCACCGCCACGAGGCCGGGAATCAAGTCGTAGCGCTTCTTCAGATACACATCGATCGTCGCGAAGGCGTTTTCGACGGCATTGCGCTTGGCCACCAGGGAATTGTAGAGCAGCAGGACGAGCACCGCCAGCGCGGCAATTGCCCCGAGGTACGGCATCATAGGCGTTGCGCGATTCGGTGCGAAGGCGGGCCGCCGTCCGTCAGCCGCGGCGCTGCTCCCCGATGAGTTGCTCGACGAAACGGCGGGCCTTCTGCGCCTCGGCGGTGACCGTCGCGACCGCCGTGCCCGCGACACATTCGACCATGAGCGGGCCCTGCGTGAAGCCGCCGCGCTGCAGCCGCGCCAGCACCGCGGCAAAGTTCACCCGGCCGGTGCCGGGCGTCACGTTGACGTCCTTCGGCGGCAGAAAATCCTTGATGCTCATGCCGACGACCAGGCCATCCACGGTCGCGGCGTCATCCACCGGATTCAGTCGGCCCTCCGAGTAGTAGAAGATGTTGCCGGCGTCGTACCACAGCCGGAAATTTCGATGGCCGACTTTCTGAATCAACTGCCGGCACTGCGGGCCGGTCGAGTTCAGCCCCCCGTGCGGCTTCACCGTCAATCCCACGCCGCGCGTCGCCGCGTACTCGCAGCATTCGGCGACGACCTTGTAGTAGTCATCGACGAGCTTGGGATCGCCGGTGCCGCCGAGCAGCAGACTCGGGCATCGGCAGCGCACCGCATGATCGACCAGCCGGCGGAGGTTGGCGATTCCGTCATCGACCGTTCGCTTGCGCATGAAATCGCCGCCGTAGATCGAGGCGATGCTCAGGCGGCGCGCCTTCGCCTCGGCGGCCATGGTCACCACCTGCTCGGGCGGCGTGGCCGGCTGCACGACGACACCGTTCTTCGTCGTCATCAACCCGGCGAACTTGAACCCGGCGGCGGCGATGCCGTCGAGCGCCGTGCGATAGTCGGTCACCGGCCAGGGTCGCGTGTAACAGCCGATCTGCCACGCGGGCGCGGCGGCGCCGCGCGCCAGCGGTGCGCTCGCCGCCGCGAGGGCGACCGTGCCGATGAACTCGCGGCGCGTGAGCGTCGCCGGCGCGGCCGGAGCCGCCCTCTGTTCCAGGCGGGCGGGAGCGTTCATGCGAGGCGGATCGCGCGGCGCTGCGCGTCGTAAACGGTTTTCCGGCCGCTGCGGAGCGATTCATGCGCCATCAAGACGGCGACGGCGTGCTGGTAACCGGCGTCGATCGGCGCGTGTGGCGTGCGGTTGTCGCGGATACATTGCAGCCAGTCGAGGAAGTGATCCGGCCGCTCGATCAGCGGGACCGGGTTCTCGCCGCGAATCGACCGGTCGCGCCGCGGCCCGCCTTCCGCGCTGTAGGTCGGCGCATTCCAGTTGTCCACCTTCAGCACGCCCTTGTCCCCGTAGAACTTCCGACCGTTGCCGTAGCTGTTCCCTAGATTGTTCGCGCTGCTGACGAGGAAGCCTTCCGGGTAGACCCACGTCGCCTGCACGCAATCGGGGGCGGTGAACTGGTGCTCGTCCTTCCACGTGAACGTGCCACCGAGGCAGACACACGTCTCGGGAAACTTCGCGCCGGTGATGAAGTGCACCAGGTCGAGGAAGTGCGAACCATAGCCGCTGATCGGTCCGCGCGAGAATTCGAGGTAACCATACCACCCGGAATAGAGATCCGCGCGGAAGGGACGCGGCGGCCGGTCGCCGAGGAACTCGGCCCAGTCCACGTCCTCCGGCCGCACGTCCTTGAGATAATTGTACCAGTACGGCCGCTCGTTGTTGCGGCATTCCTCGATCCGCGAGAGCTGGCCGAACACGCCGCGTTGCACCAGTTCGCGCGCCCCGACAATCCCGGGCAGGCTGCGGATTTGCGTGCCCACCTGCACGATCGTGCCCGCCCGCTTCACGGCGTCGACCGCGCGGACCAGTTGATCGAAGTCGGTCGCGAGCGGCTTCTCGACGTAGATGTGCTTGCCGGCGCGTGCCGCCGCTTCGAGGTGCGTCGTGTGGTGAAAATCCGGCGAGGCGATCATCACCGCGTCGATATCGCTCAGCGCGAGCAGCTCGCGGTACGACGCACAGAGCCGGGCGTCGCGGCCGAACCACTCCTTCACCTTCGCGTTGGCCCGTTCGCGCGCGAGCCGCCACGGATCGCAGAGTGCGACAATCTCGATGTTCATCGCCTCCGCGTGCTTTTGCACGCCGGCCATGTGGGCGTTGATGCCGCGATCGCCGCAGCCGATCATGCCGATCCGGATACGGTTGTTGGCGCCAGCCGCCCGTGTCCGCTCGGCGGCCGCCAGCGGTCGCGGCGAGCTCAAGGCGGCGCCCACGGCCACGCCACCGACGGTTTTAAGGAAGTCACGCCGGCGAAGCGGCGGCTGCGAACATGCTTGATGATTATTCATGACCATTCGGACCGGAGGTTGCCGGTCGCATCAAGGCATGCGGGAACGATCCGACCGTGAGCGAATCGCCGGGCGACTTCAAGCGCGCACGAGCGCACCGCCTTTGCTCGGGCGCAAATCGGGTTTTTCCTCGATATGCTGCAGGTCGCAACGGCGCTGCATCTCGGCGCCGCCGAATTCCTCTCCGGTGACGCGAGCCAGGGAAAACTGGCCGGGGCCGAAGGCCTCACACCGAAGCCCGAGTTCTCTCGTCGTGGCATTTCAGGCTGACGTTGCGCGGATTTGCCGAGTGAATTGGACGCATGGGCTTCTATGCCGCTCGGATTCTACCGCATCTGATTCGGATGACGATGCGCGATGAGCGGTTTGCTCCGTATCGTGAGCGCGCGGTGTCGCCGGCGACAGGACGCGTGCTCGAAGTCGGCATCGGCTCGGGCGAGAACTTGTCCCGCTATGGAGCGCTCGTGGTCGAAGTCGTCGGACTCGAGCCGAGCGCCAGGCTCGCGGCAATGGCAAGGCAATCGGGTGATCGCGTGCCCATCAAAGCCGCGGTCGTTGAAGCATCCGCCGAAAGGATGCCGCTGGACGGGCGAAGCTTCGATACCGTGGTGATGACGTGGACCCTTTGCTCGGTGGACGATCCGATGGCCGCGTTGCGTGAAATTCGCCGGGTGCTCAAGTCGGACGGAAGACTTCTCTTCGCGGAGCATGGACTCGCTCCAGATCGCAGCGTGCGACGATGGCAGCACTGGCTGACGCCGCTTTGGAAGCACGTCGCCGGTGGCTGTCATCTCGATCGTGACATGAGCGGACTCATCGCCAAGGCCGGATTTCGCATCGATCGCCTCGCAACCGGCTACATGCGCGGTGCACGCCCGATGACGTTCATGTATGAGGGATGCGCTACTCCCGAGTAGGAGGCCTCGCCTTCCGCTCCGGTGGCTTGCGGTTCAAATATGCGGCGGCGCCGCAGGGCAGCAGTTTGGTGAGCAGGGCCGAGCGAACGAAGCCCTGAGCGGCGACCGAAGCCCGCATGGATCAGCAGCACCGGCCCGTGGTTGCGGCCCAGGCCGCGCCGCGGTACAAGGATCCCCGTCTACGGCGCCAACTCCAGCGTGATCGACTTCATCTGCGGCTTCGCCTCGCAGTGGATCGCGTAACTCTCCGCTGCGGTGCTTGCGGTATGGACGTCCGTCTTCTCCTGGCCGGCCTCTTCGTAAACGTACGTCACCTTCACGGGCTGAAAGCCGCCCCGCGGCTCGCGATAATCCGCATCGATCCGCAGGTCCTCGAGATCAGGTTTGCCAATCGGCGTGAGCCGGACGAGGGCGGACTTCGCGCCGGCCGGGATGCGATCGAAGACGAGATAGCGACTGTTGCCGCGACCCGCCCCGTCGAACCGGCCGATTTCCGCGAAGGTTTTGCCCGCATCGAACGACGCCTCCAGCCGGAAGCCCTGCTTGTCCGTGTAGCACCGATACGAGGCACCCGCCCGCAGCCGCGCGAGTTCGCCGGGGGTTTCCAGCGGCAGCGTGATGGTCGAACCGTCGATCTGCGGATGAAAATCGCGCAGCGTGAGGTTGCCGCCTTCGCCATCGGTCTTTCCGTTGATCGTGATCGTGCCTTCCGGCGCCGCGGTGGAAAAACGGATGATGTTCTCGCCGGCGTCGAGCGCCGGCAGCGCGCGCGTGGAATGCTGAATCGCGTGCTCGACCGTCACGGCGTCCAATCCCGTGCCCGCCCCGGAGAGCTCGAACCGCAGACGGTAATCGTACCGGCGATGGACTTGCTCCGTCAGATCGATCGTCTGCGGCGTCGATGATCCGACGCTGGCGAGCTTCTTCCAATCGAGTCCGTTGTTGTCGGAAAAACTCACCACCATCGCACCGCCGGCCGCGACCACCGGCGTGAAGCTGAGTTTTCCGTCGAGGTAAACGTAGCTGCTCGGCATCCGAAAAATCAGCGTGGCCGGCCGCGTCGCGTCCTTTACGTGCACGGCCGCCCCCGGCGACTCGGCGCGCGCCGCGAGATTTTCCGCGACGAGCATGCCGGACTGGTATCGGCCGTCCGCCAGCGGCAGCCGGTACCCGAGCGTGCCATTGCCGATCCGCGTCGACGTATTCAGGTCGCCCCACTTTGCCGCATAGCCGAGTTGCCGATCGTTGACCGGATAACGGCCTCCGTCGCGCTCGTTGATGTGATGGCCCTCGTTGCTCCAGCGGCGCACGAGTTTTTCGCCGGGCCGGAGCTGAATGTTCACCTCGTAGCCGATCGCGGTGCCGTAATCGAAGAAGAACGCCTTCTTGCCGCCCGCCACCTCCGCGCCGCCGAATTCGTGGATCGACGAACCCCACGTGTGGGTGCGGGCCGGCAGCCAGCCGTTTTCATCATAGCCGGTGCCGCCGGCCAGCACGACCGGGCCGCCACGCCAGCCGCCGCGCTTCATTCCTCCTTCGAGTTCCCGGACCGAGCGGGTCTTGTTCTCCGGATGCTGCTCCAGCCACTCGGCGATGCTCGCGTGAATCTCAGTGACGCCCGCGATTGTTTTTCGATCCGGCAGCAGAAACGTGTTCATCAGCGACGCGTCGAACATGCACCAGCGACCGTCGACTCTTATCTCGGGCACGCTGTGACTGTTGATGCCCCAGCCCCGCGTCTCGAGGCCGACGTACCGCGCCAGCGTTTCGATGTGGGACGAAGCACAGCAGCACTGGCCGTAGCCATAGACGTTGAACGCCTTGATCGGATCGTGCACGTGGCTCTCGCGCGCCGGGCCGACAATCAGGCCTTCCGCGGGTGGCAGCGCCTGGTGGCGGAACTGGCAGACGCTCGTCCAGATCGCCCCCGCCTTCTCCTGGTCGCTCATGTTATCGCGGATGAAGGCCTGCCGCCACGCTTCGAGGCTGGAGACGTCCTCAATCCGGTTCGACACCACGTTCACGTGCGAAACCACGCCAGGCTCGCCAGCGCCCAACATGGCGTCCGTCGCCACCAAGCTTGCCGCCGCCGTGGCGATCACGAATGCGGTTCGCCGAATCTGGACGGAATTCCTCATCACTTCCGTTAAGCCCGCGTTCGCGGGAAAAACCGAACAAAAAACGCAGCCCGATCACAAGGCGGCGCCGATGGCGGGGCGGGGCGCAGTCAGGTTGACCGCGCCACGTAGCACGGGCAGCCTGCCCGTGCGTTATCTGCGCTTCCTGAAATTCTCGGCGTGCGCAAGGCGCCGTTACCCTCCATGCACTATTCGCCATGACACGACACCTCTCGTTTTCGTTCGGTTCGCCTCGTCCGCTCGCGCTCCTCGTAGTGGCGGTGACGCTCGCGGCCGGTTCCCTGCGCAGCGCCGAAGTGGCAACCTGGCGCGATCTGTTCAACGGCAAGGACCTCACCGGCTGGGTCAACGTCAACACGGCCCCCGACACCTGGAAAGTGCGCGACGGGTTGCTCGTGTGCACCGGCCACCCGATCGGCGTGATGCGCTCGGAAAAGGAGTACGAGAACTTCATCCTGCATGTCGAATGGAGGCACATGGAGCCCGGCGGGAATTCGGGCGTGTTCCTCTGGAGCGACGCCAAGCCGGCCGCCGGCAAGCAACTGCCGCTCGGGCTCGAGGTGCAGATGCTCGAACTCGACTGGCCGAAGCTTCATCCCGACAAGCAGGGCAATCTGCCGCCCTTGGCCTACGTGCACGGCGAACTGTTCGGAGCAAACGGGCTGGAAATCGTGCCCGACAATCCCCGCGGCAAGCGCAGCATGTCCGTCGAAAATCGCTGCAAACCGCGCGGCGAGTGGAACGTGTACGACGTCGTCGCCGTCGACGGCACAGTGAAGCTTTCGGTCAACGGCAAATTCGTGAACGGCGTGAGCAAGGCGAACGTCCGCAAGGGATACCTCTGCCTCGAGTCCGAGGGCGCGGAGATCCATTTTCGCAACATCCGGATGATCGAGTTGCCGTCCGGCAACACGGCGGCGGGACTGCCGAAGCCGTGACGGTGGACGGCGACCTCCGGGCGCCGTAACCTGATCGCAGCGGCAAGAACGCGCCGGGAGGTCGCGTTCCACCGTCGTGCCGATGTCAGGGCCGTGAGTCACGACCGGCCGCGGCGATCACGAGCGCGTCGCCGCTCTCATCGCGGCGAGCAGAGCCGCGACGCCGGAACTCTTGCCGACAATCGTGCCGATGCCCAATTCGCGGTACGCCGCCTGCTCATCGTCGGAGAGATCGGACGCGTGCACCACGATCACTCCGGGGTACCTGGCCTGCCGCAGCAGTTCGACCAGCTCCAATCCGCTCAGCTCGGGCATCCGATGATCAGTCACGATGATGTCGAAATATCCGATGTCCTCGCCGACCTTGGCCCACGCCTCCAAGCCGTCGCCCGCGCTCTCCACCGCGTAGCCGGCATTCGTCAGGAACTCCACCATCACTTTGACCAGCGACAGATTGTCGTCGGCACAGAGCACACGCAATGGCTGATGACTCATCGCAGACTTTGAGGATTGGCCGGCGCGACTGATCCACGGTCGCGCCAGCACTCCCACGCAAAAACCGTAACGTGGTTGTTACGATCGCTCCGGCCGGCGGGCGCCCGCCGCCGTCCGGGCGAGAGGGTGCCCCGTGCGAACCAGCGCAGCAGCCGCTCTCACCCCGCTCGCAGCCACGCTTCGACCGTCGTTCTCGAATGCGTTACTTCGCCATCGCCGGCTCGGACGCCGCCGCGCTGGCCCGCGCCGCCAGTCGTTGCCGCGCCTTCGCGGTGAACTGGTCGAGGTAAACGTAGATGACCGGCGTAATGTACAGCGTCAGCAGTTGCGAGACGACCAGGCCGCCGACCACCGCGAGCCCGAGCGGCCGGCGCGAATCCGCGCCCGCACCCAGCCCGAGCGCGATGGGGATCGCCGCCGCCAGCGCCGAAAACGTCGTCATCATGATCGGCCGGAACCGCACGAGGCAGGCCTGCACGATCGCGTTTTCCGGCGAGGTTTCGCCGCGGGCGCGCGCCGCCAGCGCGAAGTCGATCATCATGATCGCGTTCTTCTTCACGATGCCGACCAGCAGGATGATGCCGACGTAGCCCATCACGTTCAGCTCCTCCTTGAAAAGCCAGAGGGTGAACAGCGCGCCGAAGCTCGCCGCCGGCAGGCCCGAGAGAATCGTGAGCGGGTGGATGAAGTCCTCGTAGAGAATTCCGAGCACGATGTAGATCACCAGCACGGCCATGATCAGCAGCAGCCCGAGCCCCTGCATCGACGAGGCGAAGGCCTGCGCCGATCCCTGGAACGCGTAGCTGACCGTCGCCGGCAGTTCCCGGCGGGCGAGTTCCGTCACGGCATCGGTGGCCTGCCCCAGCGCGAAGCCCGGCCGCAGGTTGAACGAAATCGTCACCGCGGGCACCTGCCCGAGGTGGTTCACCGTGAGCGGGCCCACCTCGCGCTTCAACTCGGCGACCGTGTCGAGCGGCACGGGTTTGCCGCTCTTGCTGCGGAGATAGAGCAACGACAGCGCCTCGGGGTTGAGCTGGAACTCCGGCGCCATCTCCATGATCACGAAGTACTGGTTCGTCGGCGTGTAGATCGTGGAGACCTGCCGCGAGCCATACGCGCTGTAGAGGGCGTCCTCGATTTGCTGCGGCGTGATGCCGAGCGTCGCCGCGCGGTCGCGCTTGATCACGACGCGCAACTGCGGGTTCGAGATTTGCAGGTCCGAGTTCACGTCCTGCAGCCCGTCGATGCCGCGCATCTTCGCCTCCATCGACTGCGCCGCACCGTAGAGCTCCTTCAGGTCGCTGCCGAACAAGGTAAACTGATACAGCGCCTTCGTGATCGTGCCACCCAGCCGGATCGGAGGCAGCACCTGCGGGTAGACGCGGAAGCCCGGGATGCCGGCCAGTTGCTGGCGCAGCTCCTGCACGACGACATTCGCGTGCGGCCGCTGGTTGCGCGGCTTCAACTTCATGAAGTAACGACCCTGGTTCGAGGTCGCGACGAGCGAACCGCCGGAGCCGATCGAGGAGTTCACCGTCTCGACCGCCGGGTGCCGGGCGACAATCGCCGCCCCGGCCTGCTGGTGACGGACCATCTCGGCAAACGAAACGTCCTGCGCGGCCTCGGTCGGCGCGAGGATCTGGCCGGTGTCGTCGATCGGGATGAAACCGGTCGGCAGCGAACGCGCGACGATCACCGTGAGCACGACCATCAGCCCGGCCACCGCGATGGTGATCCGCCGCCGCCGCATCGTGATCGCGAGCGTGCGCTCGTAGAAATGCAGCATGCCGTTGAATACGGTTTCCATCGCGCGATAGAACCGGCCGTGCTCATTCATGGCGGTGCGACGTTCGGTTGGAGGGCCGGGCTCCGTCCCGGCCACGGCCGACACGGAGGTCGGCCCTCCAGACGAACCCCCAGCGCGGTGCGGCTTGAGGAACCGGCTGCAGAGCATCGGCGTCAGCGTCAGCGACACCAGGCCCGACACCAGAATCGAGGCGGTGATCGTGACGGCGAATTCGTGCAGCAGCCGGCCAATCAGGCCCTGCATGAAGAGCACCGGGAGAAACACGGCGACGAGCGACAGCGTCATCGACATGATGGTGAACCCGATTTCACCCGAGCCCTTGAAAGCCGCCTCGCGCACCGGCAATCCCTGCTCGATGTAGCGGACGATGTTCTCGAGCATCACGATCGCGTCGTCGACCACGAAGCCCACCGAGAGCGTCAGCGCGAGCAGCGACAGGTTGTCGACCGTGTAGCCGCAGAAATACATTGCGACGAACGTGCCGAGCAGCGCCATCGGGATCGCGATGCTCGGGATGATCGTCGCGGTCAGCGTCCGCAGGAACAGGAAGATCACCAGGATCACCAATCCGACCGACAGCATGAGGGTGAACTTCACGTCCTGGACCGACTCGTAAATCGAGACGGAGCGATCGAACATCACCTCGAGTTTCACCGAGGCCGGCAGTTGCTGGCGGAAGGCTGGCAACAGCGCCCGCACGCGGTTGACGATTTCGACCGTGTTGGTGCCGGGCTGGCGCTGCACGCCGATGCCGATCGAGCGGCTGCCGCCCGGGCTGGCGTTCTTGTCGTAGAACCAGCTCGCGATGCGGTTGTCCTGCACGCTGTCGATCACCGCCGCGAGATCGCCGAGCCGCACCGGCGCGCCATTGCGGTAGGCGACCACAATCTCCCGGAACTCGGCGGTGTTCGCGAGCTGGCCGCTCGCCACGACGGTCATCGCCTGCTGGTTGCCGTCGAGCACGCCCGTCGGCAGGTTTACGTTGTGCGCGGCCAGGGCCGAGCGGACCTCGTCGAGTGTGATGCCACGGCTGGCGAGCGCGCGCGGATCGAGCTGGACGCGCAGCGCGTATTTCTGCGCGCCGAAGATCATCACCTGGGCCACGCCGTCGATGGTGGAAATCCGCTGCGCCAGGTAAGTCTGCGCGTATTCATCGACCACCGACAGCGGCAGCGTCGGCGAACTGAGCGCCAGCCAGATCACCGGCTGATCCGCCGGATTGGTTTTCCGCAGCGAGGGCGGCGCCGGCATGTCGGTGGGCAGCCGGCGTTGCACGGCCGCGATCGCCGCCTGCACATCCTGCGCCGCCGCGTCGATGCTGCGCGACAGCGTGAACGTCAGCGTGATCGACGTGCTGCCGAGGAAGCTCGTCGACGTCATCGAATCGATGCCGGCGATGGTCGAGAACTGCTGCTCGAGCGGGGTGGCGACCGCCGAGGCCATCGTCTCCGGGGTCGCGCCCGGCAGGCTGGCGCTCACCACGATCGTGGGAAAATCGATGTTGGGCAGGTCGCTGACCGGCAGCAGCCGGTAGGCCATCACGCCGAAGACGCAGAGCGCCGCCGTGAGCAGCGTGGTCATCACCGGCCGGCGGATGCAGAGGGCGGGGAGATTCATGCGGAGGATTTCAACCAGTTCGGACGGACACACCCCGGCGCTGCGCGCCACCCCTCTTACTAGAGGGGATTTCAAGACGCTCACCCCTTACGTTGATTCGGTCTCGCGTTGATCGGGTCTTGAGGGTCCCCTCTAAAAAGAGGGGTGCCCGCAGGGCGGGGTGTGTCGGATCGGGCGCCATGGCCTTCACGACTTCGGCTCTCCTTTCGCCTTGGCGCGTTCGGTCGCGACCGACGACAGCTCCTTCACTTCGACTTTCGCCCCCGGCAGCAGCCGCAGGTGACCGTCGGTGACGACCGTCTCGCCGGGTTGGACGCCGGCCGCGAGCAGCGTGGTGTCACCCGCGGTGCGAATCACCTTCGCGGGGCGGATGTCGATCGACTTGTCCGGTTTCACGATGAAAATTTGCGTGGCGTTCTGGCCGATTTGCACCGCGGCCGACGGCACCACGATGGCGCCGCGGTCGATGCCTGTGCGCAGTTGCACCTGCACGAACTGCCCCGGCCACAGCACGTGGTCGCCGTTCTCGAAGATCGCCTTCAGCGTGATCGTGCCGGTGGTCGGATCGACCGCGTTGTCGACGAAGGTCAGCTTGCCATCGCTACGGCTGACGCCCGCGGAGCGATCCTTCACCGTCACCAGGGCGTCGCCCCGCTCGAGCGCGGCGCGAATGTCGTTGAGCGATCGCTCGGCGACCGCGAACGCCACGGCGATCGGGGCGAGCTGGTTGATCGTGACGACGGATTGGTTGACGTCGTTGGCCTTCACGAGCGCGCCCTCGTGCAGGATCAACTGCCCCGTGCGGCCGGCAATCGGTGCGCGGATTTCGGCGTAGCCGAGCAGCAGCTCGGCGTTCGCGACGGCCGCTTCCTTCGCCTGGACGAGGGCGCGCGTGGTCTCGGCCTTGGTCGTGAGCTGCGCGAACTGCTCCTTCGAGATCGCGTCCTGCTGATCGAGCCGCTGATAGCGCTCGAGGTCGGTCGCGGCCTTGGCCGCTTCCGCGCGGGCGTTCGCCAAATCGGCGCGCGCGATCCGCAGCGAGTTCTCGAACGGACGGCGATCGAGCGCCACGAGGAGATCGCCCGCCTTCACCTCGTCGCCCTCCTTGAAATGGATTTCGGCGATCATGCCGTCGACCTGCGACTTCACCGCGACGGTGCGCAACGCCTGGATGGCGCCGACGGCCTCGACCGTGCGCGGCACATCGGCTTGTTGCGCGATGGCAACCTGCACCGGCACCGGCGGCAACGCGGCACCGGCTTTCGCCGTGGCTGCGCTGGGCTTGCAGCCGGTGAACCAAAGGATGGCGGCCGCGCCGGCGACGAGCGCGATCTGATGTAGCGGCGGTCTGTGACCGCCGATGCCAGGCAGCCGGCGCTCATAGAGCGCCGCTACAGGGTGGCCAATGTCCATGTCAGTTGTCGTTCTTCCCATGAAAGCGTCCTCGGGCCTCCGCGTCCATGCGCAGGAGATTGGATTTGATGTGCAGCAAATCGGCGATCAGCGCTTCGCGGCGCGTGGTCGGCAGCCCCCGCATGAATTCCGTCCGCATTTCGTCCGCGACCGCGGCAAGTCGCTCGATCAGGGGCCCGGCTTTGCGGGAAACATAAAGGTGATAGGCGCGACCGTCGTCCGCGCGATCGCGCCGCTCGATCAGGCCAGACCGCAACAGCCGCTCCGCATGCCGGCCGACCGTGATTTTTTGCATCTGCATCGCCTCGGCCAGATCCGCCTGAGTGCAGCCGGGGCGGCGCGCCAGGTGGAGCAGGAACAACCATTGCGCCCGGGTGACCCGCAAGTCGCGCACGCGCCGATCGAACTCGGTGCGAGCGAGGCGACTGATATCACTGAGGATGAAACCGAAGCCCTCCTCGAGGGCTGGCGTCCGGGCGACCATGTCGTGGCAAAGGCGCCATTTGGTAAGCTAGCTTACCTCCAGCGCAAGCTCGGAACGGGTTTTCAGCACAACTCGCGGACCGCCGCGGGTGTCCGCACGATCGAGGCATTCACGACGCTGTTCGGCGGGCTGTAGGGCGGGGTCGCCCGCCCCCGCCGAAACGCAGGTTGTTCCTGTACGTCGCGGCGGGGTCAGGAGACCCCGCCCTACAAATTGGCCGGGTCGAGGCCCCGACTCGAAACGGCGTGGCGGCGAGCACCAGCGAGCCGGGTGCGCACCAGACGACTCGCTGGCGCTCGTCGCTACCAACTCGATGCATCCACGCTCGCCGAGGAAATATTCGCGTGACCCGCAGCTGGTTCGCATTCAATCCGTTCTCCCCCACTGCCTATGAGCCCGGTCCAGCTTGCGGTTCATCTTTTTGTCCAGATCGCCATCATCCTCGTGGCGTGCCAGATCGTCGGCTGGTTCGCCCGCCGCGTCGGCCAGCCGCAGGTCATGGCGGAAATGATCGCCGGCGTGCTCCTGGGCCCGTCGCTCGTCGGGCTGTTCTGGCCGACGTTGTTCGCGCAGATGTTTCCCGCCGAATCGATGCGGGTCCTCTTCCCGGTTTCGCAGCTCGGGCTCTCCGCCTACATGTTTGTGGTCGGGCTCGAGTTCCACGTGGGAATCATCCGCACGCACCTGCGCAGCGCGATCGCCGTCTCGATCGTCGGCATGGTGACCCCCTTCGTGCTCGGCGCGGCGGTCGGCTGGTACTTTTTCCAACACTCCACGCTGCTGCCGCCGCGCACTTCGCTGTTCGAAGCGATGCTCTTCCTCGGCGCATCGATGTGCATCACGGCGTTTCCGATGCTCGCGCGGATCATTCAGTTCAAACGGCTGACCGGAACGACCATGGGAACCGTTTCCCTCGGGGCCGGCGCGATCAACGACGCGGCGGCGTGGTGCCTGCTCGCCATCGTGCTCGCCAGCATCGACGACGACTTCGGTCACGCCGCGCTCACGATTGGCGGCGGTCTCGGCTACGTCGCGCTGGCCACGGGGATCATCCGCCCGCTGCTCCTGCGCTGGAGCCGGGCGATTGAGGAGCGCGGCGATTTGTCCGAGGGCGAGTTCGTCGGCTGTGTGATCCTGCTCTCGCTCGGCGCCGCCTTCACCGAGGCGATCGGGCTGCACGCGGTGTTTGGTGCGTTCGTCATGGGCGCCGTGATACCGCGCGGGGTCATGACCCGCGCGCTGATCGAGCGCGTGCATCCGCTTACCGCGGCGCTGCTGCTGCCGCTTTTCTTCACTTATTCCGGGCTCAACACGCAGATTGGCCTGCTGAACTCCGCCTACCTGTGGGGCGTCGCCGGACTGATCCTCGTCGTCGCCATCGCCGGCAAAGGCATCGCGTGCTGGCTCGCCGCCCGCGCCACCGGCGTCGCCCACCGCGAGGCGCTGGGCATCGGCACGTTGATGAACGTCCGCGGGCTGATGGAACTCATCATCATCAACATCGGGCTGCAGCGCGGAATCATCACACCGGTCCTCTTCACCGCGCTCGCGCTCATGGCCGTCGTGACGACGCTGATGGCGTCGCCGGTGTTCGAGTGGCTGGCGGGTTCGGAACGACGGCGGAAAGGAGAGACGGAGGGATTGAGGGATTGAGAGATTGAGGGCTCTCGATCCGTCCCTGCTCTCTCTATCGCTCGGTCCCTCTTTATCTCCGTCCCTCCGTCCCTCCGTCGCTCCGTCGCTCCGTCGCTCCGTCCCTCCGTCCTTCCGTCCTCCACCCCCCTACAGTTCCAGGCACACCCCGTGCGCGACGCTGCGAACGAAGAGCTGACCATCGCTCAAGGCGAGGCTCGCCCAAACCTTGCCATCGATCACCTTGGCCGCGCCAACTTCCTGATATTTCGACGGAGAAGGTTCGATCGCGACGAGCCGGCCGGCATCGCTGATCGCGAGCAGCCGGTTGCCCGACATGATCGTCTGCCCGTGGCCGAACCCGGGCTTCTCCCACTGCACCTTGCCGGTCTGGATATCGATGCACTTGAAGGCCGCGCTGCCGTAGGCGCCCTGGCCGTAACAGCCATACAAATACCCCTCGTGCGCCACCGCGGTCATCCAGTGCGACGCCACGTCGCGGGCGCCGCGAATCCGCCAGAGCTCCGTCGTCTCCCAGCGATCGCCGACCCGCTTCACCCGCACCGCCGCACCGCCGACGCCATAGCCCGCGGTGCAATGCACGACGTCCTGCCAGACGACCGGTGATGCCGCGGTGGCGGTCTGCATGGGAAACGGATAAGTCCAGAGCTCACGGCCGTCGGTCGGGTCGACTGCGGCGAGACCGCGCGCCGTCAGGAAAATCGCCTGGAGTTGCCCGTGAATCGTCGCCGGAACCGGCGTGGCGTACGACGGCTGATCGGAGCCGCTCTTCCAAACGACCTGGCCCGTCGCGGCGTTGAACGCGAGCAGGCTTTGGCCTTTGCCCCCGCCGGCCACGAGCACGCGGTCGCCGATCACGAGCGGCGAAGCGGCGTTCGACCAATGCAGCTCGCGGCCGCCGAATTCTTTCAGCAAATCGTGTTTCCACACCACGCGACCGGTCGCGCTATCGAGGGCATAGAGATCGAAATGTGCCCCAAAAACGAATACGCGCCCGTCCGCGAACACCGGCGTGGCCCGCGGACCGTCGCCTCCGTCATTGCCCGGCAAGCCGCGATCCCCGCCCTTCGTGTACCCCGTTGCGCCGAGCGGCGCGCGCCAGAGCACCTTGCCACTCTGGCGGTCGACTGCCATCGCGGTTTCGCGCCCGTCGAGCGGCACCACGGCGTAGGCCTTGCCCCCGCCGGTGACAAAGGAACCGAACCCACCCTTTACCGGGATGTCCCAGACGCGCTTGGGCCCGCCGGCGGGAAACGGCGTGGCAACCTGCTCATCCGTCTTTCGATCCATTTTCGGCCCCTGGATGTGCGGCCAGTCCGCCGCGGCCGTGGCGGATGCGCCGGCGGCCATCAACATCAACATAAACTGCGTAGGTATCTTCATAAAAATGCGCGTGGCGGGAACGCACCAGGATTTTTCACTGCGGTGCGGCTGAACACCCGGTTCGTCATCACGAAAAGAAACTGGCTCGTAGCGACGAGCGCCCGCGAGTCGTCTTGCGCGCGCTCGGCTCGCTGGTGCTCGCCGCTACACGGTGCTGTTTCCCAGAAATTCATACGGTGTGATCCAGCAAGTTGCCGGAGCAAGACGGATGCGCGGGGAAGTCGTTTTCCCATTTCCTCGCGCTCACTGCCGGCTCATTTCCGGCTCTGGCTGAGACAATAGAGGTACGTCCCGGTCCGCAGGTAGATCTCCTGATCGACGAACGCCGGGGTCGACAACGTGTAGGTGCCGTCGAGCGTGTTCTTCGCGATCAGCCGGAACTCCGGGCCCGCGGCGACCACCGCCGTCTCGGCGGACTCGCCCGTGAGGTAGAGTTTTCCGTCGGCGAGTATCGGCGATGCGCTCGTGCGGCCAATGCCCGTCTGCTCGGGGCCGTAGATCCGCTCGCCGCTCCTCGCGTTCACGCAGGTGATCGCGCCCTGGTCATCGGCCATGTAGAAATGCTCGCCATCGCTCACCGGCGTCGGCACGTCCGGTGCGCCGCGGGTGGTCCACTTCCACGCGAGATGACTCGCGCTGATGTCGCCCGAACCGCCTGCCTTGAACGCCAGCAGCGGCGTCACCCGCGTCGGCACGAAAATCATCCCGTCGCGCACCACCGGCGAAGCGATCGTGCGGAAGTTCCGCGAGTTCGTCGGGTTCAACCCGCCGCCGCGCCAGAGCTCCTTGCCGGTTTCCGGATCGTGGCCGGTCACGTAGGCGCCGCCGGCGACCACGATTTGTTTCCGGCCATCGACCGTCATCACGGTCGGCGTCGTGTAGGCGTCGGGCGTTTCCAGCTCGGCATCGGTCGGCCGATCCACGCGCCAGAGCGGCCGGCCGGTCACGCCGTCCAAGGCGAGTAGATACGACGGCTCGTCGGTCAAGAAGCCGTGCAGCATCTGGATGATCAGCTTGCCGTCGAGCAGCAGCGGCGAGGAGCCGTAACCGTATTGCACGCCGATTTTCCCATAGGTTTTGGGAATATCCAGTTTCCACTTTTCGTTTCCCGCGAAATCGAAGCAGGCCACCATGCCGTTGCCCGAGACGACCCAGATGAGTTTGCCGTCCGTCACCGGCGAGGGGGACGACATGTTCTGCTTCTGCTTAATCTCGTTGCCGCGGTCGTATTGCTTTCGCCACCGCTCCTTCCCCGTATCGCGCGAAAGGCAGATCAGGAGAATTTCCTGTCCGCCGGGGCCGGTCATCCCGCCGCGCGGGGCCGGCCGCTTCTTGCCGCCTTTGGGCGCGGCCACGGGTTCCGGCACGCGCGCGGCGACCGTTTCCTTCGAAGGCGAGTTGAGAAGTATCCGATCGCCCCAAATCGTCGGCGACGAACCGCTCCAGGCCGGCAGTTCGACTTTCCATTTAATGTTCTCGGTCAGGCTCCACGTCTCCGGAAGATTGGTGGCGGAGGGCGCGGTGCCGTCGCCGTTCGGCCCGCGCCAGTTCGGCCAGTTGGCGGCAGCGGCGAATGCGGTGGACCACGCGAGCAGAAGAAAAAACGCGGAGCGGAAAAGCATGGCGATCGGGGACGAGAGATTGACGCACCGCGATGAGAGAGGTCACGCGGCGGCGTGTCGAGGTTCGGAGCAATGGTGGGCGGCGTGCCCTCACCCCGCAGGCTCAGCCTCCTTCCGCGCGCCGAGGGCACCGCGCGCACAGGTTGGTGACAGCGTTTTCAAAAAAGGTGCAGCCGGTTTCTTCGTAGCGGCAGGCCTCCGTGCCTGCCGCCGACCGACGTGAAATGCGGCAGGCAGGGACGCCTGCCGCTACGGGGCGAGGATGCAGATTTTCTTAAACTGCGGTAATTGACCTCCCCCGCCTTCACTGCGCTTCCGCCGCCAGCGAGATGCACACCAGTTCCTGATCGTTCCGCGCGAAAAGCGACCGATGCGCGTACGCCGGATGCGACCAGGCAATCGGGTGCGGCCGGCCGGTCAACGACGTCACGGGCGTGATGAACTGCGCGCTGCTGCGCCGCTCGAAGCCCTTCGGCGTCAGCCGCGCGATGATGATTTCACCCTTCTCCGTGGTGATCCAGGTGTCCTCGCCATGCTGGATGAAGTACGCGGTCGCCCAGCGGCCGTTCGCAAGCAGCGACGTGTCTTCCCACACGCGGTCGCCGGTGGCGAGATTGAGGCAGCGCATCTCGCCGTAGCTGTCGATGCCGTAGACGTAATCGCCGCGGATCAGCGGTGTCATGATGATGCTGTGCAGCGCGTCGGTCTTGCGCTCGTTCACGCCGCTGCGCTCCCAAATGAGCTCCGGCGTGGCGAACGCAGCGTCGACGCCGTAGAGCCGCGCGCCATCGTAGAACGCCGACAGGAAGATTCGCCGACCGGATTCGTCGAGGATCGGATCCCCGATGTTCAGGATCATCTTCTTCGGCTTGTAGCCTGCCTGCCAGAGCACTTTGCCCGTGGCCGGCTCGACCGCGGCGAGCCACTGCGCCGTCCACGCGAGAATGATGTCACGGTCGCCGTGGCGAATCAGGCGCGGCGCCGAATACGAAGCGCGACTCTCGATCGCGCGCCAACGCTCCTCGCCCGTCTGCCCGTCCAGCGCGACCAGACATGCTCCGCTCTCTCCACCGATTTGGAAGATCGCGAGGTCGCCGTACACCAGCGGCGCCGACGTGACACCCCAGGTGTTGATCCTGGCACGGAAGTCCTCCGCAAGATTGCGCGCCCAGAGGACCTTTCCGGTCGCGGCGTCGAGCCCGTGCGCGTGGCCCATCGCGCCGAGCGAGAACGCGCGACCCCCGATCACCGTGACCGCCGCGCGCGGACCCAGCGCGTAGTCGATGTCGCGGTACACGCACGCGTACGCCTGCGCCCACAACGGGCGGCCGGTCTTGCGCTCAAAGCACAACACGCGCTCCTGCTCCTCGGGCGCCTTCACGTGATCCGTCAGGTAAACGCGATCGCCGGCGACGGTTGGGCCGCTGTAACCCGCGCCCACCGCCGTGCTCCAGACGGGTTTCAATTTCTCCGTCGCGAAACGCTCGACGATGCCCGTCTCCCGCCACACACCGTCGCGCTGCGGCCCGCGCCACTGCGGCCAGTCATCCGCGCGCACGAGCCAGGACGACAGGGCAAGGCCAACGAGGGACAAACCGAGCAGAGGGCGGGGCATGGGACACGGCGAGGCGCCGGTGCCCTCCTTGTGCAGTTGGCGACTTCTCGACGCAAGCGGGTAACAGTTCCCGGCGTTCATCGCCCAGGGCGGCGTCATTTTTGGAGGGCCCGACTCCCGTCTCCGCCCTGCGGGCTACGACGCGGCCGGAATGGACGGGCGTGCCGAAGCCTTGGCGAAGGCAGCTGTGCGGGCCGCGGACGACACGGAGGTCGTCCCTCCAGAACTCGTGAGGACGACACCGCCCTGGCTCGGCGCCACGCATCTTTTTCGCCGGCGATTCGTCCAACCGCGCCAAGCCATGACGCACAACCCCGAATGCGAATCCCCCGCGGCCGACCCGCCGCGCGCAGCCGGGCCCGGCCTCGGGTTTGCGTTGGGCTACGGCGGCGTGGGCTTCGGTCTCGTCAGCGCGGTCGCCTACTCGCTCTGGGCCTACCGCCTCGTCAACGGAGCCGCGTTCCTCTACGCGTCCATCGCTGGCGTGTACATCGGAGTCGGCGGACTCGTCCTGAGCCGGCTGATGCGCGATGCCGGCGCGCGGAAAACGTTTCCGCTTTGGTTCGCCCTCGGGTTCGTCATCTACGCGATCGGTTGGTGCGCATGCTGGTTTGGGCTGAAAGGAAAATTTCAAGCCGACTTCTGGGGCGCCGTCGCCGGCTTGGCCAGCATGACCTTGCTCTGGCAACGCCTCTACGGACGGCCGGGCGATTTCTGGCGCCTCTTCGCCGGTCTCTTCGCGCTGCACAGCGCCGGTTATTACCTCGGCGAAGCGCTTTATGCTACGATGCACGGCCCCACCGGTCGCCTCCTCTGGGGCGCCGCGCACGGCGTGGGCTTTGGCGCGGGAATCGGTTACGTGCTCTGGCGTTGTCAGCATTCGTCGAAAATGCGGTTGCCGTCGACGGCGCCGCCCTGAGTTAATTTCGCCCTCGCATGCCATCGAAACAGAATCCCCACCCCTACGACGCGATCATGATCGGCGGCGGCCCGTCCGGCTCCTGCTCCGCCGCCATTCTCGGCGAATACGGCCATCGCGTGCTCATTCTCGAACGCGAAAAATTTCCGCGCTACCACATCGGCGAGTCGCTGATTCCATTCACGTTTCAGCCGCTGGAGCGGATTGGGATGATTCCCAAGCTGCGCCAATCGGCGTTCGTGAAGAAATACGGCGTCACCTTCGTGTCCCCCGATGGCCGGCGCTCGCAGCCGTTCTACTTCTTTACGCGGTACGATCGCGAGACCGTCGCGCAAACCTGGCAGGTGCTGCGGTCCGAGTTCGACCAGATGCTGCTCGACAACGCGCGCGAGAAAGGCGCCGAAGTCCGCGAGCAGACGTCGGTCAACCGGCTGCTGATGGAGGGCGATCGCGTCGTCGGCGTCGAAGCCACTGACCACACCGGCCGCACGTACGAGGTGCGCGCGAAGATCGTGCTCGATTGCTCCGGCAAGGAAGCGTTTACCTCCAACCGCAACGGCTGGCGGATGAAGGATCCGTATCTGAACAAGATCGCGGTTTGGACCTACTATCGCGACTCCAAGCGCGACACCGGGATCGACGAGGGCGGCATCACGGTCGCGTATGTCCCCGACAAAGGCTGGTTCTGGCACATCCCGCAGCATAACCGGATGACGAGCGTGGGCGTCGTGGCCGAGGGCAAGTATCTCACGCGGGGCGGCGTGAAGGACCCGAAGGAAATCTTTCATCGCGAGGTCGAGGAGAACCGGTGGATCAAGGATCACCTCTCGGTCGGCCAGAGCACGGGCGAATACTTCATCACGAGCGAATACTCGCGGCACTCGCGTTACTGCGCGGCGCCCGGACTGGTGCTGGTGGGTGATGCGTTCGCGTTTCTCGATCCGGTGTTCAGCAGCGGCGTGATGCTCGCGCTGAAGAGCGGCCAGCTCGCGGGCGAAACCGTGCATGCCGGGCTCGTCGAGGGCGATTTGTCGCCCGCGCGGTTCGCCGCCTACGGCGCGACCGTGCGCCAGGGCGTCGAGAACATGCGCAAGCTCGTCTACGCGTTCTACGACCCGAAATTCTCGTTCCGCGAGGTCATCAAGCGCTACCCGGATGCCGCCGGCGAGATCACCGACTGCCTCTCCGGCGACGTGAACAAGGACTTCACGCAGCTCTGGAACCGAATCCGCGAATTCGTGCCGCTGCCCGACGACCTTCCTTACGGCGAACCGTTGCACGCCAAGGAACCGGTCCCGGCGAAGTGAGCGTGGGATTCGCCGGGCGCGTTGAAGTCGCCGAGCGAGGCGCAGACGCCGACCGATTCGGTCCGGAGCATGATCGTCATCTGCTCGCCGGCGGCAGTAGCGGCAGGATGCTCGCGACAACGGCTTCGGCCAGTTGCCCCGAGCCGGCGTCCGTGAAGTGCACATTCGCCGGGCGCTGGATATCGCCCTGCCGCGGCCGCACGAATGCATAGAGGTCGTCGATCGCCACTCCCAGTTCCTTCATGACGCGCGCGGCGACCGCATTATAGCGCGCGACGTCGGCTTCGATCCGGCCATCCGCGCCGGCGGGCACGGGCGTGGTCGTGGCGAAGATCAGTTTCGCGCCCGTCTGC
>Ga0082335_1002887_pt1 | contig 30149 bp, 28 predicted proteins | sample Subgrocontami58m_FD_72375 | JGI IMG/M metagenome (GOLD analysis project Ga0082335, IMG submission 72375) | Subsurface groundwater microbial communities from S. Glens Falls, New York, USA - GMW37 contaminated, 5.8 m (SPADES assembly) (version 2) ...
TCGTCCCGGAGCGGCGCGTGGTGACGTAGCCGAAGACGACGGCGAAGGCCATGCCCGCCAGGCCGCCGATCGCCGGCAGCAGGGTCACGGGAAAACCGAGCTGCCCGCGGCCGACGAGATTGAGCGCATGCGCGGCGATGTAGGCGCCCAGCCCGGAATACACCGCGTGGCCGAACGAGAGCATGCCGGCCTGGCCGTAGAGCATGTTGTAGGACAGCGCGAATACGATGCCGATGCCCATCTGGCTCATGAGCGTGAGCGCGAAGCTCTGGGAGAACAACTGCGGCGCGATCGCCAGGACCAGCGCGAAGCCGGACCACACGAGCCAGCGGCCGAGGTCGAGCGGCGTGTAGCGCAGCGTGGGAACGGTCATTCCGGTTCCCGCCCTAAGCCGGACAGGCCGGAACCAAACAGGTCGGCTCGATTTGCCATCCATGATCTCCCGATTTTGGGAAGTTGCGAAGTTGCAACTTCCCAAAATCGGGAGACGTATACAAAGCCCAAATCTTCGGCAGGATCGTGAACAGTGGATTCATGAATGACTAATCCGCGCGGGTCCCCATCAAGCCCTTGGGCCGGAAGATGAGCATCAGCACCATGAGCAGATAGGGGATCACCGGCGCCGCCTGCGCGATCGTGAGCTTGGCGACGTCCTGGGCGAGCGTGCCGGGCGCGGGCACGATGCCGAGCCTTCCCAGCAGGTCGAGCATCGAATAGTCCAGGGCCACCGAAAAGGTCTGGATGATGCCGATCGCGAGCGAGGCGACGAAGGCCCCGGCGAGGGAGCCCATTCCGCCCACCACCACGATGACGAACACGATCGAGCCGACCGTGGCGGCCATCCCCGGCTCGGTGACGAACGCTGCGCCCCCGATCACCCCGGCCAGCCCGGCGAGCGCCGCGCCCCCGCCGAACACCAGCATGAACACGCGCGGAACGTTGTGGCCGAGCGCCTCCACCGCCTGCGGATGGGTGAGGGCGGCCTGGATCACCAGGCCGATGCGGGTGCGGGTGAGCGTGAGCCAGATCGAGACCAGCATCGCCACGGCCACCAGCATCATGAAACCCCGGAAGACGGGATAGGCCGAGCCGTAGACGGAGAACAGCGTTCCGTCGAGGTCGGGGGGAATCCGGTAATCGAGCGAGGAGCGGCCCCATATCAGGTGCACCGCTTCCTCGATCAGATAGGCGAGGCCGAAGGTGAACAGCAGCTCGGCGACATGGCCGTAGCGGTGCACGGTGCGCAGGCCGAAGCGCTCCACCGCCATGCCCACGGCGCCCACCGCGAGCGGCGCGATCACGAGCGCCGGCCAGAAGCCGAGCCACGTGCTCGCCTGGTAGGCGAAGTACGCGCCCAGCATGTAGAAGCTGGCGTGGGCGAAGTTGAGCACGCCCATCAGCGAGAACACGATCGTCAGCCCCGAGGTGAGCATGAACAGCAGCAGCCCGTAGGAGATGCCGTTCAGGAGCGAGACGAGGAGGAATTCCATGCGGCTACCGAGCGAGCCGGCACGTCCCGACCACCCCGCCTCGCTCGCGCGAGGCACCCCTCCTTGGCAGGAGGGGAACTACCGGTTCCCCTCCTCTCAGGAGGAGGGGTCGCGCGAAGCGCGGGGGTGGTGTGGTGTTCGCGTCAAGCACTTCCCGACGTCGCGACCACGAACGCAATCAGGGCCGCTTCATCTGGCACGAGGTGGGCTGCGCCGCGACGTAGGACTCGATGCGCGCGTCGGTCTTGAAGCCCATGCCGCTGTCCTCGACGTCGTACTTGGCGGCCTTGTCGCCGCCTGACTGCGGCTTGCCCGCCCGCGTGCCGGCCTTGACGATGGTCGAGATGAACAGCGGGTTGAGGAGCTGGTGGTCCGCCGCGCGCATTTCGACCTCGCCGGTGTCGCTCATCCACTTCATGCCCTCGAGCTTCTGCGCCACCTTGAGCGGGTCGGCGGATTTCGCCTGCTTGATCGCCTCGGCGAGCATGTACATCTGGGTGTTGACGCGCAGGTAGTAGAAGTCGACCTTGAACTTGCCCTTGAAGTCGTTGGCGAACTTCTCGGTCTTGTTCGGCGAGACGTTCGCGTGCCATTCGGTGATCTGCTTCACCCGGCCGATCGCCGCGTCGCCCATGCCGGGCACACCGCCGAGCAGCCCGCCGTAGTAGGTGTAGAACTTCGACGGGAGACCGGCGTCCCGCGCCGCCTTGACGAGCAGGGCCATGTCGTTGCCCCAGTTGCCGGTGATCACGGTGTCGGCCCCCGACTGCCTGATCTTGGCGATGTACGGGGAGAAGTCCTTCACCTGGCCCAGCGGGTGCAGGTCGTCGCCGGCCACCTGGATGTCGGGGCGCTTGCGCGCGAGCAGCTCCTTCGCGGCGCGCGACACCGCCTGGCCGAAGGAGTAGTTCTGGTTGATCAGGTAGACCTTCTTCACGTTCTTGTCCTGCGCCAGGTAGGTCGTGAGCGCCTCCATCTTCATGTCGCTGTTGGCGTCGAACCGGAAATGCCAGAAGCTGCACTTGGAATTGGTGTAGTCCGGATCGACTGCGGCGTAGTTGAGGTACAGGATCGACTGGGAGGGATTGCGGTCGTTGTGCTTCTGCACCGCGTCGATGAGGGCGCCGGCGACCGCCGAGCTGTTGCCCTGGGTGATGATGCGGATGCCGGAGTCGATCACCTTCTTCAGGACGTTGAGCGTTTCCTGGGGGCTCACCTTGTTGTCGAAGGGAACCATCTCCAGTTTCACGCCCGGACCCGCCAGGCCGCGCCGGTTGATGTCGTCGGCGACGAACTGGAACTGCTTCAGGCCCTGCTCGCCGACGTTGGCGAAGGCGCCCGACAGCGGGTCGATATAGGCGATCCTGACGGCCTGCTGCGCCTGGGCGCAGAACGGCGCGGCCAGAAACGCTCCGGCAAGCAGCGAACGGATGACGCGCGGATTCATAGCTTCTCCTCGATGGGTGGCGCCCGCAGGGGCGATTGGAAGGGTAGGGGGCGGAGCATTGGCGCTCTCGGCTTTCGGACGATGTTAGACAACTTGCATGGGGGGGTCAAGGCAGGGCCGCACCCGCCCGCCCCGCCCCCCCCCCCCCCCCCCTGCGGGGGGGCCCCCCCGGGGGGGGGGGCGGGGGCCCCCCCCGGGGGATAGGGGGTGCCTGCGCGCGAGGGGGGGACGGCGACTATGCGGTCGCGACCCGCTCCCAGTCCGAGTAGAGGGCGCTGTAGCGCCCACCTGCGGCCATCAGCTGATCGTGTGTCCCCTGCTCGGCGATGCGGCCATCCTCGACCACCACGATGCGGTCGGCACGACGAATGGTGGAGAGCCGATGCGCGATGATCACCGCCGTGCGGCCCGACAGCAGACGGTCGAGGGCATCCTCGATACGTCGCTCGGTTCCGATGTCCACTGACGAGGTGGCCTCGTCGAGGATGATCAGGCGGGGGTCGGCGACCAGGGCACGGGCGAAGCAGATGAGCTGCCGCTGGCCGGCCGAGAGCCGGGCCCCGCGTTCCTGCACGTGCGTCTCGATCCCCTCTGGCAGGCCATCCACGAATTCCAGGGCCCCCACGGCATCCAGTGCCCGACGCACGTCGTCGTCGGTGGCCTCGGGGTGCGCGAATCGCACGTTCTCGGCCACCGTGCCGCTGAACAGGTGGCCCTCCTGGGGCACGATGCCCATCTCGGAACGCAGCGACTCCTCGCGCACGCGCCGTAGGTCCAGCCCGTCGAGCGATACGACGCCCTCGTCGGGGTCGTAGAGCCGGGCGATCAGCTTGGCGAGCGTGGACTTGCCCGCGCCGGTTGCACCCACCAGCGCCACCGTCTGGCCGGGCTCGACCAGCAGGTTCACATCGCGGATCACGTACTCGCGGCCGTACCCGAACGACACCCCCTCCAGGGCGATGCGACCGGCCACCGGCGGCAGGTCCACGGCATCCGTGGGGTCCGAGATCGCCGGCTCGGTCTCGAGCACGCCGAAGATCTTCTCCAGGGCGGCCATCGCCGACTGGAACGTGTTGTAGAGCTGCGACAACTGCTGGATGGGATCGAAGAACGACGACAGATAGCCGATGAACGCGACCATCACGCCCACGCTGAGATCGCTGCTCAGCACCCGGTTGCCGCCATACCAGAGGATGACCGCCGTCCCCAGCGCGGCCAGCAGCTCAACCGCGGGGAAGTAGAGCCCCGATACCCGCACGGTGCTCATGTTCGACTCGCGATAGAGCGCGTTGGCATCACGGAAGCGCTTGCGCGACTCCTCCTGCCGCCCGTGCGCCTGCACCACCCGCACCCCCGAGAGGCTCTCCTGAAGCACGGTGAGCACATCCGCCACGCGTTCCCGCGTGAGGCGGTACGCGCGGGTTGCCCGGATGCGGAACCACGCCGTGCCCACACCCAGCAGGGGGAAGATCACGAAGGCCGCGATGGCCAGCTTCCAGTCGTACACCAGCAGGATGATCACCACGCCGATGAAGGACAGGCCGTTGATCACCAGCGAGGTCGCACCCTCCACCACCAGCTGGTTCACGGCCTCGATGTCCGATGTCAGGCGGCTCACGCTGCGGCCCACGGGCGTGCGCTCGTGGTGGCCCAGTTCCAGCCGCATCATGTGGCGAAACAGCTGCCGGCGCAGGTCGAGGAGCACCTTCTCGCCCACCCACGACGACAGGTAGCTCTGCCAGTAACCGGATATCCAGCCGATCAGGCCAATCACCACGAAGATCGAGACGATCACTAGCAGCACGGTGCTGCTTCTGGCCTGGATGCCGTCGTCGATGGCCACCTGGGCGAGCGCGGGCCCCGCCAGCCCGGCTGCCGTGACCAGAAGCATCAGGACGATCGTGAGGATCACGCGCGTGCGGTACGGCCGGAAGTAGGGGACCAGGCGTCTCAGGTTGCGCCGAGGGCGCGTGCCCGAGCGCGGCTCATCCTCGGCGTCGGAGAGGGGGCCCAGCACTCCCGCTCCGTGGCCGTGCCCGATCGGCCGCGTACCCACCTCAGGCCTCCCGCGCCACGAGCTCGGTGGGGCGCGCAAGGCCCTGGTCGTAGATGTCGCGGTAGAGGGCGCTGGTCGCGTGCAGCTGTTCGTGCGTGCCGCGGGCGGCCACCCTCCCGCCGGCGAGCACCGCGATCTCGTCGGCCAGGCTGATGGTGGAGAGCCGGTGGGCGATGATGATGGTGGTGCGCCCGCGCATCACCGACTGCAGCGCCGCCGAGATCTCGCGCTCGGTCGAGGCGTCCACCGAGGCCGTGGCCTCGTCGAGCACCAGCACGCGCGGGTCGACGATGAGCGCCCGGGCGATCGCCAGGCGCTGGCGCTGGCCACCCGACAACGTGAATCCGCGCTCGCCCACCACCGTGGCGTACCCCTCGGGAAGCGCGCGGATGAACGCGTCGGTCTGGGCCAGGCGCGCGGCCTCCTCGACCTCCTCATCCGTGGCATCCGGGCGCCCGAATGCGATGTTCGCCCGCACCGTGTCGGAGAACAGGAACGGCTCCTGGCTCACCATGCCGATGGCCCGGCGCAGATCGTCGAGCATCAGACCGCGCACGTCGACGCCATCCAGGAGCACGCGCCCGGCCTGGGGGTCGTAGTAGCGGGGTATCAACTGGGTGAGGGTGCTCTTGCCCGACCCCGTGGCCCCGATGATGGCGATGGTGCGCCCGGCGGGGATGTCCAGATCAAGGCCGTCCAGCACGGGGCGGTCGGGGTCGTACCCGAATCTCACGCCCTCCAGATGCACGTGCCCACCACCGGGTGGCAGCGGGGTGGCGTCGGGCGCCTGGATCACCTCGGGCGCGGTGTCGAGCACCTCGAACACCCGCTGGCCGCTGGCGGAGGCGCGCTGGGCGTTGCCGATGAGCATGCCGATCGACCGAAACGGGAAGGTGAGGATGGCGAGGTAGAGGTAGAACTGCACGAACGCGCCCAGGGTGAGCGTTCCGTTGATGGTCATCACGCCACCCACGGCGATGACCACCGCAACCCCCAGGACGGGCAGGAAGCCCATGAGCGACTGGTAGAACGACTGCAACCTCGCCGCGTCCATGCTGCGGTCGAAGGCAGCCGTGGCGCGCAGGCTGAAGCGATCCGACTGCGCCACCTCCTGGCCGAAGGCCTTCACCACGCGGATTCCGGCGATGCTCTCCTCGGCGGTCTGCGTGACATCGCCCACCTTCTGCTGCACGTCCACCAGCACCGGGTGCGACCTGCGGCTGGAACGCGTGGCCACGATCACCAGCGCCGGCCCCATGAGCAGGCTGAGCAGCGTGAGCGGCACGTTGATGAGCAGCAGCACCACCGTCACCAGCACGAGGGTGAACGCGTGCATGAACAGGAAGATGAGCCCGTACCCCAGGAAGAACCGTACGGTCTGGAGGTCGCTGGTGGCGCGCGACATCAACTGTCCCACGGGCATGCGGTCGAAGTAGGAGAACGACAGCCTCTGCAGGTGGGCGAACAGCCTGTCCCTCAGGTCGAACTCGACCCCCAGGCTCACGTGCCCGGCCATGAACCGTCGCAGCACGGCCAGGCCCGCGCGCACGAACCCCACGACGGCCACCGCCACCACGAGTGGCAGCAGGGCATCCTGCTGCTGCCCGTTCAGCACGTCGTCGATGACGCGTCGGGTCAGGTATGGCAGGGTGATCGTGCACGCCATCAGTCCCAGGGCGGCCAGCGCCGTGGCGATGACCGGCCACTTGTAGGGCCGGAGGAAGGTGAGCAGCCTGAACAGCGTTCGCACGAACGATCCCGAGGGTGGTGGTGGCGTGGCACCGGGCGCGGGCGATGATGTGGCTGCCCGCCGCCTGGAGGGGCGGACCGACGCCGCCCTCATGGCCGTCCCCAACTGTAGCGAGGGCCGCCGAGGCGACCGGATCGTTCGGCTGGTGGATGCGACCAGGGTTCACGGTGCCCGGGTTCTGGACGTGCATTCCGACGCCGACCACAACCGCACGGTCATCACGTTGGCCGGATCGCCGGCCGCGCTGGTCGAGGCCGGGGTGCGCCTGGCCGTCGCCGCACGCGACCTGATCGACCTGCGCGATCAGGATGGCGTGCACCCGCGCGTGGGTGCGCTGGATGTACTGCCGTTCGTCGCCATGCGCGACCGGGACATGGACACGGCCATCGCGTGTGCGCGCGAAGCCGCCCGGCGAATCGGCGAGGAGGCCGGTGTTCCGTGCCTGCTCTATGGCCGCGCGGCGGGGCCGGGGCGCGAGCGCCCTGCCCGTCTGCGGGCGGCCGGTCTTCCGGCTCTTGCCCGGGCGATCGACGAGGGGCGGGTGGCACCGGATTCCGGGCCGCCCCACCCGCACCCGACGGCGGGCATCACCCTCGTGGGCGCGCGGCCCCCGCTCATCGCATGGAACATCTGGCTTCCCGGCGCCACCATCGATGATGCCCGGGCCATCGCGGCGGCCGTGCGGGAGGGCTCAGGCGAGGGCGGCCTGCCCGCGGTGCGCGCCCTCGGTCTAATGTGTCCGCGGACCGGCCTTGTGCAGGTCTCGATGAATCTGGAAGATTTCCGCCGCACGCCGCCCCGTGTGGTGGTCGAGAGGGTGCGGCGCGAGGCCGCATCACGGGGTCTCGTCGCCGGGAACTCCGAGCTCGTGGGGCTCATTCCCCGCGAGGCGCTCTCGGGGGTGTCCCCGTCGTCTCTGGGGCTCCCGGGGCTTCGTCCCGGTCAGATCGTCGAGGCCCACGTGCCGTCGCTCCGCCGGATCATCGACTTGGAGGACTGAAGAATCGCGCCCAAGCGTCGTCGCAGGCCAGGCGCCGGACCCCCTCCGGTGAAGAACCCCCGTCACGAGGCCAAGATCGTCTCTGGTGGGAAGGACAGTCGCTCGACCGGGCGCTCCGACGGGCTCCCCAAGGGTGCGCCCCGGCGGCCAGGCTTCAAGAGCGTGCTCATTCGTGGCGGTATCGCGGCGGCCGTCTTCTTCCTGTTCCTCTTCTACGTGAACAAGGACAGCCTCGGGGTCGCTCTGGCCTACACCCTGGTCATCCTCGTGCTGATGATCCCGCTGGGGATGCTCCTGGACCGCGTGAGCCACCGCATGGCGATGCGCCGGTGGAGGCGCCAGCAGGGCGGGGCATAGGCGCATGCCCCCTCGCGGAACACGGGATGTCCTGCCTGGCGAGTCCCGCGTGCGCGCGCTCGTCGAGAGTGCGGCGGGCGACCTCATGGCCGCGCATGCCTTCGGGCGCATCACCACACCCACGTTCGAGGAGACCGAGGTCTTCGTGCGCGGGGTCGGCACGGCAACGGACATCGTGCGCAAGGAGATGTACACGTTCGATGACCGGGCTGGGCGCAGCCTCACGCTTCGGCCCGAGGGCACCGCACCGGTGGCCCGGGCGTACGTCGAGAACGGCATGCACAAGCTCCCCCAGCCGGTGAAGCTGTGGTACCTGGCCCCCATGTTCCGCTACGAGGCCCCGCAATCCGGAAGGTTTCGTGAGCACTGGCAGGTGGGCGCCGAGGCGTTCGGCAGCGAGGACCCGCTGCTCGATGTCGAGATGATCGCGCTGCTGTCCGACCTCTACGAGCGTCTGGGCGTGGCGGGGGTGCGCCTGCGCATCTCGAGCATGGGTGACGCCGACGGCCGGGGTCCCTACCGCGAGTTGCTGCTGGCGCATCTGGCACCGCACGCGCAGTCGCTGCCGCCAGAGGTACGTGACCGCATGCAGGAGAACCCGCTGCGCCTGTTCGACATGAGGGACACCGCCGTGAGCGCGGCCATGGTGGGTGCTCCGCGCCTGGCGGATCATCTGACCGATCCTGCGCGCGAGCACCACGAGCGCGTGCTCCAGGCGCTTCGCCTGCTGGGAATCCCCTACGAGGAGGACCCCACCCTGGTGCGGGGGCTCGACTACTACACGCGCACGGTCTTCGAGTTCACCTGCGATCGCCTCGGGGCCCAGAACGGCATCGGCGGGGGCGGGCGCTACGACGGCCTGGTGGCGGCGCTCGGCGGCCCCGACGTCCCGGGCGTCGGGTTCGGTACGGGTGTGGAGCGCATCACGCTGGCGCTGGGAGAGAAGGCCACGGGTGAGGGCTGGGTTGATGCCTACCTCGCCGTTCCCGATGCCGACCTGCGCCTGGATCTCATGCCGCTCCTGCGCGACCTGCGGCGTTCGGGGCTGCGGGTGGAGGCCGGCATGGCGGGCAAGGGGCTCAAGGCCATGATGCGCCACGCCGGCAGCCTTGGAGTGCGACACGTCATCATCATCGGCCCGCGCGAGCACGCGGAGGGGGTAGCCACGGTGCGGGACATGCAGAGCGGCGAGCAGGTTCAGGTGCCCGTGGCTGACGTCGTGGCCCGGCTGGCCGGGGGGGCCGCATGATCGGCGCATCGCGCTACCGCACGCATACCGCTGTCGGTGCCGCCGGTGCGGTGGGCGACGAGGTACGCGTGGCCGGCTGGGTGCACCGTCGGCGCGACCACGGCGGTGTCATCTTCATCGACCTTCGCGATCGCAGCGGCATCCTGCAGTTGGTGTTCCACCCCGAGCAGGCGCCCGAGGCCCACGGCGCCGCCGAGCACCTGCACCTTGAGGACGTGGTCAGCGTGAGCGGTCGTGTGGTGGAGCGCTCGCCCGCCACCGTGAACCCGCGCATCCCCACGGGGTCGGTGGAACTGGCCGTGTCGGTTCTGGAGCGTCTGTCCGAGACCGAGCCGGTGCCGTTCAGCGTCGAGGACGAGACCACGGAGCCCTCCGAGGAACTGCGTCTGACCTACCGCTACATCGATATGCGCCGGCCTCGGCGCCTCGCGGTGCTGGAGCTGCGTGCGCGTGTGGTGCGTGCCATGCGCCGCGTGCTCGACGACGAGGGATTCCTCGAGGTCGAGACCCCGGTGCTCACGCGATCCACTCCCGAGGGCGCACGTGACTTCCTGGTGCCCTCGCGCCTGAGCCAGGGCCACTGGTACGCGCTTCCGCAGAGCCCGCAGCTCTTCAAGCAGTTGCTCATGGTGGGTGGTGTGGAGCGCTACTACCAGGTGGCGCGCTGCTTCCGCGACGAGGATCTGCGTGCCGATCGCCAGCCCGAGTTCACGCAGTTGGACGTCGAGGCGTCGTTCATCGAGCCAGCGGATATCGAGAGCCTGACCGAGCGCGTGCTGGTCGAGTCGTTCGCCGCGGCCGGTATCGACCTGCCCACGCCATTTCCCCACATGTCGTACGCCGAGACCATGCGCCGGTTCGGCACCGACCGGCCCGACCTGCGCTACGAAATCGAGATCCAGGATTGGACCGACGCCGCGGGGGCATCCGGGTTCGGCGTGTTCGAGCGCGCCATCGGCGCCGGCGGTGTGGTGCGTGGGGTAGTGGTGCCCGGTGCCGGTGAGGGGTTGTCGCGCAGGGATGGCGACGACCTGATGACCGAGGCCCAGGCGCTGGGTGCACAGGGGCTGGTGTGGGCACTGGTGCAGGAGGATGGTTCGCTGCGCTCACCCGTGGCGAAGTTCCTGGATGGCCTTGTCGCCGCCTTCGGCGCGAGCCCCGGCGACCTGATCGCGCTGGTGGCCGACTCCGAGGAGACGGCATCAGGCGTGCTGGGAACGCTTCGTGCGCGCTATGCCGAGCGCTTCGGCCTGGTGCCCGACGGCGTGTGGGCTCCCCTGTGGGTGGAGGACTTCCCGCTGGTCGGTTGGAACGCCGACGAGAAGCGCTGGGATTCGCTGCACCACCCGTTCACCGCACCGCACCCCGACGACGTGGGCCTTCTGGCCTCCGACGCCGGCAGCGTGCGAAGCGTGGCCTACGACGTGGTGCTGAACGGCCTGGAGATCGGAGGCGGATCGATTCGTATTCATGATCCCGCCGTGCAGGCGGCGGTGTTCCAGACCATCGGCATGACCGCGGACGACGCCGAGAATCGCTTCGGGTTCCTGCTCAAGGCGCTGCGGCTCGGGGCGCCCCCACACGGCGGCATCGCGCTGGGCGTGGACCGTCTGGTGATGCTGCTCGCCGGGGAGAGGTCGATCCGCGACGTCATCGCATTCCCCAAGACGGCCACCGGCGCGGACCCCCTCACCGGTGCCCCGGCGGGAGTCGATGATTCGCAGATGAAGGAGCTCGCCGTGCGCTCCACGGTGCCCCCTCCCGACACGGTTCCCTCGGCCTCCTAGACCGGCGTCGGGGTCGCCCGCGGGGGCGGCGACATCGGCCCCTGCCACCGGCCACCGTGGGGCGGTCGTGCGGGGCTTGCATCTGGCCCTTCGGGGGGTCTACGGTGCATGTGCCCGACCGTGTTTGCGACCGGATCATTCCGAGCCAACACTCGTGTCCAGGGTCGTGGAGTCGGGGCCGCACAACGCGAGGCCCCGCCTGTGACCCACCTGCTGAGCAGGTTCGGATCACGCACCGGAGCGGCACGGTGGGGCATTGATCTCCCGGCATCACGGGGATGCCCCGCGCGGGGATGATCCGCGGGTGACCCGGGTACGCAGTCGCCGGAACCCGGTGAACGTCGGCGGTCACTCCACTAGCGTGGTCCGATGCCTCCGTATCCACCTGCCGTCATGCGTTTGATGGCCAATCCGTCGGGCGCTGGCGCGATCGCGCAGCCCGACGCGTGGGGTGAGGCCGGGGCCGTGGCCTGCGGGGACCTGGTGCGCATCGAGATCGGGGTTCGGGGCGGGCGCATCGACCGGGCGGGGTTCCGCGCCCGCGGGTGCGGGGCGACCATGGCGGCGGCCGCCGCCGCCTGCGCGCGTCTGGAGGGGGCCACGATGGACGACGCGCTGCGGGTGTCGGCGCGCATGCTCGATCGTGATCTGGGCGGGCTGGGCCCCCAGCGCCTCCATGGCGCCGAGATCGCCGCCGACGCCGCATCGCAGGCGCTTGAGCGCTGGTTCACCGGGCGGCTCGGCGAGTGCGGAATCCCTCTTCAACGCGATCGTGTGGCCGTTGCGATGAGCGGTGGCGTGGACAGCGCGGTGTCCGCGATGCTGCTGGCGGACTCCGGCCTCGACGTGGTCGGGGTGACCATGCGCCTGTGGCACGACCCCGGCGCGGCGCGTGCCGAGCGATCGTGCTGCGCCCCCGAGACGGTGCGGCTGGCCCGGGAGACATGCTCCGCCCTCGGAATTCCGCATCTGGTCATCGACGCCGCCGAGCGATTTCGTCGTGAGGTCGTGGAGGACTTCGTCGCGGGCTACCGCGACGGGCTCACACCGAATCCCTGCATCACCTGCAATGGCGAGGTGCGCTTTCGCATCCTTGCCGAGGCCGCGGCCCTTCTCGGCGCCCGCCTGCTCGCCACCGGCCACTACGCGCGGGTGGCTGCGGGGCCCGGCGGCGCGCCGGTGGTGGCACGGGCTGCCGATGGCACGAAGGATCAGAGCTACATGCTCGCCCGCCTCACCGGCCCGGTGCTCGCCCGGTTGATGCTGCCGCTCGGAGATCTGCAGAAGGATGAGGTTCGCGCACGGGCGGCTGGTCGGGCCCTACCTGCGGCTGATGCCGTGGAGAGCCAGGACGTCTGCTTCGTGGGCGTCGGCGGATATGTCGGGTTCCTGGAGCGGCATGGTGGGCTGGCGTCATCGCCCGGGGAGATCGTGGATCTCGACGGCCACGTGGTGGGCAGCCACGACGGTCACTGGCACTTCACGGTGGGGCAGAGGCGCGGCATCGGGGTAGCGGGCCTGGAGCCGCTGTTCGTGGTCTCCACCGACGCCTCGACCAACCGCGTGGTCGTGGGCCCGCGTGCCGCGCTCGGTTCGCGGTACATTCGGATCGAGGACGCTCTCATCCACGGCACGCCCACCGGCACGCTCGACGTGCGGATACGGCATCATGGGCAGTCGATCCGGGGTCGCATCCGTATGACGGGGGCACATTCCGGGGAGGTGGTTCTCGAGGGCACTGCCGAGGCGGTGGCCCCGGGGCAGACCGCGGCCCTCTACGACGAGGGGCGGATCGTCGCCGCCGGCACAATCGTTCGCGCACTCGCGCGAGATGAGATCACGGAGGAATAGATGGATTGGTCGGACGTCGCCAGCATCGCATTGGCCATCTTCCTGCTCCTCGCCGGGGCCGGGCTGTTCTACATGTTCCTTCGCCTTGGGGGGCTCTTCGGGCGCCTTGACGAGTCCGTCAAGGAGGTGACCGACGAGACCGTGCCGATCCTCACCCGCGTGCAGACCACCGTGGACGAGGTGAACACCCAGCTCGGGCACGTGGACGAGATCATGCAGAGTGCCGTCGGTGCCACGAAGAGCGCCGAGCGCGCCGCGAGCACCGTCTCCAGGGCCGTCAGCGCGCCGGCCCGGGGGCTCACCGGCTTCACCGCCGCCGCAGGCGAGGCCCTTCGCAGCTTCCGATCACGCCGTGCAGCGGGCAAGCCCGCCTCGGGCCCCGTGCGCCACGAGAGTCCGTATCCGGGAGTGCCCCCGACACCCCCGCATGGCGAGGCACCTGGCGGGGGATGAGAAGCGCCGTCATCCTGATCGGCCTCGGAGCCGCCTGGTTCGCCCGGCGCGAGCCGAACCCCCTGCGCTGGCCCGACCTCGCCCGCAGGGAGATCGTCGAGGCCATTGACGATGCGCGCGAGGCCCTGGTTGATGGCGCTCGGGCGGGAACCCGGGCCGAGCACGCCTTCGACGACGAGATGGAGCGCGCACGCCGCACGGCGCGATCCTGACGGCGGTGGGACATGCCGGGCGGCCATGCGCCGGGCCGCTGGTACATTGCCCCGCGTGACCACGACCGAGATTCGCGAAGGATTCCTCCGCTACTTCGAGCGCGAGGGGCATCTGCGGATCCCCTCCGCATCGCTCATCCCCTTCGAGGACGACCCGTCGGTGCTTCTGACCATCGCGGGCATGCAGCCCCTGAAGTCATACTTCCTGGGTATGGCCGAGCCTCCGGCGAAGCGCATGACCAGTTCGCAGAAATGCTTTCGCACCCTTGATATCGACCAGGTGGGGCGCACCGCCCGGCACCTCACGTTCTTCGAGATGCTGGGCAACTTCTCGATCGGCGACTACTTCAAGGACGACGCCATCCGGTTCGGCTTCGAGCTCAGCACCGAGGTGCTCGGCTTCGATCCGGAGCAGATCTGGATCACCGTGTTCGAGGGCATGGATGGCGTTCCCGCTGACGACGAGGCCCTTGAGCGCTGGATCGAGCTGGGAATCCCACGTGAGCGCATTCAGCGCCTTGGGGAGGCCGACAACTTCTGGAAGGCCGGCCCCACCGGCCCGTGCGGCCCCAATACCGAGCTCTACCTCGACCGTGGGCCGTCCTTCGGCCCGGAGGGTGGTCCGGTCACCGGGACCGATCGCTTCCTCGAGTTCTGGAACCTGGTCTTCATGCAGTACGACCGTTCCGAGGACGGCTCGCTGTCCACGCTGCCCGCGCGCAACATCGACACCGGGGCGGGGCTGGAGCGTCTGGCCGCGATCCTGCAGGGCAAGGAGACCGTCTTCGAGACCGACGGCTTCCGCCCGCTGATCGCCTGGGCCGAGCAGGCCACGGGGCGCACCTACGGCACGGATGCCCGTGCCGACCGCGCCATGCGGGTGCTGGCCGACCACGGCCGAGCCATGTCGTTCCTGGCTGCCGACGGCGTGCGTCCGGGTAATGAGGGCCGTGACTACGTGCTGCGTCGAATCATCCGTCGCGCCGTGAGCGAGGGCGCGAGCATCGGACTGGAGCCCTCACGTCTGCCGGCGCTCGTGGACGTGGTGGCCGCAGGGTATGGCGACGCCTATCCGGAGCTCATCACCGAGTGCTCCGAGGTGGCCGACGTGGTGGGTGCCGAGGCGGAGCAGTTCGCGCGCACCCTCGAGCAGGGCACGCGCCTGCTGGCCGACGTGCTCGAGTCATCGCGGGCATCGGGCGCCGTCACGGGTGATGACGCCTTTCGTCTTCACGACACCTTCGGCTTTCCTCTCGACCTCACCCGCGATGCGGCAGGGGAGGTCGGACTGGTCGTCGATGAGGATGGCTTCGCGCGTCTCATGGGGGAGCAGCGCGACCGCGCCCGCGCGGCGGGCCGCAAGGGGCGCCTTCCCGACGCCGGCAAGGCCGAGTTGCTGGCCATGCGCACCGAGCCCACCGAGTTTGCCGGATATGACGACCTCGCGGTGACCACACGCATCAGCGCCTTCGAGCGCACCGATGGGGACGAGGCCCTCGCCAAGCTGGAGCGCTCGCCCTTTTACGCAGAGGGTGGCGGTCAGGTGTCGGACCGCGGCGTCATCACCGGGGAGAGCGGCAGCGCCGAGGTGCTCGACGTGCTGCGTCTGGGAGATGACCAGGTGCTTCGCCTGCGCGTCACCGGAGACCTGCGCGCCGGTGGCGAGGTGCAGGCGGTCGTGGATTCCGCACGCCGGCACGCTGTCCAGGCCAATCACACCGCCACCCATGTCCTGAACTGGGCACTTCGCACGACGCTGGGTGATGGCGTTCGCCAGGCGGGGTCGTACGTGGGCCCCGACAAGCTCAGGTTCGACTTCAGCCATCGCGGGCGCATCGCACCCGACGTGCTCGCGCAGATCGAGCAGATGGTCAATGAGCGTGTGGCCGAGGATGCCCCGGTGCGCGCCACCGTGATGGCACGCGCGGATGCCGATGCGCTGGGTGCGGTGGGCCTGTTCGAGGAGAAGTACGGCGAGCGCGTGCGGGTGCTGGAGACCGGCGAGTTCTCGCGCGAGTTGTGCGGAGGTACGCATGTGGCCCGCACCGGCGAGATCGGGCCCTTCACGATCGTGTCCGAGCAGAGCACCGGAGCCGCCACGCGCCGCATCGAGGCGCTCACCGGCCTTGCGGCCTTCACGCACGCCCGCGAACGCGAACGCGCCCTCGCCGAGGAACTGGTCGCTCGCGACGAACGCATCCGTCGCCTCGAGGCCGAGCTGAAGCGCGCCCGATCGGGCCGTATCGACATCGCGGCAATCGCCGCGGGGGCGGAGCGCGCAGGGACCGTGGGTGTTCTGGCCGCCGAGGTCGAGGTGGCCGACATGGATGAATTGCTCTCGGTGTCCGATCGCGTCAAGCAGGCCATCGGCACCGGGGCGGCCATCGTGCTGGGCGCACGCGCGGAGGGGAAGGCCCTGCTCGTGGCCAACTTCGACGACGCGGCGGTGGCGGCGGGGTTCTCGGCCTCGGGCATGATGCGCGACATCGCGCCGATCGTGGGTGGGGGTGGCGGCGGCAAGGACGGCATGGCGCGGGCCGGAGGCAAGGACCCCTCGCATATGGACGATGCCATCGCCCGAGCCGGCGAATTGCTGAGGCGGGCGGCGGGGGGAAGGCACTTGCGCTTGACCTCGGGCGCGCACGAACCGGGGTTGCCGTGAGCGACCCCACCGGAACCCTGGTGCGCCCGCTGGCCGTGATCCAGCAGATCGACTCGGGGGAGGGCGCCGCGGAGTTGGACGCCGTCATCGCCCGCGAGGCCCCTCAGGTGATCGTGGTGGGCGAGCCACGTCTGATGTCCGGGGAACGTGGCGAGCAGGCGCATGTGGCGTCGTCGTTCGCCGGGCGACTTCGCAGCCGCACGGATGCGCGCGTGGAGCTCATGGACGAGCGGTTGTCCACCACCGAGGCGGAGCGTCGACGGCGTGAGGGAGGGTCGGTCGCCGATCTGGACAGCATCGCGGCCTGCGTAATTCTCGAGGCCTGGCTGCGCGCACACGAGCCGGTCGCGTGAGTAGCGGGCCCCCACCGCGGCGTCGTCGACCGGAGCGGGCCACGCGGGCGGGCGGGCGCGTGACGCTGTGGCTGGTGGGTCTGGTCGTGGTCGCCGCCATCGCGCTCATCGCGCTGGTGATGTCGCGCGGGGGTGGCAATGACGCGTCCCAGGCCACAACGCCCGGCACGACTCAGGTTCTCTTCATCGAGGGCCTGCGCCGGTCCGAGATGGCCCGCATCCTCCAGGAGAAGACGGGTATCCCGGAGGCGTCGTATATGACGGCGACGGGCCCGGGGGCCCGAGGGCGTGCCCTCGCGGGGACATCGCGCCCCACATCGCTCGAGGGCTTTCTCTTCCCGGCCACATACCCCGTGAATCCGAAGGCGCCGGTCGGTAACGTGGTCGACTACCAACTGCGCACGTTTCGAGAGCGCACCGCGGGCATCGACTACGCGTACGCCCGGCGTCACAATCTGACGAAGTACGACGTGCTGACGATCGCGTCCCTGGTCGAACGCGAGGCCAGCGATGAGCGCGAGCGACGCATCATCGCGGGGATCATCTACACCCGGTTGCACCTGAAGATGCGTCTCGACATCGACGCCACGGTCCAATACGTCGTGGGTTACTGGAAGCGCGACCTGACGGCTGCCGATCTTCGCATCGCGTCGCCCTACAACACGCGTCGCTACACCGGGCTGCCCCCCGGGCCCATCTGCAACCCGGGAGAGGCGTCAATCCGCGCGGCGGCCAATCCCATTCGCACCAATGATCTCTACTACGTGGCCCGCGCCGACGGGACGGACCACCACTACTTCGCCCGAACACCGGCCGAGTTCTATGCCGCCATCGCGAAGGCGAAGGCGAACGCGGCCGCGGGATGAGCGCCCCCTGGCCCACGTCACGCACGCGCCTCTCCGGTGTCATCGGCTGGCCGGTCGAGCACTCGCTGTCCCCCGCGCTGCACAACGCGGCATTCCGCGCGCTGGGCCTTGATTGGGCGTACCTCGCGCTGCCGATTCCCCCTGATCGTCTGCACGAGGCGGTGCGCGGGCTGTTCGCAGCCGGGTGCGGCGGCCTGAGCGTGACGATCCCGCACAAGCAGGCGGTCATGGATTGCTGCTCGTCGGTGTCCCCGGCCGTGCTGGCCATCGGGGCCGTGAACACGCTCATCCCCGACGGCGATGGCGGATGCCGGGGCGACAACACCGACGCCGAGGGATTCCTGAGTGCCCTCGACGAGTCGGCTCCCCTGGAGCTCGCTGGCCGTGAGGTGCTGATGATCGGTGCGGGCGGTGCGGCACGCGCCGTGGCATATGCCCTGGTGTCGCGCGGTGCACGCGTGCGCGTGGCCAACCGCACGGCCGAACGCGCGGCGGAACTGGGCGAGCCGGTGCCCTTCACGCGGCAGGCCCTTGAGGACGCGGCGTCCACCGCCGCGCTCGTGGTGAATGCGACCAGCCTGGGAATGGGGTCCGACGAGGTTCCTACGGCTCTGCCGATCGAGTCGCTGGGCTCGTCCAGCGTCGTCTTCGACCTTGTGTACCGATCGGAGCCCACTCCGTGGCTCAGGGCCGCATCCGAGCGCGGGGCGCGCACCGTGGATGGTCTGGGCATGCTGTTGCATCAGGGGGCCGCGGCCTTCCGCCAGTGGACGGGCGTCGAGCCGCCGCTGGACGCCATGCGCGAGGGCCTGGACTCGCGCTGAGCCCGCACGGCGGCATCCGGCCCGCCGCCTATTCTCAGCGGTCCCCCTGCGAAGGGGACCATCCATGCTGACCTTCCTCCACACGGCCGACTGGCACCTGGGCATCACCCGGCGCTTCCTGGCGCCCGAGGCACAGGCACGGTACGCCGAGGCGCGTATCGAGGCCGTGCGCGAGATCGGTCGCCTTGCGGATCGCGAGGGCTGCGCATTCGTGCTCGTGTGCGGGGATGTCTTCGACTCGAACCACGTGGATCGCCAGGTGGTGGTGCGGGCCCTCGACGCCATGGCGGCATTCACCGTGCCCGTGATGATCCTGCCCGGCAACCACGATCCGGCCGATGCAGCATCCGTCTACTCATCACGTGTCTTTCGGGACCGTTGCCCGGATACCGTGACCGTGCTCGACGGCGGGGAGCCCGTGGGCATCGCGGACACCGATTGCCGCCTCATCCCGGCCCCGTGGCCCACTCGGCATCCGGGTACGGACCTCGCCGCCCATGCCCTTGCCGAGCTTGTGCCCGACCCCGACCGGGTCACGGTGTTGGTGGCGCATGGGGCCGTGGATGTGCTGTCGCCCGACAAGGACGACCCGGCTCTGGTGAGCGCGGACGTCCTTGACGCGGCGCTGGAATCGGGCGCCGTGGCGTACGTGGCATTGGGCGACCGACACTCCGTCACGTCGGTGGGCGATTCAGGCCGCATCTGGTATCCCGGCACACCGCTCGCCACCGACTTCGGCGAGGGCGCGCCGAACCAGGTGCTGGTGGTGCGCCTGGACGCCGATGTGGTGCAGGTGGACGAGCACCGCGTCGGGGGCTGGACGTTCATGCGTCACGAGGCCCACCTCGACGGGGCCGCAGATGTGGATGTGCTCGATGCCTGGCTCGCCGGGATCGGTGACAAGGCGCGCACCGTGGTGAGGCTGGCGCTGATCGGCACGCTCACCCCGGCGGAGGACGCCCGGCTGTGGGATGCCATCGAGATGCACGCCCACCTGCTGGCCAGCGTGACCGTGTCGGATCGCCGCACGGATCTGACCGTGGCGGCGGGCGATGGCGACCTCACGGACCTGGGGCTGTCGGGATACGCAGCCGATGCCGCGGTCGAGCTCGCCCAGCGCGCGGCGGGCGATGGCGACGCGGCTCGTGCGGCGCAGGATGCCCTGCGCACCCTGTTCCGTCTGGCGGCGGGCACCTCATGAGGATTCACCGCATCTCACTGCGCGACTTCCGCGGCGTGCGAGAGGCCGATGTGGAACTCGACGCCACGGGCGTCACCATCGTGCAGGGCCCGAATGAAGTTGGCAAGTCGAGCTTGGCCGATGCCCTGGACATGCTGATCGAGGACCCCGACAGCTCGACCAGGTCGCGGGTGAAGGCCGCGCAGCCGCTGGGCCGGGACGTGGGTCCGTGGGTGGAGATGGAGGCCACCACCGGCCCCTATCGGTTCACCTACGGCAAGAGGTGGCTCAGGCAGGCATCCACCGAGCTCAGGATCACGGCACCTGATTCGCAGCAGCTGACGGGGCGGCAGGCGCACGATCGTGTGCAGGAGATCCTGGCCCAGACGATGGACCCGGTGCTGTTCTCGGCTCTTCGCCAGCAGCAGGGGATCGCCCTGGGGCAGGCCGGTTTGCAGGGCAGCACGACCTTGGCCGCGGCGCTTGATCGCGCGGCCACGGGATCCACGGGTCGGGCGGGGGAGGGCGACGCCAGCCTGATGGACGCCATCCTGAAGGAGAGGGTGAGATACACCACTCCCGGAGGCAGGGCGAATGCCGAGCGCACGGCGCTGGCGGCCCGGCTGGACGAGCATCGCGCGGCGGTGACGCATGCCGAGGCGGCGCTGCGGGGCATCGAGGAACGGGCCGAGCGGCATCGCCAGCTCACCGCGGAACTCGCGGCGAATCGGCGCCAGGAGCCTGAGCGCCGCGAGGCCATCCGGTTGCTGGACGAGCAGTTGCGAGAGATCGGGGTGCGCGAGAAGGCCCTGGGTGACCTGCAGGTGGCGGAGGAGCGGGCAGGTGCGGCTGCGCGCGACGCCGAGCGCCTGGTGGCGCAGCGTCGTGCTCTGGTTGACGAGGTCGCCTGCGCCACGGCGGACGTGAAGCAGATCGCCAACGAGGCCGAGGGTGCCGCCCAGCGCCTTGCCGCCGCTCGTGGGCGCCATGAGGCCACCGCGGCCGCCCTGGTGGCTGCGCACGAGGCCCGCGAGCATGCCCAGGCGCGTCTGGTGGTGGCCGCGGCCGATGCCGACCACTTGCGGGATGTCCTGGATCGCGAGCTTCTTGACGAGCGGCGAGGGCGCGCGCAACGGGCCGAGGCCGACATCGCCGAGGCCACCGCGTTCCTGGAGGGCTGCGCGATCGACGCCGCGCTGCTGGATCGTATCGAGGCGGCCGCCCTTGACGAGGCCGAGGCCCGTGGTCGCGCCGGTGCTCCTGCGCTGGAGGTGCAGGTCACGGCCGAGGTCGTCCTGCGCGTGCAGGTGGCCGACGAGGTACATGATCTGGGCCCGGGCGAGACCCTGCGCCACGGCCTGGACGCCGGGGGCGAGTTGATGTTTCCCGGGGTGGCGCGCGTGCGAATCGACGATCACCGTGCGGGTGATGCCGCACCCGACGATGCCCGCCGAGCCGCCGAGTCTCTGGCAGCCCTGCTGGACCACGCTGGCGTGGTGGGTGATGATCGCCTGGCCGGGGCCCGGGCGAAGGAGCGGCGGCGTCGAGAGGAAAAGGCGCGCCTGGCGACGGCGAGCACGGCACGCGATGACGCCGTGCGGGACCTCACGGTGACCGTGATGGCCGAGAAGATCGAGCGCGCGGATGCCCGGATCGGCGCATACCTGGCATCGCGATCGGACGACGCCCCCATGCCGGCGACCATCGATGCGGCCAATGCCGCCCGGGGGCTGGCGGAGGACGTCGCGACGGCCGCCGAGCGCGATGAGGACGTCGCGCGCACCGCGCACGCCGATGCCGACACCGAGGTGCGTGGCATCCAGGATCAGGCGCATCGGCGCAGCGGTCGCATGGAGGTCGTGGAGGAGCGCCTCCACGACGCACGGGCAACGCTCGATGCGGCCAGGGCGGATGCTCCGGACGACACGGTTGCCGATGTCGGTACCCGGGCTCGAGGCGCGGCCGACGAGGCGAGTGCCGCCGCCACGCAGGCGGCTGCCGCGCTTGCGGCCGACGACCCGGCGTCGGTGCGGGAGCGCCTGGCGAATGCCCGCCATGTGCTGGATCGCCTGCTGCGCGAGCGCTACGACGTGGAGCTGCAGGCACAGCGCATCACCGCCGAGATCGAGATCCAGGGAGAGGATGGCTTGGCTGATCGTCTGGCGCGCGCAATGGAGGCCCTGGCGCGTGTGGAGCAGGAGCATGGCGCCGTTGAGCGCCGTGCGGCGGCGGCCGAGGTCCTGTATGAGTGCTTCACCCGCCACCGCGATCTGGCCCAGCGCGCGTACGTGGCTCCGTTCAAGGCCGAGGTCGAGCGGCTGGCGCGGCTGGTGTTCGGGGTCGGCGTGGAGGTGGAGGTGGATCACGCCACGCTGCAGGTGACCTCACGGACGCGTGACGGCGTGACAGTGGGCTTCGAGGCGCTGTCCGGTGGCGCACGCGAACAACTGGCCGTGCTGGGACGCCTCGCCTGCGCCGCGCTGGTGGCACCCGACGGCGACGACGCCTCTGACATGGGCGCGCCGGTTGTCTTCGACGACGCCCTGGGGTACTCGGACCCCGGACGCCTGGAGGGTCTGGGCGCGGCCATCGCCATCGCGGGCCGTCGCTGCCAGGTCATCGTGCTCACGTGTATGCCCGATCGCTACGCCGGCGTGGGGTCCGCCCGGGTCGTGCGCCTGGAGCCCGGCGTTCCGCCGTCGGGTGCGGGCGCGCCGGTGGCGGGGGAGCCAGGCGCCGCGTGAGGACTCCCGAGACCCCGCGTGGTCTGGGCGAGATCATCATCACGGCGCGGCCCTTCGATGAGTACCGCGCGATGTTCGACCTGTCCGATGCGGACATCCTGGACGGGCCGATCCTTGATTGCCCCGGTGGTGCGGGGGGGTTCGCCGCCGGCGTGCGCGCCATGGGCGGTGACGTGACGAGCGTCGACCCCGTGTACGCGATGGGCCGCGATGCACTGGTGGCCCGCGCACGTGACGATACCGAGCGCGGCAACCGATATGTGCGAGACTGCCCGGACCTGTACGTGTGGGGGTTCTTCGATGATGCGGACGATCATCGGGCACGGCGTCTGCGTGGGCTCGATGCCTTCGCCGCCCAATACAGCGGCCCCGACGCGCGCCATGTGGCCGGGGCGTTCCCGCGCCTTCCCTTCTCCGATCGCTCATTCCGTCTGGTTCTCTCCGCGCATCTGCTGTTCACCTACCCGGATCACCTCGGGCCGGATGACCACCGGCGGGCATTGGTCGAGATGCTGAGGCTCGCCCGGGACGAGATTCGCGTGTTCCCGCTCATCGACACCACGCTGCAGCGCTACGACGGCCTTGACGACATCCGCCGTGACCTTGCGGCTGCCGGAGCGCAGTCGGAGATCCGACGGGTGGACTATGAGTTCCAGCGTGGGGCGCACGAGATGTTGGTGGTGCAGCCAGCCGCCGCCTGAGGCAGTTTTCTCATGAGCGGGGGGAAGATGGATCCGTGCAGGCCTCCTGCCGCAGGTGCGCCGGGTGGCACCTGCCCCTCTCATTCATCACGGGAGGTCTCGCGTCTACCATCGCGGCATGGACGCACCTCAGATCACCGACCGCATCGGCCTCATCGTGGTCGACCACGGGAGCCGCCGGGCCGAGAGCAACCTGATGCTCGAGGAGATCGCCCGTCGTGTCGCCGAGGTCGTGGACTACGAGATCGTGGAGCCCGCACACATGGAGTTGGCCGAGCCATCCATTGCAACGGCGTTCCACGCCTGCGCGGCCCGGGGGGCCACCACGGTGATCATCCAGCCGTACTTCCTGCTGCCCGGGAGGCACTGGAGCCAGGACATCCCGCAACTCGCCGCCGCAGCGGCTGCGCATCACCCCGGCGTGGCGTATCTGGTAACCGCTCCGTTCGGCCTGCATCCGCTGATGGCGGATGTGGTGATCGCTCGTGCGGAGCACTGCCTCGCGCATGTGCGAGGCGAGGTCCCCGAGTGCGAGGCCTGCGCGGGAACCGGCGTGTGCCGCCTGCGTCGCGCGGAGAGCGCGGCCGTCTAGCGCTGTGGCCCGCGCGGCGGGCGGGGCGCCGACGCGCACCCACCCGCCCGCATTGGAACTACTTCCGCTTCGGAGCGGCCTTCTTGGCGGCTGCGGGCTTGCGTGCGACAGCGGCCTTCTTGGCAACCGGCTTCTTGGCAACCGGCTTCTTGGCAACCGGCTTCTTGGCGACAGCAGCCTTCGGAGCGGCCTTCGTGACGGCGACCGGCTTCTTGGCAGCGGCCCTCTTCGGGGCGACGGCCTTCTTGGCGACCGGCTTCTTGGCGGCGGCCTTGCGCTTGCCGTTGACCGACTCCTTCAGGGGAATGCCCGGAATGAAGCGAACGGCCTTGCGAGCCGGGATCTTCACCTTCTGGCCAGGATTGCGCGGGTTCACACCGGTCCGGGCGGCGCGCTGCGCCACCGAGAACGTGCCGAAGCCCAGGAAGGCGATCCGGTCACCCTTTGCCAGGGACTCGGTGAGGAGATCGAGGAAGTCCTGGGTGACCTTGGAGGCCTGGACGCCGGTGAGCCCGGCGCGATCGCCAAGTGCCTTGGCGAACTCGCTCTTGTTCATGTGGAACCCCTTGTATGAGTGAGGGAGCGGATTGTGCGCCCCCCATTGGGGCGTCGATTCCGACACTACCAGTGGTTTCCGCTGAGTGAGCGGAAGGTGAGGGTGCACCGCTCGCCGAAGGAACAGGTGATCACGCGACGGGGGGAAGGGCGGATGAACAATCGCACCCAGATGGCGCAGTCACAGATGAGCCTCGTCCACCCCGACCTGGTGCCCGGGGAGCCAGTGCGGTTTACGGCGCGCAGCGCGTGGCACTTCGGGGTTCTGGTGGGGATCGACGGAACCTTCGCGGTGGTGTCCACACATGGCGGGGACAAGCGCGAGCGCGTGCCGGCATCTGCCGTACACCCCTGGCCCCCTACCTAGTGGAGTGACCGCCAACGTCCGCCGGGTTCCGGCGGCGACGTGTTCGCACGCCGGAACGGCGTGCTGAGGTTCGGTCGGGATCCCCAGAGGACCGGCACACGTTGGCCGGTCACTTCACGAGGGCAGGCCTGCCGCCGCGCGGTCAAGCACGAGCACCGCGCGCTCGCGTGACACACGCCCCGCGGGGATCGACGTGTCACCGGCTTCCAGGCGCGTCGGCATGTCCCCCTTGCCACCTCCGGCCACCAGCCACACGATCGCGCGCGCGGCATCCAGCGCGGGGTACGTGAGCGTCACCCGTATGTGACCGTTGAAGGGATGTGACGTGGCTGCCACGCTGACGTCGGTCACATCGAGCACGGGATCGCCCGGGGCGAGAGACGCCGTGTGTCCATCGGGGCCGAGTCCCAGATGCACGACGTCGATGGGCCCCCCGAGGGACCGCAATACGTCGCAGTAGAGGACCGCTGCAGCATCCGCATCACCGCCGCCCACATCCATGGGGTGCAGGCGTGCATGAGCGGCGGCGGTTCCCGTGAGAACCTCGCACAGGTGCGTCAGGTTGCGGTCGGGGTCGCCGTCGGGTGCCACGCGCTCATCGACCTGCAGGATGTCCACGGCCTCCCAGTCGAGAGGAAGAACCGCCAGGTCGGCGAGCATCAGCCATGGCGTGGTGCCCCCGGACACGGCCAGCGACGCGCGTCCCCTGAGTGCAATGGCACCTCGCAGTTCGGCCGCGATCCTGAGGGCGGCGGCGCGTGCGGCGGACGGGGGGTCGGGCAATACAAGGCGATCGATCATCGGGGGCAGCGTAGTCTGTGCGCGCGCGGCGCCATGGCGGCGTCGCCGCTTACCGAGGGGCTGCGCTGTGCAGATCGGGATGGTGGGCCTGGGTCGGATGGGCGCGAATATGAGCGTGCGCCTCATGAAGGCGGGGCACGAGGTCGCGGCCTTCGATCGGGACGCCGAGGCGGTTACACGCCTTGCCGGCGAGGGCGCCACGCCCACCGAGGGCGCTGCTGCCCTGGTCGCCGCCCTTGATGCTCCCCGTGTGGTGTGGTTCATGCTGCCGGCCGCCGTCACCGGAACGGCGATCGAGGAAATGGCCTCGCTGCTGTCGCCCGGCGACATCATCGTGGACGGTGGCAACAGCCACTACCACGACGACATCGCGCGTTCGCGGGCCCTTGCGAAGAGCGGAATCCATTTCGTGGACGCCGGGGTGAGCGGTGGGGTGTGGGGTCTTGCGCGTGGGTACTGCCTGATGGTGGGCGGCGACGACGAGGCCATCGATGTTCTCGCCCCGGTACTGCGCACGTTGGCCCCGGGCATGGGCACGATCCCTCGCACCCCGGGGCGCGAGGGCACTCCGAGCACGGCCGAGGAGGGCTGGCTGCACTGCGGCCCCGCGGGCGCCGGGCACTTCGTGAAGATGGTCCACAACGGCATTGAGTATGGGCTGATGTCCGCCTATGCCGAGGGTCTCAACATCCTGAAGAACGCCAACATCGGATCCGCCACGCGTACGACCGACGCCGAGACGGCTCCCCTCGCGGACCCCTCGCTGTATCAGTACGACATCGACGTGGCGTCGGTGACCGAACTGTGGCGTCGGGGCAGCGTGGTGGGATCGTGGTTGCTGGACCTGACCGCCGAGGAGTTCGTGCAGGACCCGGGCCTTGACGGGTTCGCCGGCCACGTCGCCGATTCGGGTGAGGGTCGCTGGACGCTGCAGGCCGCGATCGACGAGGGGGTGCCGGCGCCCGTTCTGGCCGCGGCGCTGTTCGGGCGTTTCGCGAGCCGGGGAAATGAGGAGTTCGCCAACCGCGTGCTCTCCGCGATGCGCCTGGGCTTCGGCGGCCACCACGAGGGGTCCGCATGAGCGCCCGCGCCGACGCGCTGGTGCTGTTCGGGGCCACCGGCGATCTCGCGTTCAAGAAGCTGTACCCCGCGCTGCACGCGCTGCAGGTGCGCGGCAAGCTGGGAATTCCCGTCATCGGTATCGGCCGCGAGCCCTGGCACCTCGAGAAGCTTCGCGCGCGCGCGCGCGCATCGCTTCGGGCGGCGGGAATTCCCGCGAACGACGTGGCCGCGAAGGAGTTGCTGGCCTGCATCAAGTACGTGCATGGCGACTACGGCGACCCGGATTCGTTCAGCCACCTGGCCACCGCCCTGAAGGGCGTGCGCCTGCCGGTGTTCTATCTGGCGATCCCGCCTGCGCTGTTCGGCGAGGTGGTGACGGCGCTCGCGCATCACGACCTCACCGGTCACGCTCGGGTTGTGGTGGAGAAGCCCCTGGGGCGCGACCTCACCTCGGCCCGCGAGCTCAACCACATGCTTGCGGCGGAACTCCGTGAGGAGCAGATCTTCCGCATCGATCACTTCCTGGGCTACGAGCAGGTGCAGAACCTTCTCGTCGCGCGTTTCGGAAACACCATGCTGGAGCCCCTGTGGAACCGGCGCTACGTGCGGCGGGTGCACATCGAGATGACCGAGTCGTTCGGCGTGGATGGGCGTGGTGCGTTCTACGAGACGGTGGGCTGCCTGCGCGACGTGGTGCAGAACCACCTGCTGCAACTCGTGTGCATGCTGGCCATGGAGCCGCCGGTCTCAATGGATGCGGCGTACGTGTCGGACGAGAAGCTGAAGGTGCTCCGGTCGATCAGGCCCGTCACGCGGGACAACCTGGTGCGCGGGCAGTACGAGGGCTACCGCAAGGAGCCGGGCGTCGACCCCGAGAGCGACGTGGACACGTTCTGCGCGCTGCGGCTGGAGATCGACTCCTGGCGCTGGGCTGGCGTGCCCTTCACCATCCGGGCCGGCAAGTCGCTGTCGCGCACGCTCACCGAGGCGGTCGTTGAGTACGTGCCACCGCCACGCCGCCTGTTCGACGACGACGGTGTGATCGAGCCCAACCGCCTGCGCTTTCGCATGAAGCCTGACGACCTGATCGAGTTGAGCATGCAGGTGAAGGAGCCGGGCGATCGCGCGGTCACCCGTACCGTGGATCTGTCGGTGCACTACGAGGAACGGCTGGGACGACCCGGTGCCGCGGCCTATGAGCGCCTGCTGGGCGACGCCATCATCGGGGAGCATCGCCTGTTCGCGCGTGGCGACCTGGTGGAGGAGGCCTGGAGCGTCGTGCAGCCCCTCTTGGACGATCCACCCCCCAGCGAGTCGTATGTGCAGGGAAGCATGGGCCCCGCCGGCGCGGCGCGCGTGCTGCCGCCCAACCTCGGCGCCATGCTCACCGAGCCCCAAGTCGCGGCGTCGGCCTGATGCGTGCCCTCGGAATCGACGTTGGCGGCAGCCACATCAAGGCGGCCGTTGTCGAGACGGAGACCGGCGAGTTCCTCCACGATCGCGTGCGCGTGGAAACGCCCCAGCCGCCCACGCCCGACGCGGTCGTGGCGACCACGGCCACCCTCGTGCAGGGGCTTGAGCACGAAGGCTCCATCGGGGTCGGGTTCCCGTCACCCATCGTCGGGGGCGTGTCGATGCTGGCGGCGAACATCGATGCCGCGTGGGTCGGTGCCCCGGTGGACGATCTGTTCACCTCCGGCCTCGGAGCACCGGTCACGGTCGTGAACGACGCTGACGCGGCGGGTCTGGCCGAGGCCCGCTTCGGGGCCGCGAAGGGCGTGCCCGGCCTCGTTCTGATGCTGACCCTGGGTACGGGAATCGGCTCGGCGCTCATCCACAACGGCGTGCTGGTGCCCAACACGGAGTTGGGCCACCTGGAAGTTCGCGGGAAGGACGCCGAGCGTCGCGCCGCATCATCGGTGCGCGACGAGAGGGATCTCTCGTGGCAGGCCTGGGCTCGCCGGCTCGAGGAGGTCATCCGGGTCATCGACCGGCTGTTCTGGCCGGACCTCGTGCTGCTGGGTGGCGGGGTGTCACAGCAGGGCGACAAGTTCATCCCGTTGCTCGACGTGCGCCCGCCGGTGCGCGCGGCGGCACTGGAGAATCAGGCGGGAATCGTGGGTGCGGCGGTGGTGGCGGCCGAGCGCCCCTGATCAGGATGACGGCGTGATCATCGCGCGTGTGCCCGAGGGGCTGCGCGTGGTGCTGCAGACCGACCATCAGGACCAGTGCCGCCTGATGGCTGATGAGTGGGGCAACGCGGACTTCGCGCGTCCCCACCCGTGGGCCCCGGTGGTGCGGGCCGCGGGATGTCATGACGAGGGGTGGCGGGAGTGGGAGGCGACTCCGCGGGTGCTCCCCGCTGGTGAGCCGCAGGGGTTCGCACAGATGGAGCCCGAGCAGCATGCGGCGATACACCGGCGCAGCATCGCCACGGCCATGTCCCTCGATCCGCGTACCGGACTGTTGGTGAGCATGCACGGTGCCGGCCTGTCGCTGCGGCGCCTGGGGCTGGACGGTCGGATGCCGCACGTGGCTGATCGTCCTGACCCCATACGAGATCTGATCCACGATCAGGCCGTGCTTCAGCGACGTGTGCGGGCGGGGGTGGGCGAGGGCACGGCCATCGCCGGGTGGTCATGGGACTGCTACCGGCTGCTTCAGGCCTGGGACCTCCTCAGCCTCTACCTCACGTGGAGGGGTCTGGTGGGTGGTGATTCATGGACCCTGAGGCGCGTGCCGAGGAGCATCGGAGACGAGGCCGGGGTGGATCTGGCCGTTACCCCGGTGGACGACATGACCTGTGCTCTCGACCCGTGGCCATTTCGGCGGGCGCGCATCGAGGCCCCCGTCCGCGGGCGCATCATTCCCGATCGTCCCTACGACGACCACGATGCGCTCAGGGCGGCCCTTGAGGATGCTCCATGGCGGGTCGTTGAGCACCGGGTGGTGCCGTTCGGGTCATGACGACGCATCGGCGCCCGCGGTGTGGGGCCCCGCGGACGAGTTCTCCTGAATGGCCGCGTCAGGCAACTCGTCGAGCATGTCGAGCGCGGTGGCCAGGTTCTGCTGCGGCACGATCAGGTGGTCGCGGGACGCCATTCCCACCAGCCCGATCGGCACCCCACGCCTGGCGAAGGCCGTGGTGAGGGCGGTCGTGAAACCCACGAGAGCGGGACCGAGGGGTGGTGAGCAGGATCATCCGAAGGCCATCCCGCCTCGTGACCGCCGTCGACATCTGGTCGGCCAGCGCCCGCGATCACCATCGTCCGTCCGGCGGGGCAGGGCGGTTGCTGCGTCGGGCGCGTCGCTGAGGAGCGAGAACTCGCCCTCCCGCACCCTGGGTCGCACGGAGGCCAGGGCCTCGGCGAGCATGGACGACGGGTCAGTCACCTGCGCGACTTTGCGAGTCGCCGGATGGTGGCGAGTGGCGGCGGACGTGCCGACATCCGCCACCGGCGCACGCTCGGTGAATGGTGCCCTCAGCCCGGTGCGGTTCGAGGAGAAGTACCGCTCTCGGAGCATGATCACGACCTCGAGAAAAGTGTCCCCGGAAGCGGGTCAACTCCAGTGCTGATCGCATCGGGCGCGACAGAGGCATTTCCCTTCACGGTGGTTCCTCCGGCGATCTCGACAGATCACTCCCAACGCTCCCAGCGCGCATCCAGGAGGCGCTCGGCCTCGTAGCGCCGCACGTTGTCCACGGCCACCGCCGCCTGCGAGGCGAAGGTGAGGGCCATCTGCTCGTCCTCGGCGGTGAACGGCCCGCCCACCTTGTCGGTGAGGTAGA
>Ga0082335_1002892_pt1 | contig 30085 bp, 37 predicted proteins | sample Subgrocontami58m_FD_72375 | JGI IMG/M metagenome (GOLD analysis project Ga0082335, IMG submission 72375) | Subsurface groundwater microbial communities from S. Glens Falls, New York, USA - GMW37 contaminated, 5.8 m (SPADES assembly) (version 2) ...
AAGGCAAAGTAGAGAGGACAATAAGAAATATTGCAGAGGAGTACCTTGATTTGCTTTCTCAGTTTCCTAAGTGGTTTAATGGAAGATGCATGGAAGAATGGAAATGTTGGTTTAATGAAGACAGATTTCATAGAGGTGTGAAAGATTATCCAGCTAATCTTTATGTTAAGAATTAAGGTTTACTTAACATGGAAGCCTGTTGAAATAATTTTGAGAGACTCATAACAATTATTTGAAGAGTTTTTTATTTTTTTATAACAGTCTGGACAAGCGGGTTTTTCCATTGAAGAAGCATGGGGTTCTCCACATAAATGACAGAATCCCTTTTTTTCTACATATGCTTCATCTTTAAACTCTTTCCATTTTTGATAACACTCTAGACAATAGGGATGCTTAGGGTCTATTTTTATTTTAACCCCGCAACGTATACAATGACCTTCATCGGTGTTAGTCGTGGGAGTATTTATATCCTCGTTTGTGGGATTGATGTTATACTTAAATTTTTGACTTGTGCTGTCAATATATTCGATTTCTTTGTATGCCTCATCATAAAGCGATTTATCATTGGAATCATCTAAATCAATAAGCACGCCCATTTCTTTATTATTAGCCATCGAAAATTGATAAAGATTTAATGAAGTAATTATCATCTGCTTCTCATTAACATAGCATTTTGCATGAAGACCCTCATTGAATTTTAAAATGACAAATTGTAAACTTTGAAGAAATTTCATTTCATCAGGGTTCAATTCTTGTTTGCCGAATATTACCGTGGTGATTTTGTCCTTGCTGTTTCGGTATGTTAACAATTCTTTGAAATCTTTGGATAATTTGAGGTAAGGGGATATAAGAACAAGTTTTGCTCCTGCGTTCTTTATTAAATCTTCAATTGCAGCTACTGCTTTTCGAGTGTTCAAAAATTTTGCCATATGTAAACATCTTGATTCAGTTATTAAATGTTTCGAGAAACTCTCTTTTGGTAGTTTAGCTACTAAGAATTAGTAACCTGCTTCCCTTTTAGCGCGTTATATCCCCCAAGTCGGCTTTACTTTCCGCTTTATACTTGCTATTTCCTGGAGAACGCGGATTTCTGACTGGCTTAAAACTTCTTTGTTCTTCTTCAACGCTTTAAATTGAGATTCCCCCATGTCTGAATATAAACATTCCGCGTCTTTCAACTGCCTGTCAAATGTTGCTCCCGGGACAGAGATTGCAACTTCCATTCCTGCTCCTGCTTCTTTTAGCGAGTTTTTTTCATGCTGGATGTTTTTTGTGTGCCCTATTTCGTCTCCGTTTTTAGTAATCATTTTTATCTCGGGCTTCAAAATTCCACCTATGACTTTTACACCGAATATTGCCGGCTTTGAATTATGGAAAACGTACTGCGGAAGAATCTGGAGCTTGAATACTGACGCAAGTCCGAGAAGTTTTTCTCTTTCTATTTCCTGCCTTTTTTCTTCATGCCATTTTTTTAACTCTTCTATTAATCTGTAAACTACCTCATTAGCAATAATCTTAATTCCTTTTTCTGCTTTTGCCGACTCGGCCGCCTCTTCATCCATTTCAGTGTTGAATCCGAGAATAAGAGCGTTCATTTTGTTTGCTTTTAGGTTTGCCTTTGCTGCGGAAATATCCTGTTTGTTTATTTTTCCGATTCCGGCTTTCAATACGAGAATATTTTCCTGCCTCAATAATGTTAAAAGCGCTTCGAGGCTTCCAAGCGAGTCTGCTTTCACAATTATTCCTTCTGAATCGGTTTGTATGGCTTCACTCAACTCTTTTTTGAATTCTTTTTCAATCTGCTTTAAGTCATTTTTGTAAATCTGGAAAGGCATTCCGGGAAGAAGATTTTCCTGCTCTGAAAGCTGGAGCCGTATTCCGGTTGAGGCGGTTGCTTCTTTTACAGGAGAGAACTGGCGTGATAGGGGCTTTATTTCTTCGATGCTTTTTATCTTTGCTTTTATCGGCTCGTTAAGTGTTGCAATTACTATCTCGTCACCAACTTTCAGCTTTCCGTCATAAAGTATCGCTTCTATGCAGTTCATTGTTCTTTCTTTTTTTATTTCAAGCAGCAGTCCTTTCGCGCTCTCGGCTAAGTCGAGCTGTTTTGATAGAAATTTCTGGGATAATCCGCATAACATCATAAGAAGTTCGGGAATTCCCTCGCCGGTTCTTGCCGAACACGGAATCAGGGCTATTTTCTTTGTGAAATCTGTGAGATTGAAGTATAAGTCTGAGTTGAATCCGTGCGAATTCAGTGCTGCCTGGAATGTGTAAAATCTTTCATCGAATACTTGCTTTACGTGAACTGCCTGGGATTCCAGGCTTGTTTTTAAGTCATCACTCTGTTTTTTCCATCCGGAAATATTATCTATCTTATTCAGAGCGATCATGAAAGGGGTTTTATTTGCCTTCAGGATTTGGAGAACTTCAGCCGTTTGCGGCTGAATTCCAGAGTTTATATCCACGACAAGAATTGCCAAATCTGCCAAATTTCCCCCGCGCTTTCTTAGATTTGTGAATGCTGCGTGTCCGGGCGTGTCTATAAATAGAAATCCGGGAATTTTGAGGGCAAAGTTGTGTTTGTCAAGAAGCCAGCAGCCCTTTTTTATGTTTTCTGCTGGGAATAAAGTAAATGATATTTTCTGGGTTATTCCTCCCGCTTCGGCTTCAGCTATGCTAGAGCCCCTGATTTTATCCAAAATCGAAGTTTTTCCGTGGTCCACATGTCCGCATACTGTTACTATTGGCTGTCTTATCATTAAATTATAATAAGAATAAGGGTTAAAAGCTTTTGCACGTGCAAAAGCTTGCTTCCAACAATACTACCCTGTAAACCTACCCAGAACCCCCCCAAAAGAACCCTCAAAAAACATATCCATGAATTTAACACCCCAGTAAGTATTAACACCTTAATTTTATGAAAGTTTTGGATATTTTTGGGGAGCACTTAACCGCAAAGACTTTAAAGCCAAACCTCATATATAAGGTATGTGGGTTACAAGACTTAAAATAAAACATGATTGTGTAATTGGGAATAGGTGTGAAAGATTTAAAGTGACTACACTTGGAACTCCTTTTAATGTATTTCAAGAAAAAGGAATAACTTATGCTCCACAAGTTCAAACTCTCCATGGAAAAGAAGAAAAAGTTAAGGAGTTCATTAAAGACATTAAGAAAGATAATAGAATAAAAAACTTAGAAGTTGAAGGGAATACTATCTTCTTTGTAGAAGTTAGAAAAGATAAAATTCCATCTACATTTTATCATCAAAGATTAATTCATGTGAAACCTGTTTTTGTAGATATGGGGGGATATGAGTATTGGGAGATTGCTTCTTGGGATAAAAAATTCTTAACAGAGTTTATTACCAAAATAGAGAAAGAAGTTGGAGAGTTAAAAATTCTTAAGATGGAACAAACAAAATTAAGTGAGATTTATTTCCCAAGGATAATGCCAAATTTAACTCAAAATCAAAAACAGGCTATAGAATTAGCTTTAGAGAAAGGATTTTATGTATGGCCTAAAAAAACTAATCTAATCAAATTAGCTAAACTGATGAATGTCTCGGTTCCTACTTTTAGAGAGCATTTAAAGAGAGCAGAAGAAAAGATTCTGCCTAATTTGACAACATTAATCAAATAGATATAAAACCTCAAATATGAGGGTAAAAGTAAATATAGTGATTTTTCTATTAATTTTAAACCTAAGGGCGAAAGAGTTCTGATAAATTTACAATGGATGAATTAGAAAACGTATTGTCAAAGTTAGAAACTCCAGTTTATATATTAGACTTAAACAGGGTTAGAAAAAATGTTGGAAAAATCACAAGCAGTGTAACTTATCCAAACTTCCAAATACATTATGCTATGTTCTGTAATGATACTGAGAGGTTATTAAAATTCTTAAAGGGATTGGGTTTAGGAGTTCTTATTCTTAATGAGAATGAATTTGAAACTGCATCAAGATTAGGATTTTCAAAAGATAAAATACATTTAACTGGTGGAACATTTAGTAAGAATAGATTAGAGAGAGTTTTGTCTTATGGGATTGACGTAAATGTGGACTCATTAAGACAACTCGAACTTGTAGGAGAAATAAGACAATCAACTAATGTTGGGCTAAGAATTAAACTTTTTAGTAATGATGTGGTTGGAGCTGGTGAGGGAATACTTCCACAAGATATTGAACAAGCTAAAGAAATTGCTAAGAAATCAAACATTGGAATAGTTGGATTGCAAACTTATATCGGAACAAATACATTGGATGAACAAAGATATTTAGACACAATTAAATCATTGGTTAGTTTAAGAGATAGATTTCCAAATATCAGATACCTTAATGTTGGTGGAGGATTTGGGATTCCATATTCATTTAAAGATAGAAGTTTTGATTGGAAAACTTTTGGAGAACAAGCAAGTAATCTTTTTGAACAAATAGGAGATAGGAGAATGCAATTTAAGATGGAGCCTGGAAGGTCTATTGTAGGAGATGCCGGATATTTCTTAACAAGAGTAATAGAAAAAAGAAATGATGATACTTTAGTAGTCGATGCTCCTTATACTAATTTTGCTAGACCTTTTGTTTATCATACAAATCATAGAGTTAGATGTATTGGGAAGAATGGTGCTAAGAAACCCTTTGCTATAAGGGGATGCTCAATTAATAGCAAAGACTATCTTTCCCATAGAGAGTTTACTGGAGATGTTGCAGAATTGCCAGTAAGTATTCAAGAAGGCGATGTTTTATGCTTTAGTGATGTGGGTGCGTATTCTCCTGTTATGCAAATGGATTTCTTACATTACGACAGAGCTAAAACAATTTGTATAGAAAATTCAGGTCAGGGGAGCACTTAATCCCTCATTTTTGCGAGCTTAAATTCCCAGATATAGATTCATTGCCTTACACCCAACTTAAATATCTCAAAAATTTTAAAAGTGATTTGATATTCCTAAATTTTTACAAATGGGACAATTATTACTAAAATCCCTCTTCTCAAATTTACAGAATGTAGTGTTCTTAATAATTTTATTGAAGTCTTTGAAAGTCATCTCCTTAATTTCTAAGTTATCAATTATCTTTTGAATATTATCTTCACATTCTTTCTTATATTCTTCAGGAGAAATTTCCCATTTTTTACATTTCCAGCAATGCATTGCAAAATACATACTTTTTAGCCTTTGCAAAGTCCATTTTGGTTTTTCTTTTTCCATATTTACACCTAACTTGACCAAACCCTGCTTTCTGAAACCCAACCTTTTGGAATTCTATAAGATTCATCTAAAATTGCTGCTTGAGAAATTCTATCTGTTACAAATGTCCTTTCTTCATTTCTCAAATGACAATAAGCTATAATAAAATCAGAACCAAGTTGATAAATTGAAACTGTTCGCCATTTAACTTCATCTGAAGATAAGCTATAATATCTAATTTTGACATTCTTCTTTTCTTTAAATGCTTGTTTTAATAATGCTCTAATCTCTTTTTTATCATAAGCATATTTAATCTTCTTTTCTTTGCTAATTTTATTTAGAATATCTTTTGCTTCTTTAGTTTCCGATTTAGCTAAAATTTCTTTCAACTTCTGCTTTTCTATTTTTGTTAGAGAAACCATTTTTAAATCTTAAACAACAACTTGTTCAATCATCCTTTTCCTCTTCTTCTTTAGCTTTTCAGGAACATCTAAATAATTTTCATCAGTTACAATAGGTGCTCCTGTTTCTTGCTCCAACTTTATCCTTGCAATCTTTGCAACATTTCCACCTTTATTTGAAATCTCTAGATGTTCTTCAAAAGTATTTGGATCTTGAGCCTTTTCAATCTCAGAAGTAGATGCTTCTCCAAGCATATTAAATATTAACTCTATATCAGTCATGTGATCTCTTAAATTCTCATTTTTTAATCCTTTAAATTTTTTATATTCTGCTGGAGTCATGCCAAAAGTAGCTTTTGATATTTCTGCTGTTAAAATAGCAAAATCAGTTTCTTGTTCAACGCCTCTATTCTTCCATTCTTCTGTCAAATTTTGCCTTATTGCTATTCCTCTTAGCCGTTTATCAATCCAATCTTTAGAATAGCCTTTTAATTCATAAAGTTTCTTCATTCTCTCTTGTGCTAATTCAGGATTTTCTATCTCTTGCACCCTTTCATAGCCAACTTGAGCTAGCCATTTCTTAAAGGGTTCTGCTTTTTTAGAGGGAATTGATTGAATTAATCTAAATGCTCCTTTAGTTGACACACAATTTATTGATTGTTCTCCTCCAGAAGTCATTATCTTAAGGGGGGTGGCAATTTGCCCCCATCCTTCATTAAATCCTTCATCTCTTCTCCTCATATCTTTAAGATAACCATTTGGATCTTTAGAATCTGTAAGTGCTGAAACTATATCTGTAGCTACAAACCACCATTCATCATTAAACCATTTTCTTCTTATTGCCTTTCCCCTAAAGATAGCAATATGTGTATCCTCTTTTTCTTTTTCTTCTTCTGCCATAATCATTTACTTAATCTGAAGTTTTTAATTATTTGCTTTGTTATATCATTTAGAACAATAATCCTTATAAAATCCAACATCTTAGATAGATTAGTAAAAATAGGCGAGAAAACATTAAACAAAGTTTATGGCGTTCAAGATAGCCTATCACGACCGAGGTGTCCCAAAACTGTTACTATTGGCTGTCTTATCATTAAATTATAATAAGAATAAGGGTTAAAAGCTTTTTGATTGAGGAAGATTCTCCTTGAGCAGAGATATAAGATCTATGCTGCCTTCTAAAATAACCCATTATCCTCTTGTGCTTCAGGTTAATTTAAGTTATTTGGGGGTTTTCAATATTCTAAATTGACAATTTATCGTGGTAAAAAATTGATGTTATATTCTTCTTGAATTATGGAAATGAGGGTGTATTCCCATCCATTCTTTGCCCTTTCTTTTAGGTTCATGCTTTTCAATCTCTGCTTTTGCTGCTCCGTACTGCCTGCTTATTCCGCATAAAATTTCCGGAAGGCCGTCAAAAAACTGCCGAGTATCGTCGCTTCCTTTTGCGTTTGCAGGGATAATCTCTGCAATGCAGTTTGCCTTATCATGTCCTTCCTCGAGGGCAATAATTTCTATCTTCGCTGTCGGGTTTGCTCTCGCGTTTATCGCTCTTGCTAATCCATCAACGAAACGCTTATCGATAGAGCATTCAAAACCGGCGTAAACTGGCGGCGTTCGTCTGAAGTCGGGATACACAACTGCTGAAACATGCCCAAAGCTATATTGCCTCTCCTGAATTCTCTTCAGCGCATCTCTCACTGCTGTATCTTCCATAATTTTTATAATGCATTAAAGTATAAATATCTTATTAAAGAAAGCATGTTCTGGAGTGCAGTATTATTTTTAAACTCTGATACGCTTTTCTCTTTATGAAACCAAAAGAAACGAGAATGTACCTGAATGGAATTATCGCTTCCGAGGGATTTATGGATTACGCCGCAAGAGTTTCTGAACTATGCAGAATGGATGTTGACGCTAACTTTTTAGAGATATTTGAAGAATATCACAGAACAGCCGGAAAATCAGAACATCCTGCTTTTAACAGGGTGGTTCATTCGGGTTTAGATGGGATTATCAGCGTTACAGATACATATACTAATGATTGCTGGAATGGAGGACACCATCCACAGAATATTCGAGCTTATGATTTTCAGCAGGGGGATTTGACTCTTTCTTCTAACAAAAACAGATTCATGCCACCCGGGCGTTAGATTTAATAAGCTTTTCCCATATTCTATTTTATGAAAACACTTTCAGAAATTGAAGAGAATTATGACCTAGAGATAAACCGAGTAGTCAGAGAAATAAAGAAAATAAAAGCAAAAAGAGTGTTGCTTCAGTTTCCTGACGGGATGAAGCCATACTCGCTTTCTATTGTTGATGAATTAGAAAAAAGAATTTCAAATGTAGATTTTTTCATCTGGCTTGGAAGCTGTTTCGGAGCGTGCGATGTTCCGAATATTCCTAAAAATCTGAAGATTGATTTGCTGATTCAGTGGGGGCACACCGAGTTTGTGAAAAATAGGCAGGCAGAATTAAAAATTTCTGCATTATAGGTTGAAAAGTTAAAATAAATCTACTTTTTTTTGTCCTTCATTAAATACCAGAGATAAACCTGATTCAGACCATCGTCCAAATCAGTTTCAGGCACCCACCCTAAATTGTTATTTATTTTTTCAAAACTTAAACAGCTTCTTTTCGGCTCGCCCTCTTTTTCAGGCTCGTATAATGCTTCAAACTTATTTTTGAAAAAGCGATTTATTTTGCTGAAAATGTGGATAATATCTGTTTCTTTTCCGGAAGAAACATTGTAGATGCTGCTTTTAGCGTTATTCAGTGCGAGCAGGTTTGCCCTTGCGACATCTTTAACATACACAAAATCGCGGGTTTGAATTCCGCCAAAAATCACCGGGTTTTCATCTGAAAACATTTTCTCAAAGAATATAGAAATAACTCCCGCCTCTCCTTTTGAATTCTGCCTCGGTCCGTAAACATTGCTGTATCTTAAGCAGGTAAATTTTAGCCCATGAACCTTATTGTAGAATTTTAAATAGTTTTCAACACCAAGCTTAGCGCATCCATACGGCGAGAGGGGAAATTCCCTTGTTTTTTCAGTTGTTGGAATGTCTTTAGTATCCCCGTAAATTGCTCCTCCAGTTGAAGAGAAAATAAAATGCTTTATTTTATGCCTGGTGCATAACTCCAGAAGGCTTATGCTGTTGATAATGTTAATTTTCGCATCTTCAACCGGGTTTTCAAGCGAGGTACGGACATTAATCTGGGCAGCGAGATGATAAACAATCTCAAAGCACTCTTTCTCAAATATCTCGCTGACTTTTTCAAAGTTTCCAAGGTCGCATAGGTAAAATTTGGCTTTGGAATTTAAATTTTCCTTTTTTCCAGATGAAAGATTGTCAATTACAACAACTTCGTGATTATTTTTCAGAAGCAAGTCAACAACATGGCTTCCTATGAATCCTGCTCCTCCTGTAACTAAAATTTTCATTTTTAATTTCTTCTTCTAAGCGCTCCATATTTACTTTATCTTTCCTCCGAATTGGGTGATTAGTGCGTCAAGTGAAGCAGCAACTCTTTCCGTTACATTCCTTTCTTTTGCCTCAACATTAACCCTAACCAGTGATTCGGTATTTGATTCGCGCACAGAGAACCATGCATCATCGCTTCCTACAAATATCCCGTCTTTTGTTTCAAGTTTTCCCGGCAGGATATGACTAAAATCTTTTTTTATTTTTTCTATCAGCATTTTCCTTTGGCTTGGCTCTACTGCGTAATTTTTTTCTCCTAAGAATTCATATTTATCTGACTGTTCTGCTGCATCTGAAAGAGCAACATTATTTTTCAGGCAGTAAGCTACAACCGCTCCAGTTACGAGAAGAATATTTTCATAGAAATTTTTTCTTTTATCCGGGAACATAAAATGATAAGAACCTTCGCCGCCCATTATCACTTTCTTGCCCTGCTTCATTAAGTCCAGCCCGGTATTTATAACATTTGCCCTTCCCACAGGCGCCTTCGCCGCTTCTCCTCCAATTTCTTCTATTGAATCTTTAAAAGCGCGCCCCATTGTTGTGGTGTATATTGCAGCAACTTTTTCTTGAGAATTGTTTGAAAGATACTTAAAAACCAAAGAAGCAATGGCATGCGCTTCAAGTCTGTTCCCTAACTCGTCAATAATTCCTGCTCTATCGTAATCGCCGTCGCCTGTTGCACCGCACATAAAACTACCGCTTTTGACCAAACTTTGAAGTATTTTTAGATTCGCGGGAATCATCGGGTTTGGTTCATGCGCCGGAAAACTGCCGTCTAGCCAGTCATTGATATATCTAACATCTGCCCCTAAGAAATTAAAGAAGGATTTTGCATCTACTGCTGACATTGAATTTGCACAGTCAAACGCCAGTCTTGCTCTCGAAAAAGCATTTCTTCCAAGACCTAACTGTTTGCATGTTTCTTGAACAAATTCGTCTAAAGGGTACAATTGCGTGAGCTTTCCGCTTGTTGAAATAGTGTGCTGAACTCTTTTTCTGTGCAGTTCTTCAATTACATTTAAGCCATCTTCGTATCCGACTACTCTGCATCCGGGGGAGCATATTTTCAGCCCGTTATTGTCTGCAGGATTATGGGAAGCAGTGACCATCACGCCCCAAGAATCATTTTTTGAGCAAGAGTACATAAAAAGAGGAGTTGAACAAAATTGGTTGTCCCTATCTTGCAGCAAAGTCACATTTATCCCTGCTGACTGCGCCCGCGCCGCTAAGCCATACTTAAAAATTTCCGAGGTTTTTCTCATATCACATCCTATTACTAAATCTTTAACCTTCTTTTTTTGAAAATAAGCTATTGTTGAGCAAGACACTCTGTCTATGTTTTCTGCAGACAGGTCTGCCGCCTTCATTCTTATGTCATACTCTTTGTATATTTCAATTTTTTTCATCTTATTTTTCTCATGTCCGAACTATATATTCATTTATGTGTTCATCCCCCGCACGTGCCTGCCCCGGATTCGTCAATTGGACAGCCGTCTCTTATTGCGGCCATCAAATCAAACTTTTCATTTTTTCCAGATTCATTTTGTTTGTCTATTTCATGGCTTTGATACAAAATCTTTCTTCCCGATTTATCAAAAATCAAATCTACTCTTACAACATGCATTTTTCCGCCAAGCAGAAAGCAGGAATTCTGGCACACTATCTTTTGCAGGCTTTTTCTTCCGGTTTCATATGCTTCATTTACAGAGCCAGCACTAACTCTTACAAACGGCAAAAGCCTTTCTGATTCTAATTCTCCTTCCAAATTATAAATTTCTTCATCTCCTCTTACAATGTATCCGTCCATCTTAAGTCATTAGATAGCCCCCATTTATGTCAATCACTGCCCCAGTAATATACGAGGCGTCGGGTGACGAAAGAAATCTCACAACTTTTGCTATCTCTTCCAATGTTCCAAATCTCGCCAGGGGGATTAGTTTCATGTATTCGCGTTTCTTTTCTTCTGGCAATTCGGCAGTCATTCCAGTATCAATAAATCCTGGAGCAATGCAGTTTACTCTTATTTTAGGAGCAAGCGCTTTTGCAAAATCTCTTGTTAATTTAATAACTCCTGCTTTTGAAGCACCGTATCCTGGGCTTGAAGTTGGCTCTTTTCCTTTAATAGAAGAAATATTAATTATATTACCTTCTGCATCTGGCTTCATAAGTCTGGCTCCAAAATACGAACAAAGGTATGTGCCTGTGAGATTTATTAATATTTCTTCATTCCATCCAGCAAAATCCTTGTTAATATTTTTTAAACTAATCGTTCTTCTTGAATTTACACCAGCATTATTTACAAGAATATCAACTGATCCAAATTTTTGGTATATTTTTCTGAAAGTTGCTTCCACTTCTTCTTTTGATGAAACATCGCATTTAAATGGAACGTAAAGTCTCCTATTTTCAGAAGAAATTTCACTAATAACAGATTTTAATTCATTATAACCTCTTGCTATAAGCGCAAGATGACAGTCACTAGCAAGTTCCTGCGCAATTGCCCTGCCAATTCCTCTTGAAGCACCAGTAATCACTGCAGTTCTTCTTTCAATCATATCCTCATCTCCTTTCCAGTAAATTCAAAATAATCATTAAATGACTTTCTGAACCTTGGATCTATATCGCATGTTCTTTTAACTCTTGAAATAAATTCTGGACTTGAATAAAATTCCAGGCATATCCTTTCCTGAATTAGCTTCAGAACTTTATTTCCATTATTCATGTCTTCATTAGGATTTCCCATCGTCTTACAGAGTCCCTTATGATTGAAAACAAGAGTATTTCTATCATGATGCTCAAGATTAGCATCAATTACATAACCTTCCTGAACCATTTCATTGTAAAATCTGCTCAATGGAATCGGGGTAAATATTCCGATGTTAAGTTGATGTATAGGAATATTTTTTAATTTTTGAGAATCTCTGACTATTGACTCAGCAGTCTCCCACGGAAATCCTATAATATAAAATCCCTGATTTATCATTCCTGCTCTCAAAGAACTTTCTAAAACTCTAATTGCCTGTTCTGTTTTTGCAAAGTTTTTCCCAACTCTCTTATTCATTTTTTTAAGAGCAGAGTCATTAGTAGATTCAATGCCATATGCAATCTTGAAACAACCTGCCTCTTTCATTAAAGATAATAAATCTCTTCCTTCTTGGCTATCAAGAGTAGATACATTGCTCATGCAGTACCAATTAGCATTCAGTTTTTGCTCAATCATTTTATTGCATAATTCTCTTGCTCTTTCTGGAAATGCAGTAAAATTCAAATCCATAAAATAAAAAATGTCCACTCCGCGCTCCTTTAATTTAGCCATCTCGTCAACAACACGCCTGTGAGACCTTGCCACAACCTTATTTCCCCAAAATCCGTTATTATCACAAAACTTGCAGTTGTTATAGCAACATCTGCTTGATTCAATAACTGCGTAATGGGGGCATGATGACAACGGAGGTATAGAAACTGCTTTGTAAACCTGATTAAGAATTACTGGAAATCTTAATGCATCAGGCAGCGAGTCTAAATCAAACTTTCTTTCTCTGACTCCTGTAAAAACCGGCTGGTTATTTTTCCTAAAAACCAAACCTCTAATATCTTCATAATTATGTCCGTCACCTATTGCTGAAAGAAGTTCGCGAAATGATTCTTCTCCTTCCTTTATAACGAAAAAATCAAAAGGTTGCTCAATCTTCTCTTTCAAAAATGTGGGATATCTGTTTCCAGCAACAACTGTCAGATTTGGAATTCTTCTTTTAAGTTCAGCTGCAATATTCTTTCCGGTGTTATATTGCAGAGTATACAAAGAAAAAGCAGCAATATCTGGTTTAAATGCAGAAATTTTTTCAACTGTCTCTTTCTGCTCGCCTGCAACAAATAAATCAACATCATGCCCCTCTTGTTTTGCTACAGCTAAAATCATTTCTAAGCCATATGGCTCTGAAACAGCGTGCTGTATCTTTAAGTCCTTTTTTTCTTCTTGTATATGAATTCCGGCCACCCTCATTTTACATCCACAAATTTTCGAAAAGACATTTATTATGCTCTAAAACAAGCTGCAAAAGAGGTTTTCTTAATTCTTTTCTTAAATCTTCAGGAATGTTGCTTCCAAAGAAAACTTCGATTCCTCTTTTTTCAAAATCGTCAATATACCAGTTAATCCTGTTAAACAGTGATTCTCCCAATTCTGCTGAAACTGCAATTGGAGACGCATCTCTAATTGGCCTTTCACTTCTTATCAGCTCGTTATAATACGCCGGATTAAAACAAAAAACAACTCCCTTTCCAGGAACTTCTCTTGCAAAAACAAATGTCTTCAATGCTTTTTCAGTATCTTTATTGGCAGAATTAATTTCAGGATTTGCGTAGTCTATTGTTGTTAAATCTGTTTTTCCAAAATTAAAAATAGTCATATTCTCCTGAGTTCCAACAACTGCTTTCTCACATGGTCTTAATAAATAAAGTCTAGCCTCCCCCCCGCTTCTTAATAACAGGCCAGCATGTCCGTGAAATTCATAAATTTCCTGAAATCTTCTTGAATCATTTTGAATATGCTGATGTCCGAGAGTAGAACAACATACAATCTCTCCTTCAAGTGTTCTTAAATTTGGCAAAACAGTTAGATTGGGCAGTTTAGGCTTTCCTCTGTGTTCTGCTCCAGAATAAACTACATCTTTATCTACATAAGGGAATACAACCCTTTTGTAGTCCTCTGAGAACAACCCTTTTAAATCGCCAAAAGTTCTTTCATTTACCTTGTATCCTAAAGATTCTAGCATTTCTCTATTCATTTTTTACCTCAGCATATGCTCTTGTTTGCGCCGCATCAAGCCCGAAATAATTTTCAGGAACGCTGTGAAGACAAAAATTATTTTCTCTAACAACATTTCTCAGATTTTTTAAGTTAACAAGTGTTTCAAGAGGAAGAATATCCTTTGCAAAAAATATCTTATGAACTTCGCCCTTGCTTCCCGCAGGGTCAACAGCAAATGAGTCTATTCCAATAATGTTCATTCCGGGAATTGCAACAAGTTCTGCGGTCCCTTCATTAAAATAAGGAAATGTTTTTTCAAACTTTGTTTTTTCATCGTTCATTAGCCTGCCTTCATTTGCAGATAGTTCATCACAAAATCCAGTGTAGAATACGAGAGCAGTGGATTTTCCTATGTACTCCCTAATAGTCCCAAAATCCGCAAATATAAGATGAGATTTAATGTCCTCAAGAGTTATTTCTCTTCTCTCTCTTTTAAGCAAATCTGTCACAGTCAAATCAATTAATCTCGCATTATTTACAAATTTTTCAATAGGATACTCGCTTATTTTTTTGCCGTATAAAAGTTTGTGTGCAGGAGCATCAATATGGGTTCCGTGATGGTTTCTTATTCTTAATTCCGCATTTGCTGACTTCTTTAAAATTTCTTCTGTAAATCCCGCTCCGCTTCCATGCCCGCTTGCATCAAGTATTGCTGTTTCAGCAAATTCAGCAGCACACAGATTTACGGTTATCTCCGGCTCAGAATCTGAGGGATATTTGAACATTCCACTGCGTACTTGATAGCTTAAGTCAATTAACATTTTGAATTGGATCTGCTTTTCCTTGGATAAAAAAAACATCTTTTACATTCTGAATTGCTCGGTAAATGTCGGTCATTGGTTTCTCCTTGTATAAAATAGACTTTCTTAAGTCGTCAAGAACATTATAAAAAGCATCTTCTGAAAATTTGCATTCAAAAATTGCTTTGTCATGATGATAGGCGCAAATACTTTTGTAAAGCATATTAATCTCTACTTTTCCATGTTCGTGGCTTATCAAAAATAATTTTCTTTTTGATTTAAACCCCTTTCCAACACTAATACTAACATGGCATTTTTTTGCGATATGTTCATTTGGGAGAATATTAAAATTTGCCAGCATGGCTGTTTCTCCATACTTTTTGCCTTGTATTTGAGGATCTGAACATTTAACAGGCTTCGCTTCTACTGAGTTGTAGTCTAAAACTCCACCGAGATTTCTTAAGAATCCAATAGCATGTATTCCTGTATCAAGCCACATTCCTCCTCCAGATTTAGCAATTTCAATTATCTCTCTGTTTCTCTCACTGGAAAATCTTTCATCTTCTTCTATAAACAATTCAATTCCTTTAATTTTTCCAAGTCCATAACAGTTTAATCGGTCATTGCAGAATTCATTAAGATGGGAGAGATAGTACCTGACATTTCCGTAGTGGGAATAATGTTCGGCATCCATGATGACTCTGCCGTTATTTTCTCGATGTTTAAGAAAATATTCAAATGCTAGCGCTTCTTCAAAAGATAATGCAGCCGGTTTTTCTAGCAGTATATGGAATGGCGAATTGTCTAATACCTGTTTTGTTAATTCAAAATGGAATTCGTTTGGAGTTGAGATATCCATAACGCAATTTTTATTTTTAGGTATAAAATGATTAAACGGAATTCTGGGGTTTTTTTTGTCTAACTGACTATATGTCAGCCCGTTGGATCCTCTTTGCTTTAAGAAGTCTAACACTCTTTCCTCAACTTTCCCTTTCAATCTTCTTTTTTTGATATCCATTAAAAGAGCTTTAAATTTTGATGGATTGTTCACGATATCCTCGGGATAAATGTCAGCAATGTACTCGAGATTAAAGCTTTCTTTCAATGGGTTTTCACATAGAGCAGAGTATTTTCGTGTTATTGAACAATCGCCTAAACCTCCTATCGATCCTATTGAAATTTTATTCATAACTGATATAATTCACGAAAGAATATATCCCTGTCCAATATCTTTCTTGGTTGTAGTATACTTATGTATTCCGTCTATATTGATGTATTCATGTATACGGGGGATATATTCAATAGGGCAAAATTAAAAAATTAAAACGAACAAAAATTAAAAATCATTATTGATAGAATTATAGCAGTCGCGGCAGAGAATTCTGGTTCCGTCATTTGCAGAATCCCTGAATTCTATTTGCGCATCGCATCCGGGATTGCAGCAGGCGACTTTTTCTTCAGGTGAATAATCTTCAAAAGGTTTTACACGAACTTTAATCGTCATTGGGTGGATAGTGTACTGCTTTTTAGGCAGAATAACTAAAACTCCCGGGAGCCTTTTGACTATCGTTCCGTTTATCCTTGTTCTTGCTTCAAGTGTTTCCATTTTACTTCAGTCTTCTGTTGCTAGCCATTTCTCGTACATCTGCTGGCATACTGCGTGTGGTCCGCCCGCATAAGCGACAAGACTCTGAGGAATCATATATCTGCGGGGGCATTCTTCTGCGCTCATGCACTTTGACTCACATTCTACATGTCCTTTAGGAACAGTTCTTCGTTCTAATGTTTGTGTTTTCATAATATGACTTATGCCTGGTTTTATTTATCTTTAGTCAATTGTGAAAATATCCTTCAATAAGGAAACATATTATCAATAGTGAAGATAGTGAAAAAAGATTTAAATATAGTGGCATATACATATATACATGAAACGTAAGATAAAGAAAATTGACATTTTCAGTCTCTTAGTTTCATCGAGGACAAGATGAAACGTAAGATAATCAAACAGGGGCATAATACTCTGACTATCACTCTCCCGACGGACTGGGCTAAGAAACTTAATGTAAAGGCAGGGGATGAGGTTGAAATTTACGAGAGGGATTCAAGTTTAGTTATAAATGGGCATGAAAAGCCTCAGGAAAAAAAGGCAGTAATAGACATTAAGGGATTTACGATTCCTTTGATGTGGAGATTTTTTCAGGGAGCGTATCGAGCTGGATGCGATGAGATAAGGATTAATTTTGACCCTGAAAAAAAGGACTGCGAGGATGCTTATCATTATTATACTACTCAATTTGATTATTCAAAACTTGGAGAGAAGATTCCTCCAAAGCCCGCTTTTGCTATGATTCAAAGTGTTGTGGATAGGTTTATCGGAATGGGGGTAATGGACACTGGAAAGGATTATTGCATCATTAAAGAAATGGGGGATGCGTCTGTCAAGGAGTTTGAGAATTCTTTGAGGCGAGTTTTTCTGGTTATTTTACAGATGTTTGAAAGACTTGCAGAGGCGATTAGCAACGAGGAACATGGTGATAACGGAATATGCAAGGAGATACATGCAATTGATTTGAATATTGATAGGTTTGTTGATTACTGCTGCAGAATTCTGAATAAGTTATCTGCATCGTTCCCGGACAACAAGAAGATGCTCTTGTTTACTGCCCTATATCTTCTTGAACTTCTTGGGGATGAGTTCAAGTATATTGGAAAGCATATTGCCCTGTCTAATAAATCTTTGAAAGAAGTTTTGCCTCTTGTTGAGATGGTTAGGGAGCATTTTGAGATGTACTATCATTTATTTTACAAGTTTGACCGGGAGTTGGCTTTGAAAATTGGCAAGAATGACCTTAAAATTTATAACGAACATTTTAAACATAAGGAAAATCTGAAAGGGCAGGCAAGAAGTATGGCTGCGCATCTTATGGGCATCAGCAAGTTCGTTTTTGTTTTAACTGAGCTGAGAATTGAGATGGAGTTTTAGACTTCTTGACTGTTGTGATTTAATATAAAGAAAATCCATTAAACGCTAAGTGACTCTGAAATAAATTATCTTAATGCACAAGTTTAATTAAACCAATAGGCAAATCTTTTGTTGGATTGCATTACTTTTGATACTTATTCTGAATTATCAATAGGTAAAATTATGGCAGAAGTCAGAGTTATTGGACTTGGTTATTCTACTTTTTTGCCGTGTTCATCTACGATATCAAATAACTTGTCTCCCTGATAGTCTTCAACCGGTTTGAGATATCTTTTTGCCTTCATTGCTATTTTGTCGGTCATCCTCTTGTGGCATGTATCTGAGCAGTGAGAATTGAACCCATGTCCGATTTCATAATATGCGCCACAATCGCATTTTACCCAACCTTTACCAACGACATGCTCATAGAATTCTGCATCCAAGTCCTTTAGCCGTTTCTCATCCTCTTCTTCTTTTTTATCCTGCTCTCTCAATGATTTGAGCAAATCTTTCCCTTCCAACAACCGGGATAAGTCCTGCTCGTCTAATTCACTGAACAAATTCTTCCAGAATTGATTTGACTGGTGCATAATTAAGAAAACTTTTTGCGTTTTTAAGCATTATTGCAGTTTAGAATATACTTCAGATAATTAAAGCAATCTCTCAAATTCTTCTCTTGAAATCTGCAAATCTTGCTTTATTATCTTTATCAGTAATCCTCTTCCGATATCCTGCCCGCCATGATTTGGAACTACTGTTACTCTTCCGACTGGATGCTCAAAGAACATGTGGCTCCCTTCCTGCCTTATGAATTTGAATCCAATCTTGTTAAGAATTCTGCTTAACTCTCTTGCGCTGAGCAAAGGCAGTTTAGCCATTTTAAATTAGATTTCTATCTGTTGCAGTCCAAGAAATCTCCCATTTTCTTCTCTTTTTTTGCATTTTAGATATAAAGAGATTGCTTCTTTTGTCCTTGCCATTAATTCATCCAGACTTCTGGCTTGGGTGTGGCATCCAGGAAGTTCAACTACTTCTGACACAAACATTCCATCTTCATCCTGCTCTATTAATATGTTGAAATTAACCATAGAAAATTGATACGGAAGGAATATATAAATTTATGCCTTCTTTTTTTGCGTGTTAGCTATTTTTTAGAATTTTGAGGTCCACCAAGAAATAACTGGCCAAGAATAAGTTTATATATTCAAAATCAAAAGTATGTATCATGAGAAAAATATTATTTTTGTTTTTGATTCTTGCGTTATTTCCGCTTGTATCCTCTGCGGAAATAACTTCGTGTCCGACTAATCAGTGCGCTGGCGAGGGCAATCCGTACTGCATTTACTATTTTTACGGGCAGACATGCCCGCACTGCGCCCTGACTGCTCCATTTATTGCTGAGATGACGCAAAAATACCCTGATTTTACATTCCATAAACTGGAGATTTATTATAATTCGAGCAATAAAGAAATGTTTGATGATTTTATGGCAAGATACGGGATAGAGAGAGCAGGAGTTCCAGCTGTTTTTATTTCAGGTGAGGCGTATATTGGGGCGGACAATATTAAAGATAATCTTGAGATAAGAATAATAAACTATCTTAATGAGACACCAATTTGCCCTCTGAATTATGCTAAACAAGAGGCGAGCATTCACCAGATTTCACCTGCGCGCAAGATTGATTTGACTTTGGGAGCAATTCTTGGCGCCGCAATAGTTGACTCAATAAATCCGTGCGCATTTGCCGTTCTTATTTTCTTGTTGATGTATCTCACCACTATCGGAGCGACAAGGAGGACTTTGAAGATTGGAATTGCGTATATTGTTACGGTATTTATCACCTACTTTCTTGCCGGGCTTGGACTGCTGACTGCTATTCAGAGTTTTGGGTGGACGAGGCAGATTTTTTACATTGCTGCTTTTGTTTCGATTGGGGCTGGTTTGATAAACATTAAGGATTTTTTCTGGTATGGGAAAGGAATCACGCTCGCAATTCCGGAATCAAGGAAGCCGACAATTGAAAAGTATATCCATAAAGCAAGTCTTCCTGCCGCGATTATTCTCGGAGTTTTAGTTTCAATGTTCGAGCTTCCGTGCACTGGCGGCGTTTATCTGGCGATTTTAAGCCTGATTGCGAAGAATGCGTATGCTTCTGCTATTCCTTACTTATTGCTGTATAATTTTATTTTCGTCATTCCTTTAATTATTATTTTGTTTGTGGTTTATTTCGGGGTTTCTGCTGAGAAGGCTGAGAAGGTGAGGTTTGAGAAGAGGAAGTGGCTGAGATTGATTATGGGATTAGTTATGCTCGCTCTGGGGCTTGCAATGTTATTTGGGTTTTTCGGATAAAATGAAGTAAAACTAAGAAAACCTATAAACTGCTAACCAATTCTGAAAATTATCTTGATTGTAGATTTATTATTCTCGAGCATATAAATCTTTAAATACATCCTTTGCCATATAAAAATATGGAAGTTGTGAGATTAAGAAGAAGGGCGGGCAATGGATTATGCTATGATGATGGAAGACTATTTGAATTATCCCCTTTACGCAATTTGGGAATGGGAGTTATTCCGCCTTGTTCTAAGGGAACGTTAGCTAAAGCTGTTCAATTAGAAGCAGAACAACTTGCAGGAAAATTGCATTCTCCTCCCGATATGGTTTTTTATGATGCTCACTGTCTTGAGGTTGAGGTTAACCCTGACAGTTTTGAGGCAAGAGGCGGGAATATTGGGCAAAAGATGCATGTTTTTGGAATTCAGCTTTACAGGCTGAAATAAATCTGGAGATGTAATTTCTATTAAACCCCAAAAATTTCTGATAAAAATTATCCTTCTGTACAGATGATAATTAGATTATCAAATATTAATACCTCTATCAGGTGGTTGTGTTATTGAGCGGGGGTTAAATGGGGAGAGGTTTATTGTTCAAAAGAGCAAGTTTTTTATACTTTCATAATCGCCTGATTTTATGGCATTTAACTGGCTGAAGAAAATAGGGAAAAATGTGGCGTACTATCCGGGATGCCTTACTAATTATGTTCTTGCGAGCGAGGCAGGCAATTACAGGAGGATTCTTGAGAAAATTAAGGTTGATTTTATTGTTGTTCCTGAACATTTATGCTGCGGAAGTCCTGTTTTGAATGCGGGCTATGAAAAGGATGCACGGACTCTTGCTCGGAAAAATCTTGAACTGTTCAAGAAGTATAATGTTCGGAAGATTATTACTAACTGTCCCGCATGCTTTAAGACTTTTCTTAAAGATTATGCGGAAATGCTGCCTGACTGGGATATTGAAGTTGAGCACGTTATAACTCCTATTTTGAATTATCTGAGAAAGAAGAATATTGATAAAGAAAATACTGAAAAAATTGCGTATCACGACCCGTGCCATCTTGGAAGACATTTAGGAATATATGATGAGCCGCGGGAAATCTTAGAAAGATTAGGATTTGAGATTGTTGAGATGAGAAATAACAAAGCTGATTCGTTATGCTGCGGAGGAGGAGCCGGATTGAGGGTAAATAATCCTAAACTTGCTTCGGATATTGCGAAAGAAAGAGTTAAGCAGGCGAGAGAAAGTGGGGTGAAAAAAATAGTTACAACTTGCCCGCTTTGTTTTGCTCATGTCAAGGAAGCTGCGACTTCCTTGAGCACCCCGAAGTCCAACTCAGACAAACAAGGACTTCGCGGTATGGCTGAAAATTCTAACATTGAAGTTGTAGAATTTTCACATCTTGTTGCTGAAAAGTTAGGAATTTCTGTTGAGAAGACTGACTTAAAGCGTGAGAAGGAAGAATTGAAGGAGGCATGCAGTTAGAAATGAAAAAATTGTTATTAACTTCTGATGGGCTATCAACTGAAAAAATAAGAAAAGAATTTTTAAAATTAGTGGGAAAGCCTGCGATTAACATAAAAGTGTTGTATATTCCTACTGCAGCAAATGTTAGCGAAAATAAATCTTATGTAGAAATAGATAAAAAGAATATATTTAGTGTGGGTATTTCTGAGAATAATTTTATTGAATTTGATTTGGATAATCTTGGTAGAAATGCTAATTTTGATGAAATTGATGCAATATTTATAGAGGGAGGAAACACTTATTATTTATTGAAGAGAGTAAGAGAAACTGGTTTTGATAAGGTGTTAATTAAATTATTAAACAGGGGAGCAGTTTATGTGGGAATCAGTGCTGGAAGTATTTTGGCAGGACCAGATATTAGTATATCTCAAAAAGAAAATCAATTTGGGTTAACTGATTTTACAGGACTAAATCTGACTAACAGGGCAATATCTCCTCATTTTCAGAAAAAAGAAAGGGGTATAATTAACAGCTTTGAAGAAAGAACAAATCACAAGGCGCTTCCATTAAATGACGGGCAAGCATTATTAATTTTAGGGGATGTGGAGGAGATAATCTGATAAAATGACAGAATTGAAAATAAATAGCAAGTTTTATAAACGCATGAATACTGAGAACAATAGCAGCCTTTGGGCTGTGAGTATGCTCCCCGGTGATCGGAATGGGTTGCCGGATGATTTATTTTATAGTTCTTACTGGAGGAGATTATAATGGATGATACCTTAATATTTGTTGATGATGGCTTCTTTAAATTAGTAAAAAAACATTTTGAGAAAACTTCTGGAAAAAAGAAAAAGTATCTGCAAACTTTCAGAAATATCTGCAAAAAAGAAGGGCTAATTTTGAAGCATCTTTACATTTATACCTGCCCGCCCTATCAGTCAGAAACTCCTTCTCAAAAAGAGAATAAACTGAAAGAGGACTATGATAAAATAAAAAAAATGCTGGGAAACAAAAAATGGGTAACTTTTCGAGAGGGCAGATGCCAGAGGTTAAAAATTGATGAAGCGTATAAATTCTCTCAAAAAGGAGTTGATATTCTCTTGGTTATTGACTTACTGAGGTTTAAAAAAGAATATCCAGATATAAAAAATGTAATCTTGATTGCATGCGACTCTGATTTTGTTCCAGCTATCAACCAATTAAAGGAAGAGGGAATAACGGTTGTTCTTTACACTTATTTTGAGCGTAAAAGAAAATCAAGATTTTCAAGATATAATCATCTTTTAAAGACAGCTTCAAGGCGGGTAAAATTAAATGAAAGTTACTTTGAGGATTCATAAAATGCCAACCGACAAAGAAAAAGAACGCGAAAAACTTGAAAGAGCAGCATACTGCACAGATGCAAGCATGATTGAAGGAAATGCAACTAAAGTTATATTTCCGAAGTCAGCCGAGGAAATCAGGCAGGCAATAATCTCCAATCCAGGAGTTAGTGCGAGAGGGGGAGGAAGCGGATTAGTCGGAGGCGCAGTTCCGCAGAACTGCGCTGTTCTTGATTTGAGCAAGATGAATCATATTCTCGGATTTGACTCTAAGAAAAATACTGTTGAGGTTGAGGCAGGAGTTATTCTTGATGAGCTGAATGACTTTTTAGATAAATATGGATTGGAATTTCCAGTCAAGCCATCGAGCCATTCAATATGCACTATTGGCGGAATGATATCTACTAATGCTGTCGGCTCAAGGGCGGTAAAATACGGGAGAACAAGCGACTGGATTCGAGAGTTAGAAGTTGTAAATGGCAAGGGGGAGATTTTGCAGGCGAAGAGAATGGACTTGGGGGATTTTGCAGGAATGGAGGGGATTACTGGGGTAATAGTTAAGGCAAAACTTGAAGTCATTGAAAAGAAGAAGAGAACTGTAACTCTTTCAAGATTGGACAGCTTGGATGATGTTGAGAGGCACGTGATTCAGCTAAAATTGAGGAAGGATGTCTCTGCTATTGAATTTCTTGATAAGTTTACATCTGGTTTGATTGGATTGCAGGATGGCTATCATCTTATTGTTGAGTTTGAATCTGAGGAGGGCAGGGCAAGAGACAGGGAGTATGAAAAGATTATGGAGATGAGAGACAATATTTATCCCGCGCTCGCGAGCGCGAGTTATGTACATATTGAGGATCCTAAAATTTTAACTCACAAGTTCAGGGAGCTGGCCGAATTCTTGGAGGAGAAAAAGATTCCTTTTTTCGGGCATCTTGGAGTTGGAATAATTCATCCGTGCTTTAAACAGGGGCAGGAAAATATTATTGCCGAGACAATGAATCTGACTAAGAAACTTCACGGGCAGGTTTCAGGAGAGCATGGAATCGGGCTCGCTAAGAAAGAATTTTTGGACGATTCTGAGAAGAAGCTTATTGAGAGAATAAAAAAGAGACACGACCCTCTTGGAAAGCTGAATTGCGGGAAGGTTATTGATTTTAAATCTGGAGGCGGGAATGAAGAAAATTGAGGCTATAATTTTTGATATCGGGGGAGTTGTTATCAAGCTAAGAAATGGGCAGATTTATGCGAGATTATGCAAAGAATTTGGCATTAATTCTGGAAAGTTTAATGAAATTCGGAACAAGTATCATGCTCTTGCCCAGACTGGAAAAATAACATGTTCTGACTACATGAAATTTTTATCGAGAGACTTGAAAGTTGACAAAAACAGATTCGGGAAACTATGGATGGCATTTGCTAAGACGTTGTTTAATAAGGGTGTTATTAAGACCATAACAAAGCTTAAGAAAAATTATATTTTATGCACTTTAACAAATGTTATCAATGTTAATGATACTATGAGAAATAAAGGGAATCTGCTGGATGGTAAATTCCATTTCAAATTTAATTCTTATGAATGTGGTTTTGCTAAACCTGATATTAAATTTTATAAGATGGTATTGAAGAAATTAAAGATTCCTGCTAAAGATATTGTTTTCATTGATGATGACAGAAAAAACCTGATTCCTGCCAAAAAATTAGGAATGAAGACCATCCTGTTTAAGAGCAATAGTCAATTAATCAAAGATTTAAAAAAATTAGGAGTTAATGTAAATTGAGTGAATCAGTTGAAGCTGAGAATGCTAAGGTTGAGATTGAGGAAATTGTTGAGAAGTGCATAAAGTGCGGGATGTGCAAGAGTTTATGCCCTGTTTTCCGGATTGTTAGGGAGGAAACTGTTTCGCCAAGAGGAAAGGCAATACTTCTCGAGAAGAAAATTTATGATAAAATTGTTTATGAGTGTTCTTTGTGCAAAGCGTGCGAGGAAAAATGCCCTCTTGATTTGAAGTTATGCGAGGCATTTAGGAAGGCAAGAAAAGTTTTGGTTGAGAAAGGGAAGGAAGGCAAGGAAAATAAGGAAATGATTAAGAATATCCGAAAGGATGGCAATCCTTTCGGCAGGATAACCGGAAAGCAGAAGAAGCTTTACTGCTGCTAAAAATGAATTAACCTAATTACCAATAATGCTTGTTTTTCCAGAAATACCTTTTTATTAATCCATAATCCATGTTATTGGGGTTAACTTAACTTTTCAATATGTTTTTGATATCAGCATTCAATGTCGGCTGTTAGAAGAATTTATATACTCTAAAGCATATATCACAAGATATAAAGGAGGTGGAAAAATGGCAAAATCAGTTTTGGACTGGATAGCGCTCGTGTTGCTTATAATCGGCGGCTTGAACTGGGGACTCGCTGTATTTGACTTTAATCTTGTGAACATTGTTTTTGGCACTATTGCTTATCTGGAAAAAATAGTTTACGGCTTAGTTGGATTAGCTGCTTTGTACACGATTTACTTCCTGTTTAAGGAGTAAGACTCTTTTTTATTTTACTTTTTCTCTTTTTTATTTTTTTATTATTCTATCTGTGATAATAAATAACTAACAACCTACACTGCCTCGAACACCGAACTCCCGCGGATTGAAAGTTAACTTAAATTATCCTGAAGCACCTGTTAATGGGGGTTAACTTGCGGGGGTGGATGAAAACCTTTTTTTACATAAAACCTTTTGGATGGCAAATTGAATTAAGGATTAACATTAACTCTTGTCTTTGTATCTGGATTGAAAATTTCAGATAGTGAACAAATGTTTAAAAAGCGAATATATCTGGTTTTCTAGAGGTGAGGTTAAGTCGCCTTAAGACTTCTTGGAAAATGACAGAAAGATATGATTTGCACACGCACCTTTTTACCACGTGGGAAAAAGGCAGATACAGCTTAGAAAGGCAGCCACGCAGCCCTGAAAGGATACTATCTGCTATAAGGCGGGCAGGATTAGATGGAATCGTTCTTGTTAATTTTGCAGATTCTCGTTATGAAAAATTTGCTGATGAGGCATTAAAAGAGCCTATTTCGGGATTCAGTTTTGTGAAATCGTCTCCAAATGCGCTCACTTTTGCTGATGACAAAGGATATCTGAGAGTAATAAAGGGGCAGGAAATTCCAACCCCTGACGGACATGTTCTTGCGGTTGCTACTGATTACGGGCAGAGTGTTGCCAATTGGATGAGATTAGTAGAAACTTCAAAAGCAATAAGAAACAATGGAGCAATATCTTGCGCAGACCATTTTTCAGGAAGAATGGGTGTTGGCACTGGAAAGTTAGTTGAGAACCCGGAACTATTTGATACTTTTGAGGGAATAAATCAAAACTATGCTCGGCGTGTGCTCAAACCTCTTGTTGGAATAAATCTCCCTGTGCCAATGCTTAACAAAATAAGCTGTTTCACCGGACTGAACTGGATAGCTGTTTCAGATAGCCATAATCTCGGGGATATTGGAACAGGGCATATAATGATTCAGGGTGGCTTAGATTTTTCAGGCGCAGATAACTTAAGAGGGTCATTAAAGGAAGTTTTGTCTCATCAGGAAAAATTTGTGCCAGTAGACATAAAACCAAATGCAATCGGTGCAATTTTAGCACATGCTTTTATAGCCAACTATGATTCTAAAATAAGAGAACCTCGCGGATGGTTAGGACAAAAAAATGCCGACTGATTTAAGAGCGCAAAAACTAGCGAAACTTGTTGTAGATTACTCTCTGCACGTTGAGAAGGGCGAAAATGTCTGCATTTCCGGCTCGACTGAGGCGAGTGAGTTTATTTCTGCGCTGTACAAGGAAATTATTCTTAGAGGAGCGCATCCGGTGCTTAGAGTTTCTATTCCCGGATTGAGTCCGTTTTTTTACAAGCATGCAACTAAGGAACAAATCTCAAAGTTTCCTGAAATATTTGACTTTACTGTAAAAAACTGCCAAAAATACATTGGAATTGACACTGAATTTAACACTCGGGAATTAAGTGGCTGTAATCCTTCGAAGATTGCTGCAAGGAAAAAGGTCACTTCTCCCATATCCGCCTATATTGTTAATGAGCGAGATAAGATATTAAGATGCACTGTCGGATTTCCGTGCGCTGCGCTTGCGCAGGAGGCTGAAATGGACTTGGTTGAATATGAGAGTTTTGTTTACTCGGCTTGCTTGCAGGACTGGAAAGTTCTTGGAAGATTTATTGACAAGGTTCTTTCCCGATTTAGAAAGGGAAAAAATGTTCATCTAATTGGCGAGAATGTTGACTTAAAGTTTGAAATTCATGGAAAACTGGCAAAAGCTGACAATGGCGAAGAGAATATGCCTGGTGGAGAGGTATTTATGGCGCCAGTGCGCGATTCTTTGGATGGGTGGATAAAGTTTGATTATCCTGCTATCAGGGATGGAAATGAGGTTTGCGGAATTTATCTGAGGTTTGAGAAGGGGAGGGTTGTTGAGAGCAAGGCAGAGAAGAATGAGACCTTTTTGAAGAAGATGCTTTCTGTTGATGAGAATGCGAGCTATGTCGGAGAGTTTGGGATTGGATTAAATCCGAAGGTAGATAAGTACACAAAAAATCTTTTGTTTGATGAGAAGATTGGGGGAACTATTCATCTTGCTCTGGGGATGGCGTATAAGGATAATGGCGGGGGGAATGACTCTGCTATTCACTGGGATATTGTCAAGGATATGAAGAAAGCAAAGATAATTTTGGATGGAAAGGTTGTGCAGGAAAATGGCGCGTGGAAGTTATAAGATGCCAAACTTAATTGTTCCCAAGTGCAGGGTTGAAGTTACTGCTCCGATTATATTTTTAGCCGGTCCTGATACTGCTGCTCGTGGATGGCATGAACGGGCAATTGATATCGTCAGTTCGATAGATGATTCGGTGGTTATTGCATGCACTTCTAGGAGAATTAAATCGGGATATGAGTCATTGAAATCTGAAGTTATGTTTGAGAGCCACGTTTTATGGGAGAGATTCTATCTGGAAGCTGCCTCTAAGCAAGGAGCTATTTTATTTTGGCTTCCTAATCCGGTGGAAGAGATGCCCATAGATTCGAAGACGGGATTTCATAAGCCGTATGCGCGGGATACTTGCGGAGAGATTGGCGAATGGAGAGGGAGAATGATTGAAAATCCGTCTGTGGGAAGATACATAGCTGTAGGTTATGAATCGAATTATCCAGGTATTGATGTTATTCTGAAAAATTTCCGTGCGGTGAAACCTTCTATGCAATTTTATACTTCTCTGGAGGAAACGTGCAAGGAAGCGGTACGGATTGCTAAGGCGAGATAAGACTGTGAGTGGCTGATATGACTTCTGTTTCAGTATCTCTTTCAATTTTGTAGACACCTGATTTGACTAATGCTCCTGAGTTAATCTTAATCCTAATTTGAGGCAGGGGCAATTGGGAAGTATATGGGCACAGTCAATAAAAAGAAGATTATCCGGTTAACTTAACTAAGCGCAGTCATCAATTCTAATAACATGCCAGCCGAACTGAGTTTTGACCATCAAAAAAATGCCCGAAGCATTTTTAGGATGCCAAGAGAACCTCTGGTTCTTGGGCACAGAAAATTGCACAAATTCAACAGCAATTTTCAAGTGCTCAGGAAAATTTTGACATTTGTTCGCAAATGTCTACAGACTGCTGCCTGTAATTTATTTTCCTGACATTACAACATCGCCTTTCTTTCCGTTGAAGCAGGCTTTCTCGAATTCCGGCATGTCAGAAATACTTCTTATTTCTGAGCACTGTCAAGAACTTACGTTCTTGAAGCCATCATTCCTTTTGTGAACCAGCCTAAACTTCCACCCTTCTTTTTGGAAGGGCATAAACTTTTTTCCATTGCAAGCTCTTCAAATTTCTTGCCTACTTTGAGCAGGTTCATGCAGTGTTCTGCCTCTTCTTTTGTTTCCGCGAAAACACTTCTTGTTTTCGGGGCCCTAAAATTCCTTACAGAGGAATTTTTTGGTTACAAGAATATGCGATGCGTTTACCTTATTTGGCATGATTAATTGAGAAGGTTATGTTTTTTAAATGTTGGCTTGCGGGTATGCTCCCGGATAGAAGTCTAATTTGAACTCTTTTGAAACAATAAAAAAATCGTGGTTTTTGATAATGTCGGGAAATTTTTCTTTGATATCTAAGATTATGTCCTGGAATCTATCATAACTTTCGACTTCACAATCCAGTTCAAAATTCCACGCGCCCATTACTTTCATAGGCCACACGACATCAGGAATTGAAGAAACATACGTGATAAATTTATTTAGCTTCTCTTGAGTTATGTTCTCTAAATAAATTATTGCTTTACAGAAAATTCTTCCCATAGCTTTGGGATTTAAAAGTGCCTTAAATGCTAAGATAATGTTTTTTCTTTCCATTTCTTTTAGTCTATAATGCACTATTTTTGGAGTTACTTTTAGTCTCTCTGCAATTTCTGTTACAGGCATTCGGGCATTGTTTGTGATAATCTTAATTATTTCTTCATCTAATTCGTCAATTTTTTCTTTGGGGTCTTTTGAAGTATGATAAACAACTTCAGTTCTTTTATTCCCCAAAAATCCTCTTACATTATGAACTAAATAAAGAGTGGTTGTAACAGCTTTCTCCTGTATGTATTTGGAAAATTTATTTAATGCTATCTGAACTTCATCATCAAATTCATTTACATTATGAACTAAAAAACCTACATTCATGTCCCATCTGCCTGTGCAGCTTACATCCCATTCTGTTTTTTTATGTTTGCAGAAATACTGGCCTATCTCATCTATTTTTTCTTTACTTGCATTTGTAAATCTTAAGTATAACTTATGTTTGTATATTCCTAACTTGAAATAATTAATGATTGAATAAAATTTTACAATAATTCCTTCTTTAATCATTCTGTCAATTCTATATTTAACAACTTCTTTGCTTAATCCCGCCTTTTTCCCTATCTGGCTATTTGATTGCCTTGCATTTTGGTCTAATTCAGCTAATATTTTTGTATCTTTCACATCTAACTGGCATTTTTCGTTCATATTTTAACATAATAACTAACAGTATATAAATATTGTCATTTTGGTAAAAAATCTACTAATAAGGTTTATCTATTATATCTAACTACTCGGTAGTGATGAAAATTAAAGAATATACCTTGGGGCTGTATAGCTTGCCTCCCTATCAACCGGTTTATATGCACCCGGCAGTGGCTTACTTAGGGCTTACCGCAAAATAACTTAGTAAAGTTTAAATAGGCTCTTTTCCTTAATAGAGAATGGAAAAAGAGGCAGAGTTAGTAAGACAAAAATTGAAACACCTTTCTAGTCTTAATG
>Ga0082335_1002893_pt1 | contig 30080 bp, 37 predicted proteins | sample Subgrocontami58m_FD_72375 | JGI IMG/M metagenome (GOLD analysis project Ga0082335, IMG submission 72375) | Subsurface groundwater microbial communities from S. Glens Falls, New York, USA - GMW37 contaminated, 5.8 m (SPADES assembly) (version 2) ...
CATCCTGTCCGTGGTGGTGGGCAAAGGGCGGCAGCACGACTTTGCCGTCTTCAAGGGCAGCCGCCTGTTGCTGCACCCTGAAGCCAACCTGTTGGCGGATTCGGGATATCAAGGGATGCACGGCCACCACCGGAATTCGACTTTGCCTATCAAAAAGCAAAAAGGCAAACCGCTTTCGGCGGAAGACAAAGCCCATAACAAAGCCCTTTCAAAACGGCGTGTTTTCATTGAGCATGTCAACCGCCGATGCAAGATTTTCAGGATAGTCAAGGACGTTTATCGGGGCAAACACAAAAACTACTCGCTGACCTGGAATTTGGTGGCCGCATTGGTCAACTTGAGATATGGCTTTATTTAGGAAAGATATCTAATGAAACCGCCGCGTTCCCTTATGCCGGGTCTAGCCAAGTTGTAAGCCAATACGAACACAAACAAAGGCATTGTTAATCGACCGGCCTCAAATAGGAACGGTAGTGTTTCGGCAAAAATATATTTGTTGATGTGATCGAGCGTCATCAAAACCAGTGCCAGCCCTTTCAACGCCTCAATTGTGCCGTCCTTTACAAGCAGTTTAGGTAATTGCATATTTTAGCCGCTAAAAAAATACTGTTATTCGTTGTTGGCTTTGGCGGCGATTTGCCGGGGTATATAGGATGCGTTTAATCCCGTGCTTGGCATCGGTTGGGTGTTTGCCGGAAGCACAGCTTTAGCCGTTTTGGATGTGGGTGTTGCCAGTGCCGATAATGCGGCATTTATTTTTGTCGCATCGCCGGACAGCAAGGCATCTAAACGTACCGCCCATTTAGTAGCCATTCTGATCAAGTCGGCTCTGTACACTGCGTTGTGATAGGGAGTTCTTGAGTGATAATTGGCGGCCCGTGTCCACATGTCTCCGGTGTCGTTATTCAAGTGTCCATGTAATCGCCATGCGGCTAAGTCGTAGGCGTAGCAGCCTGACGCAGCAACATCAGCGGCTGTTATGCCATACTGTGCGGTCAAGCCCTTTAGGTATCCGGTGTTAAACTGCATAGCGCCTACATCATGCGTCCCGTTCTTGTTACGCACCCATTGCCCAGGCTTGCCAGCTTCTTTCTCCGCTACGGCAAGTACGATGTTCGCTGGTACATCGTAGTGAACAGAGGCGGCGATTGAGCAAACGATTCGTTCATGAAGCTGGGGCGGTAATTCTGGCGGCGTATCAATCGGCATACAGGGTGTTCCGATAATCATCAATGTTATCGAACCATTTCTTACCCCTATAAAATCCTGAGTTTTGTGAAAAACGGGTTATTTTCTCGCTCATTTGCGGTGATGCGTTAGACACGGGGCATTTATTTAAAAAATCAAGACGGTCTCGCGCCATCGTCGCAGCATCCCAATCCCATATACTGAAATAGCGTTTTAATGATGCCGAGCATTCACTCGGTTGTGTCGCCGACGATAAGCACAGTATTGCTTCGCATGACAGTTTCGTATCACCGGTTAGTTGACTGGCGTTGGTTTGTGTTGAGATGAATACAGCTATCAGGCCAATTAACATTCTTGACGGATTCATTGCCGCGCTCCTTTGGTTTATGTGGGGCTGGTACGGTTACTGAATGCGGCGACTTCTGATTGAAGATCAGGTACGTCACCCGCTAGGCTATCGCCGCCGAATGACGGCGTATCATTTTTGATAGCCGTGGCGACTTGTCCGCCTAGGGTTTGGTCGATTCGGTTCTGGGCGGATTCTTTGACTGAACCATATTTATCTTTGGCAACCTGCCCCACGCCTTTAGCTATATTTGCGCCGGTATCAATGGCGATTTTCGCCGCTGATGCAAGTCCCCCTACCCCTTGGCTTCCTAATCCAGATTGGCTGCTTATCGATCCAGAACCTGTTTCACTAGACGACGTAAGCCCCATTGCTTTAGCGAGCGGGCTTGCTTGTGAGCTACTGGATGTCGATGCGTTGCTACTCTGGTAATCTGCCAAACCAGCGGACATGCTTGAACCGCCGCCGGATGAGGCATTATCTGCGGACGCTTTTTGGTACGCGGCCATAATGGCTTGTGTACCGCCAGCGGCGTTGGCGGCTCCAGTCATGATAGCCGCGCCGCCTACCGCCATCGCAGCTCCGGCTACGCTTGCGGCCGCCATTGCAGAGCCAGCACCAAATCCGTTGCCGAGTGCGCCTGCCCCGCCACCCATTGCAAGATTGCCAATCATGGGCGGTACTTTGTTGGTCAGGTGGAGCAACACAATGGCAACAACCAGCATTACTCCCATTTCCTTCAGGTTCATAGCGGCATTCATATTGGCATAGTACGTCGTGACGAAGGTTTTTCCGATGCCTACCAGCAAGACCATTGTTAACAGTTGTACGGCAATATTCAGCACTGTTTTGAAGTACGCGATAGCCATGTCGGATGTCCAACGTGATCCGCCAAAGCCAAGAAAAAATACCCCGGCATAAGCTAATATCCACCCGCTCACCAATAGCAACAACATATTGACGCCAATCAAGGCCATAACAACCAGGATAATGCCGCTAATGAGGATACCGACGGCACTATCAAATGGCGACCATATCGTTGACTTATCCAGCACGGTAAAGAAAATACTAAAGCCAATATCAACAATCCCAGATGGTGACAATGCGGTGCTGATACCTGATGCAGTGCCACCCATCGTTTTCATGGAATCAATGATGTTTATTGCCATAGTCGGGCCGTTTGATAGCAGCCACCAATAAAAACCGGTAAAAACCGTGAACCTGACGAACTCGCCGTAAAAATCACCGATGTCGGCCTTGCGTAAGGCCAACATGCCGAATGTCCAAACCATTGAGATCGTGGCTAACGACCAAAACAAAAACGACGCTCGCGCTGTGATAGTCGTTGCCCATGCGCTGGCGGCAGCCGAATAACTGGTTAGGACATTATCTAGCAAGCCCGTACTACTGATGGTGGCTTTGGCTTCAACCGAATAGGCAGAAAACAACACAATCAGCAGACAAGCGATGCTTTTGATAACGGTTGTTCTCATGCCATGCTCCTCACCATGCTTTTTTGGGGCTAGCGACGAAACTCCCGCGACGGATACATAAGCCTGCAAACGCCTCCATCGCCTCTTTGTCTTCAATCTTTTTAATGTTTTCTGTCATGCAGTTTTCGTCATTAACCTCCGGTATCGCAGCTGTATTGGATGTGCCGGGTGTTTCCCTTGAGCAGGCACTCATTAAAGCCATCAACAGGGTGACTAAGGCCAGATATGAAATTCGTTTAGCATTTATCATGTCGATACCTCCTCTTACCATGAGACGACTGGGCTAGCGACGAAGCTACCCGTGCGGATTTGTGCGGCGGCGGCGGACTGCTGTGCTTCCTGATCCGCCAGTGCTTGATTGCGGGTTGTGATGGCGTTTTGCTGTGCAATCAATAGTCCACGCATTTGTAATAGTTGATTAGCTTGGGCGCTGGCAAGTTGATTGGCATAGCCGATGGCCTGCATTTGGCCGGTCGCACTTTGGGCGCTCGCTTGTAGTTGCACCAAGGTATTGGCGTCGTTTTGAAGTTCGTTTTGTTGTAGGGCTAATCCTTGTATTGAGGCATTGTTGGCATTTTGTTGTGCGGTTGATGCCAGGATTTTACTGTTTGCAAGTGCCGCCCATTGAGATGCCGTGCAACCCGCCGCACTAAAGCAAGGACTATTTTGATAAGACGCAGTATTTTGGTATTGGGCGAGATAATTAGTGAGATTACCGTAAGTGGTTTGGTAACTGCTCAAGGTATTGATGGTGCCGAGGAGGTTGCCTATCGTTGAATTTGCCTGATCCCATAGATAGGAGTTGGGCGCGGCGGTATTTTGCAGCTCTGTCTTGTACTGGTCTAATTGCGTTGTGTACTGCTCGACTTGCTTGAGCGTTTGGGCGACCTCCTCCAGCGCCGACACCACGTTTTGCGTAAGGTTGCTGCCATCGATAACCGGGATACCGGCATGGGCAGGCATAAACTGACAGACCAACAGCATAAACAACAGAAAAATTTTAGCGGCTAAAATTTGTAAATGTTTCATGTTTTTCTCTTTGGCGTTAATAATCAAAAGACTGATAGGGTTTTGTGAAGGTCAAATCTTTGGTAACGATGATATTGAAACGAAATCCCGGCCTGATCTCCAGCGTGGGCGCAATGTTCATGTTCTTTTGGATCATTTGCGCGGTCACATGACCTAATTGCTGTCCCAAAGCTTGGCTCAGCGTGCTACTGGCATTGGGTGTGTAGACGCCGGAACCGGTTGCCGTTGTTTGGTTTGACTGCTGGCTGTACATAACGCCAGCGGTTACGGCGGACATAATGAGCGCCGAACCAAATATGCGCAGATAATGATTGTCAACAAGATCGTGGAATCCGGCATATCCGGCGCTGTCAGCACCGGGCATTGCGCCAATATCCATCGCCTTGCCGTCCGGGAAGACGATACGCTGCCAAGCGACGAGCACTCGCGCTTGACCGTAGGCCACTTGGCTTGAATAAGCGCCGACCAACCTTGCCCCTTGCGGAAGCAACAGATATTTTCCGGTTGCTGTGTCGTACACATTTTGCGCCACTTGAGCCATAATTTGACCCGGCAATTCGGAGTTAATCCCGGATATTAGCGTCCCAGAAACAACAAAACCCGCTCTCAGTTCATACGGCGATCTTGGGGCTTCCATCTGGGCGTTGAGTTGCCAGCGGTCGCCTTGACCGTTATGGCCGAATTGTTCGGTAGTATTGGCTTCAGAAGAGGCTCCAGTTTTTATCAATTGCGGGGCATTATCACCTTCACCGCCCTGCCCTTCTGGATCAGGCACTACGCCAGAATTTTGCAATTGCGCGAGTTTGGTTTTGTATATTTCGGTCGGATCGATATTGGCTGTCTAGCGAACTGCGGGGGTATCCAATGACTGCTCCAGGCTTGTAGACAGTGATGGTTTGCCAAATTGGTTACATATTTTGCTTCATTTCAAGTAATTCTATTGTGATAAAATCGTGAAAATATCACGGTTTTATGTTATTAATACCGCATATATTTATTTAAACACTAACTAAGTCGTGATATTTTCACAAAAACTATGATTGTCTCTTTTTCAGTATCAAATTTCCGGTCTTTTTCATCAGAAGAAACATTTTCAATGGTCGCCAGCAAGCGGTTAAGTTCAGGGCATGAAAATCATGTTGTAAATATCCCTGATACTGACGAAAAGGTTTTAAAAACGGCGGTGATTTATGGAGCAAATGGTGCAGGAAAATCCAATTTGTTTAAAGCTATTGATTTTCTTCGGAACATCGCTCTAAAACCCAAAAAGAAAAATTCCGGCACCGGACGAGAAGCATTTTGTTTTTGTTTGGAAAAACAGCAAACATCGGATTTTGATCTTCAATTTACCCTTGGGAATAAGCTCTATCGTTATGGCATTAGGGTTGATGACCATAAAATTGTCGAGGAATGGTTAGTGCATGTGGTGGGTGTAAAAGAAAAACCTATTTATGAACGTACCACTGATGACAATGGCAAGGTAAAAGTAAAAGGCTTAAAAAAGTCAGGAGAAAAGCTTAAAGCATTGGTGACTGTTGGCAGCCCTCAAAACCAATCATTTTTGGCGACGGTTCGAATTATGCTAGAGCCGGAAAATTATGGCATTTTAGGTGAAATTATCGAGTGGTTTGAGGATAGCCTTACACTGATAGCACCAGATACATCATTTGCTTCACTTGGACAATTGTTAGAAAAAAACCCAGACTTTTTAGAGTTTGCCAGTGAGTTTTTGAAAGCATCATCAACGGGTGTTAATCGATTGAATGTCCAGAAAAATGAGATGACAGAAGATGAACTTCGCCATTTTTTACCAAAAGAATTAGTCTCTAGGATATTGGAAGATTTTGATAGTGATGACGATGGCACTGCCTTAATTATTGCCCAGGGCAAAGAGTTGTTGATTGAGCGCACTGATCAAAACCATTATTTTCGTTTTACGATACAAGCAGAGCATCGGCATCCAGAACTGGAGGGTGTAACACTGGACTTAAATGATGAATCTGATGGCACACAAAGGCTACTCAATTTACTGCCCACTTTGCATCATTTAAAAAACTCAAAGAATGCCGTTTTTTTTATTGATGAAATTGACCGCAGTATGCACCCTGTTTTATCTAAGCGTTTTTTGGAATTTTTCCTAAATTCATGCAATGGCGGTCAGCATCAGATCATTGTGACCACGCATGAATCTAATTTATTAGATTTGGATTTGTTGCGCCGGGATGAAATTTGGTTTGCAGAAAAAGATGATACGAGTGCGACTAGATTATATTCATTAACGGATTTTAAAATCCGCAACGATCTTGACGTGCGTAAAGGCTATTTGCAAGGACGATTTGGCGCGATCCCTTTTTTGGGTAATTTGGATTATCTGTTGTCTGAAAAGGAAATAAGACCGTGAGCCGTAAACCCCGACCGCTTATAAGGGATACAGAAAGTTGCCGTGATGATCGTTTGTTTATCGTCGCTTGCGATGATACTTATGCGCCAAAGCAATACTTTGGTTTTTTTAAACTCCCCAGAATACAAGTACATGTTGTACCTACCCCGCCTGATAGCAATACCTGTCATGCCATTGATGTATTAGGACGTTTAAAGGAGGTAGACCATAACGATTATGATGAGCGTTGGTTATTGCTGGACACCGACCATTACACGCAAGGCGCTCATTTGCAGGGCTTTACTTTAGCCCTTAAACAAGCGCGTGAAGCGGGCATAAATGTGGCATTGAGCAAACCTTGTTTTGAATTTTGGCTGTTGTTGCATCATGTCGAGGGAATAGCCGTAGCGGAATTGCCTGATGCCAAAGCTGCCGAAGCCAAATTACGGGCAACATTAGGCGGGCGGTATAACAAAAAACGATTGCAAGCGTATGATTTTCCGTTAGCTTCGGTGCAGCAAGCCTGCTTGCAAGCCGAACAACTGGATTTGCTACATCCACAGGTAATTCCTTCCGGCAATACCAGTCGTGTTTACCAGCTTTGGCGAGCTATTGTTGGGTGCGCATTGCCTTCGCAATTACCCAAAGAATTACAAGCATTGCATAGCGTGATTTAAAAACTAAGATCACTCATTCGCCGCGATATCATCTTTGCTTGACGGAATGAAACAAGAGAAAATCAAGCCTGCTCCCTTCTTGGTAAATCAAGCATCTTAAAAGATACGCGGTGCGTATCCTAACAGGCTGTAAACCTTATCTTTTAATACGTTATACGCATGAAAACTTTAAAACTCACAATAAAAAATATAAAAACATTCAGAAATTTTGAAATAGAAATATGTCTTGAAAGAGGCCTTTATGCTGTTACAGGTACAAATGGTGTTGGGAAAAGTACAGTGATGTCAATTCTTTCTCAACCTTTCCAGCCAAATGTTCTTAAACAATTATTTGACAGGGAAAAAAATGACGATTCAGAGGTAATTATCGAATATGATGGAGGGATTAATAAAAGCTATGTTGAAAACGACCTCTGGAAAACAGTTCATTCTGGAAAAACTATTAATATACGTGGATTCCATGAAGGAAGCGTTATTCATGGTACTCGCTTTACTGATGCAAATCATACCGCCATTAAAAATGCTACAAACGTCACTAACACTGACCTAGTAGAAGCTGATGATTTTGTAAAAGAACAATTAAGCAAAATATTGCATGGACATGCAGGTGAATATCAAAATCTGAAGAGAATTAAACATAAACAAATTGCATTGAAAAAGTTTTCATTAAATGCCGTTACATATTTCAACATATATAACAATATTCTTATTAGCCAACTCTCAATGAGTACAGGAGAAAGCTTATTAATAAGTCTTTTGCATTTTCTAAACAACACAGTTGTTCGAAATAGAGATAAAGTAAGTTCAAAATTAATACTTATCGACGAAGTTGAACTCGCTCTTCATCCTTCTGCATTAAAGCGATTAGTCGACCTGCTAAATTCACTTTCAAAAGAACATAATCTAGTTGTTTATTTCTCAACTCACTCAATTGAGTTGGTAAGAAATATTTCTCCAACAAATGTTTTTTATTTGCAGAAAGAAATTTTTGGTGATGCCAGCGTTATTAATCCATGTTACCCAGCATATGCTACACGAAGCCTTTATGATCATGATGGATTCGACTTCCTAATTCTAGTTGAGGATGAATTAGCTAAATATATAGTTAAGAGAACAATCGATGAAAATAATTTATACGAAAGCAAGCTAATTCATGTTCTTCCTTGTGCTGGTTGGGAAAATACCATCAAGCTACATCAAGATATTGTTTCATCTAATCTAGTTGGCCTGGGAACTGTTGTAATGACAATGCTTGACGGTGATATTGAGTGCGACTACAGAAGAAAATTTGGTGAAGATAAAATATACAGTGGCTTAAATATACAATTTCTTCCAATAAATAGTCTTGAAAAGTATTTAATCCAAAAATTACTTGGAAGTTTTGATCAAAAATTCTGGAAGCAAATTGGGGATCGCTACTTTAGAATAAGAGGGATCAATGATATTTTAAGCGATTACAAGCAAAACTTTCCTGTTGATTCAAATGGAAAAAAACTATATATGCTCTTAAGAGCTTGCGCTGGAGAACAGGGAATGAGCGAAGATATTTTTTTAACCAATATGTGTGAATACATATACACATATGATGGCTTTAATGGTCTTTCACAAAAACTGGCAAGAACAATTGGGTAATACCGCAACTGGTGAGCCATTTAAATAAAATCATAAGCCGATGCTATGTAAAACAGCCTTATCGTTACCTAATATTTCAATAAACCGGATTAATAAGCGGTTGTCTCACGTTTTCGACACCGCATCTTCGTCCACGGGACCCGTGTTGGTGTTAAGTATTTGATCGAAAATACCGCGTATTTTTTGCCGCCATTTTTTTCTGTATTCGTCCAAGTGTTTAATGGCCTCATGTGAATCCAGAAAAATAAACCGGCTAGACCAGCGGTAAGTTATCGGCAACTCAGCCAGGGCGGTTAATATGCCAGGGGTTGATTCCAGCGGAAACCCTTCAATTGCCGCGACCTGAATGAACTGCTTGCCTATTTTCGGCACCACGCCGCCCCACAGCTCCTGCCCACCTAGATAACAGTCCAGATACATGGGATTGCTCGGTAACTGCATGGGGTGGCTTAGGCCGGTGATACAAAATTGCAGCCAGCTTAACAGGTCATCCTGTGTGGCTATCGTACTGTCTTCGTTCGTTACTTGGTGGCCTCGCATCGGCGTGAGATTGATAGCCGAGGATAAACGTGATTCGATGTTGCAGCATTCGCGCTTGAAAAACTCAATCAGGTTTTTGGTTTGGGTTTTGCCGTCCGGTGCTTTTTCGTCATCGTCAAACATCAACTCGACAAATTGACGCTGTGCGAGTAACGGCGGGAAATAGGTTACGGTCAGGACGAAATAGCCTTCGTACATTGTGCTCATACGCTCGAACAAGCGGCGTCTTTCTTCATCAATAGCGGATGTTACCGCATCAGGAAATTTAGATAGGCTTCTAGCCGAGTATGACGGAGCCGGTCTGCGCACAGCATCAACATGGATCATCCAACCATTACCAAGACCGGACAAGGCTTGATTGATGCGAAACGACACCGCTTCTCTCTGCTCATCGGTGCTACTGGCGTTGTCGTCGCCCTGGTAAATCCAGCCCGCCACAAACGAGCCGTTTTTGCCAACAATGACGCCATCATCGACCATAGCGGCATAATTGAGTAAATCGGCTACGCTGGCGTCTTTTGAGCGATGTTTGCTCAATTTGCGCTCTTTGGCGGCCTCAACAACGAGGCTGGCGAGTAGCGCAAGCAACACAAGCCCAAGAGCCGATATGGTGAGCGTAATCGTTTCCGTCATTGGTATTGCTTCCCTTGACTGGTCGTATTGATACGAAAGGGTGTGCTGCGTGCTGGGTAATAGGTCTTGTATCGACGATGCCGCAGATACACAAAGCGCATTTTCGGATCGGCTTTGCCCATGACGCGAAACGCATAAATAGCCCCTGACCATAGCAATAAGCCGACTATTGTCGCTCTTAATTCTTGTGCACTGAAAATCAGCGCGAAAGCCAGCAAACCGGAGAACATCACCAGCTCACGATCCCCGCCCATGAACAGATTTTCCCGGTTACCAGCTCTTCGAATAGGGATCGCTCGGAGTGCCATTTATGCGCTTCCTTCCTGATTGATATGGCCTGTAAGTAGTGTTTGCGTTACGCCATCATTAAGGGCGATTTCTGCGCCTGCACCAAAGAATGAGGTCATCACGTTATTGGCACCGACTAATAAAGCCATGACCAGGACGATAAAGATCAAGGTGCGGAAGAAGCCGTTAAGATCACCGCCAAAAATCAGCACACCACCGGCAACAACGATACCGATGATTGACAGGCCAAATGCCACCGGGCCAGTGACTGAGTTTTGCAAGTTGGTTAGCCACGATTCATACGGTAATCCCCCAGCAGTGCCAGTTGCATAAGCCTGTTCAGGTGCAAGAAAAGTGATAGTAAGCACCATGAATAGCGCAAGGTTTTGATTTTTATTCAAGTGCATTTGTTATTCCTATAGTTCATTAACAACGTATTGGCCGTTTTTGTAACCTAAGACTTCAATAATTTCTTGTACGCGGCGGCCTTCTTGAGTTCTGGCGATGTGTACAACAACATGAACGGCTTCGCCGATGAGCGGTTCAATAGGTTTGGGTGAATCGGGGTGCATACTGATGAGCATGGCCAGACGGTCAAGCCCCGCCCTGGCGTTATTGGCGTGTAACGTTGCAGCGCCGCCTTCATGTCCGGTATTCCACGCCATCAGCAGATCAAGGGCTTCTGGCCCGCGTACTTCCCCAACTAATATGCGGTCTGGGCGCATACGCAACGTGGTTTTAAGCAGCGCCGTCATACTAACTTCCAGACTCGTGTGATACTGCACGCAGTTGACTGCTGCGCACTGGATTTCTCCGGTGTCTTCTATAATGAACACCCTTTCGCTGGGATCGAATTCGACCATTTCGTTAATGATTGCGTTAACGAGTGTCGTCTTGCCGGAACCGGTTCCACCAATGACCAGGATATTTCTGTGTGCTTTAATTGCAGCGGTTAAAGCCTCACTCTGTGCAGCCGACATGATATTGGCTTCTACATATTGATTCAGCGTGAAGATAGCTACTGCCTTCTTCCCAATCGCGAAAGTTGGAGCTGGTACGACTGGTGGTAACTGTCCGGCAAATCGCGATCCGTCTAACGGGAACTCCCCTTCCAGAATGGGTTTTAACCGGGTAACTTCTTTGCCGTGATAGCCAGCTATGGTCTTGATAATGGCTTCGCCGTGATTGGCTGAGAGTGTCCCAATACAACGCATTTTTTCGCCAAGTCGTTCTTGCCATAACTTGCCGTCTGCATTGAGCATGACTTCGACTGTTTTTGGATCATTCAAGGCATCAATAATCAACGGGCCTAAGTCACGAATTAGTTTCGTTTTTGCCCGTTCTTTGACTGTCGATAAAGAAGGTTCATCGTGATGTGTCATCGTTTTTATCGACCACTCAGCTATGTTGCAGCCGACTCTACACCTAAAATACGATATAACGAAATTAATTTTTACAAAATATGATGCTATCCGCAATAAACTTAGACGCGCTATTGAGGTTTTGGATGAACAGTGTGGTGGGAAACGGATTTAAAAACGAAGGTGGTGGTCACCAATAATTGACTAAATTGGGATAAACAACCCTGATAATGCCATGAGGCCTTATCACTTGTGTAACAACACAACCACTAAGACGGGGCTGATGGCGAATAAAATTACACCGCCCTACCCTTCAATCTGAAAGTTGTTGCTGTTACTTTTAAACCACCTATTTATGGCTGCATTCAACTAACGATATTGAATGGCGATGATGTGTACTTTTTTAATTTTTCACGGGCATATTCCGCCCATTTTTTGACGGCATACGCATGATGTGCCGTCAAAACAACCGACACCCTCTCGAAACCTTCGGGCAAACCATCCCCTTTATCACCCGTAAGTAATGCTAAGCTTTTGCTATCAAGGTCTGTTGTTTCTAACAATGCCGGAAGTGGCGTTTCTAATGCGTCAGCAAGTTGCTCCATAATGCGTAGTGACGGATTGGCTCGACCATTGGTTAGGTCTGAAATGAATGATGTAGACACACCAGATAATTCTGCCAATTGTTCCTTAGTCCAACCTCGTTCATCCAGTAAGCGAAGAACGTTAGTAAAAAAAATTTGATTATAAATTTGATTATGCACGATGAATATTAATTCGGCCTTAAATTTTAGCCGCTAAAATTGTTTAATTATTATAATAGGTTTATATAAACTCTTTCAGTATTCATAACTCTCCCTACTTTTCACATCATTATTGAGGATTAATAGGAAATAAGTAGAATTAATGACAGCTGTAATATGTTAGCATCATTCAAAATGAAATTGCTGGATAAAGGGAATCAAGAAGATGCGGCTCATTTGCCGCCTAGGGAAGGAATTTGCTACGCTTGACAAACCATCATAATTATTTCAATTTACCAAAGGAAATGATTGGCCATGTCAAACATTGAGCGATATGGCTACACAAATCATTCAATTGATTTAGCCCTTATAACCAGACCATTCGGTAATCAACATGAATCCACAACAAACTAACACCGCACATAGTCTTTATGCGCTTTACGAAACATTACCGGCGAATGTTCAACAAACGTTTCTTGAAGAATTAGTACAAAAGAAACATCGTGAAATCAAAGCTCTTGCTTTTTCTGATCCCATTGCCAATGAAAAACGCAATACGGTCATTTTGGGTGTGATGGAAGATGCTTTTTCCATACCCGATAATTTTGATGCAGCTTTACCCGAAGACATGCTTAATGAATTTTATACCCATAAACTATGAATCTGCTGCTGGATACCCATATTTTGCTTTGGGCATTAGCCAAGCCTAAACAATTGCCCGATAAAGCGGTTAAAGCTATTTATCAAGCAAATGCTGTATTTTTTAGCCCGGTTAATCTCTGGGAAATTGGCATTAAATCGACTATTTGGCCGGAGTACGGTATTAAACGGATCGAAGATATTCACGCAGGGTCACTCAAAGCGAATTTACAAGAACTGCTGATAAATTCAGCCGATACGATGCTGGCAACACAATTCCCCATGATTCATCGTGACCCTTTTGACCGGTTATTGATGGCTCAATCGCATAACAATCAATACCACTTAATCACCGTTGATGAAAAAATCGCCCAATATCACATGCCTTATGTCATTATTGTCTAGGGAAAAAACAGCCAGACAAATCAATCAGACCTTCTTACCATAAGCTTCCATCTGCTTCTTGTACATGAACTCATTGTATTCTTTCTCACTACCGAATCCTTGATGCTCCCATACCTCCACTGATTTTTTCTTTACGGTCACCTCCTTATTTTCCAATTCCCAATCATGCCCCCAGTCTTCTTTCAGCGCATTATTCAAGAATCCGGCATAGGATTTATCGGCTTTGGTATTACTGTACAAAATATTACGTTTGACGTAATCAAAACCCTGCCTTTTCTCAAAGGATTCTAAAGCCGACAGTATAGTTTTCTTGGCTTTGTGCTGATCTGGGACAAATGACAGCAATTGATCCAGTGAAGAGGATATTTCATTACTTGGCGGTAGTAATTCGAGTAATGGCTCTTCTGGTTTATCCGGTATGGATTTGATAGGTTTCTTAATAAAGATTAAGAACCGAATTGCGCCTACGCCGCGACCATGCTTAATTTCGTCAAATTCAAAATACAGGTCTGCTTTTTCTGCTAATTCTTTTTGGGTGGGTTCAAGAATACGATCCCTAAAATTACTGTAAAGCTTATATTGGTCTTTCCGTATACCCAACATATCCCGAAGTTGTTGCAATTCTATTTCACGCTCCTTTAAGCGCTCATACTGCTTTAACAAAGTGTACATCCGCATCGTGTACTGGCTTTTAAAGCTCAACAACATTTCTAACTTACTAGAGGTAAAGTTTCCTTTAAGCTGTAATAGATACGGTTTTAATAATGGGTCAAACGTTAAATTAACAACGCCCGTGCCATCAATATAATCAGCCGAAGAAACCCAGTGGGTTTGCAATAATCGTCCTGGCTCCTGTATCTCTACAACCTTCCCTAACAAATTTTTAGTAATCTTTTTACAATCTGCATAAATATGATTTTTGTTAATGCCTAAAAAATCCGCCAATTCATGAAGGCTTATGCTATAGGGCTTAAAGTCCCCATCATCCGGTTGAATTCTGGCTATCATTGTAAAGATAAGACGTTGCTCACCCAAGGTTAAATTATAACGTGATTCAACCAACTCATTGGCTTGAGTAACAATTAGCGAAGCAAGCAGTGGTTTTTTCTTTAATTTAGCCATTAATCCTACCTAAATTGTCATATTCAAAAATACGTAATCACACTGAATTTGTTATAGTTAGATTTTAATTATATGTTTTATAATGACTTTTTAAATATTTATTATTTTAAATTTAATGGGTAAATTCAAAAAAACAGGAGTTCCCATATCCAAAAAGGCAAGTGTAATTCGAATAAAGCACGGTTAGCACTGATTTTGTTATAGTTTACATTGAATTTGTTATAGTTCACACTGTTTTTGTTATAGTTCACACTGTTTTTGTTATAGTTCACACTGTTTTTGTTATAGTTCACACTGTTTTTGTTATAGTTCACACTGTTTTTGTTATAGTTAGCGTTGTAACAGTATGATTAACAAAACGAAAAATGCTCCGAAAACATATAAAACAATAAAAACATATAAAACAACTACAACTACGTGAAAAATTTTAAATACCAATTGGTAGTAGTTAGTTTTTTGTAAATTAGGTTTTAATCATTTTTCTAATCAACTTCAAAAGTAAGGAAACAGACTCAGTACTTGATTTATTGAGATATGTTTAAATGGCAATGACGCATCATCCTTGATGAAGCTTTCGATACGCTTAAGGATGGTAAAGATTTAAGCTTTATCCAAGGTATTCATTACGGGATAAAAACACTCACCAGCGTTTTTTGCACATAAATACCCCCTCCTCCTTGATTTTATACAAACCCAAATTTTAGCCGCTAAAATTCTTGACACACTGCCACAGTTTAACTAAACTCAATTAAAGTCTGGCGGTTACCCCAGCCATTTTTCAGCTAAAGCACTAAACAAATAACGATGGGCGATTTTCATGGCGAAACGACTCACTTTGGATCAGTTCGAACAAGTGGTCAGCGAACTGCAATTGAATGCTAAGACAGTGGAAATAGCGAGGGAGGTGCTGGTGGAAGGCAAGCCGCAAATTGAGTTGGTCGCCGCAACCGGATTAACCAAGGGCGCAATTTCACAAGCCGTCAATCGGGTGTGGCTGGAATATGAAACCAAATCAAAAGGGGGGGAGCGGGTATCGGTCGTGCTTCCCGAACATCAAGCGTATATCGTTAAACAATGGGCTGCGCTCTTCGCCGACAAACCGGATAAAAAGAAATGAAAACGCTTGTTACGGCTAACCAAAAAGGCGGGGTGGGCAAAACATCAACACTTGTCCACCTGGCATTTGATTTTTTTGAGCGCGGTTTAAAGGTGGCGGTGATTGATTTGGATGCGCAAGCAAACGCCTCTCATACCCTGCAAGCCTTTAAATCCGGTCTGACCGCCAGCGAATTGTTTGCAATTACGCCGCCTGACTATATCCAAGCTACTGCCAATTCTAAGGGCATGATTTTGATTGAATCGGATACCGGGCTGGCTAATATGGACAAAATGACGTTGCAGGAGGCAGGTCGGAATTTTCAATCGGCTATCAAAGGGCTGGATGAACAGGGCTATGATGTCTGTCTGATCGATACCGCCCCTTCCCTTGGTGTCACAATGGCGGTTGCCTTGCTTGCATCCGATTATGTGCTGTCGCCGATAGAACTGGAAGCATACAGCATTCAAGGCATTAAGCGGATGGTCACCACCATCACCAACATACGCAGAGCAAATCCCAAGCTCAAATTTTTAGGCATGGTTCCCAGTAAGGTCGATGCTCGTAACCCGCGTCATGGTCGGCATCTGAAGGAACTGAACCAAGCGTACCCACAATTGATGGTGCCTGCCGGAATCGGTTTGCGCAGCAGCATTGCCGATGCGTTGGCGTCCTGTGTGCCGGTCTGGAAGATTAAAAAAACCGCCGCCCGTAAAGCGACGCAAGAACTCAGGGCGCTGGCCGCGCATGTATTCGAAAAAATGGAGATAACCAATGACAACCGCTAGCACCCATAAAAAAAGCCCGCCACCCTCCAATTCTTATGGGCTTGGCTTGGAAGGTCTGGGTGATCTTTCCGCCCTTTTAGATGCGCCGTCTAACGCTCATCACGGCAATCCGCTTGAGCTTGATATGAGCCTGATTGATGAAGACCCCAATCAACCGCGCACCGAAGACAACCCCGGATTTTCTCACGAAAGTTTAGCCGAGTTGACGGCATCTATTCGTCTGCGTGGCGTTAAAACGCCTATCTCCGTGCGGGAAAACCCGGATGTGCCGGGGCGCTATATTATCAATCATGGCGCCCGCCGCTTCCGTGCATCAAAACGTGCCGACAAGACCACTATCCCCTGTTTCATCGACAATGATTATATTGACGACGACCAGGTGATTGAGAATTTGCACCGTGACGGCCTGACTGCGCGTGAAATTGCCGATCACATTGGCCGTAAACTGGCAATGGGCATGAAGAAAGGCGATATTGCCAAGGCCATTAGCAAGTCGGCGGCGTTTGTGACGCAGCATGTCACGCTGCTTGACCTTCCCGATCCGATTGCCGAGATGTTCAATGCCGGTCGTACCCGAGACGTGACCGTGGTTAATGAATTGGTGACGGCCTACAAAAAAAATCCACAGGAAGTAACGGACTGGCTGCTCGACGAAACCCAGGAACTGACGCGGGGAACGGTCAAGTTGTTTCGGGAATTTCTGGATAATAAGCGCCGTATTGATGAAGAGGACGACAACGATGAGCTGATCAATACGCCGCCTGTTGAGCAGTTGGCTGAAGCTGAAGCCATCAACACACACGGTAATCAACCCGTTGATGCTGAGGCTGGTCATGATGTCGCCGGGCCGAATGAGACTATACAAAACCCTCAGATCAATAACGATGGCGGCAACATCAATGACGAAAATCCGGTAGTAAAGGAAAAAGTGGTTGAGCCGGCCAAAATCAAAAAAGCGATTGTACAGGTTGCACACGAGGGTAGGGCTGCTCGTTTAATGCTTGATCGCCGCCCATCGGCAAGCGGTTGGGCATGGTTCAAGTATGAAGACGACGGGGCGGAGTTTGAGGCCGCGTTAGCGACCGTGCAGCTGACCGAGATTCTGGAAGGGGTCTAAGCGATGAAACAACGCCTGATAGTGATGAACGGACAGCGGATCGTTCAAGGCGAGCAAGACGGGCAATGGCAAAACGAAAAGGTGGAAAAAGCCAATGGCGTTAAGCCGGGCGTCTATAACCTGTATTTGTCGAGCCAAGCCGACAAAACCAAAGCGTATGCCGGGATTATTTTACATACCGACAAGAGCCAGGTGTATCAGCAAGTTGGGAAGAGTTTTGTTGTACATCATCATGCCGATTTTAAAAAGGTTCCCACTGTAGGGCAGACGAGAAGCATCAGCTATGATACGCAAGGGAAGGCGGTTGTTGTGGATGCTGAAAGCGTTAAGCTAAGCCAGGGATTATCGCGATAATTTTAGCGGCTAAAATTAGTTTGTTGTAGTTGACCGTTCTCAATTCTAGTCGAATAACAGCAATATAAAATCAAGAAAAAACTTAAGTAATGCGTAATATAATCGTGTTGCTATCCACCCACATCCATTGCCTAAGCCCATAATTGAGAAATCTCATGAGTCTATTATTTGATACCGCAATCCATCTGTTTAAAGAAGTCTCCACCCACGTTCTAGGCCATGTTTTCGGACACAAAGCGATTAAATCGCTTGACCAAGAACATTTCTCAGCCAATGAAGGCCAATACCTCGCCGTTCGTGACCAACTCGCCATACTTTCCAGTCATCACGCCGACAACATCGCCTTGCAAGAACAACGTTTGGCCTTAGAAAAACAACAGTTAGCCCTACAAACCCAATTGAGCAAAGACTATCTTGCGCATCTGCACACCGTCCAACAACAAGAAGTCGAACTGCGAGTGCAAGAAATACAAGCAAACTACGACAATCAGCATTGGGCTGGTGTGTTGAGCCGTCAGGAAACGCTGAACTTATTGACCCAAACGGCGGCGGCTTCACAAACCCGCTTGCTGATGGTGGTTTCCGAACCCGATGTCAGCGATTCCTGCCCAGCGGCGTTTCAACACGATTTGGGTAAAGAAGTGCGCGGTAAACTCAAGCGGTTCTTGGAAAGCCAGTATCCGGCGCACTCCGATTATGCCATCGAATTTTATGGTAAATTTTTTAAATCGGCGGTGTTTGATACTGAAGTCAGGCAGATTGAGCATGTCTTAGCCCCTTTACATTTAGCCACGATTTTTAGCGATGTCACGCGCAAAGAAATCATGTTCCATTTGCGGCTTTGGCTGGGAACAGATGCTCCCGCGTTTTCCTTAGCCACTGCGTTTCCCTGGAAAGAGGAACACAAACGCTTAATAGCTGAGGGCATGGATGAAGAAGATAGCTTGGAAGCCGTGCAGGATGCCATTGTTGCCATTCATCAACTACTGGCGGGGATGTTAGCGGATATTTATTTTCTGTGGCTCAATCCATTGCATGAACCGCGTTTGTTTACACTGGTTTCTGATAAATTTCCGGTGGATTGGTTGGAAACCGTGTTTTCAGCATTGAGGGATGTGCAAGCCAAGCGCTTGGCGGAATATGAACATACGTTGCGAGAGAAAGAGCAAGCAAAAGAGTTAGTGTCAGTTGAATCTAAAAAAGAAGATGAGTGGCAAACGATAGGTAAATATAAAGTGAAAGACGGTTTGGCGGTTGATACTGAAACGGGTTTGATGTGGTGTCGGTTTACTGTTGGGCAAACATGGACAAACAATATGGCGCAAGGACAATCTAAACGTTCAAATTACGAGCAAGCATTTTTAAATGCAAATGATTTCAATGATCTTGGTGGTTATGACGGTTATACCGATTGGCGATTACCAACAATTAATGAATTAAAATTTTTATCTGAAGATTTTGATAATTCTACTATCAAAAAAAATAGTCCCTTCACTAAAGTATTTCCGGAAAAAAGTAGTTATCAAAATCTTTGGTCATCCTCTCTTTATAAAAATAATAACTCTGAAGCTTGGTTGCTAATGTTTCGTTTTTCTGAGAATAGTCGTGCAGAGCACGTCATTAAAAATACTGGTGGCATACTTCGGTTAGTGCGTAGTGTTCGGTAACTTTTTGCTCCAGCACACCCAAAATCCTCAAAACAGCCCATACCAATTTTTAAGCGCTACGGAAAACATTATGTTGCAAAGTATCAAAACCACCGCCACCGTTAATCAAGACGGTGCAATTAACATTTATTCGCCCGAATTACCGATTGGAGAAACAGTCGAGGTCATTATCTTAATTCAGCCAAAAAAACAAGATACCACTGACTATTTACTGTCAAATCCTGCTAATAAACAGCATTTACTTAAAGCCGTCGAAGAATTAAACAATCCGGCAAATTACGCTTATGTGGACTTTGAAGCATTGTGAAAAAGATTGCCTTTTTGCCGCAAGCGTTTAACGACTATAACGACTGAGTAAAAGACGATAAGAAAATTCACGCTAAAATCGTCGAATTAATCAAAGAAATTCAACGCGATCCATTTGTCGGAAAAGGCAAACCTGAGCCATTAAAACATCAACTTAAGGGATTCTGGTCACGCCGAATTACCGAAGAACACCGCTTGGTTTATAAGGTGTTGGATGAAGAAATTGTAATTGTGTCGTGTCGGTTTCATTATCAATGAGTCAGTTAAAGTTTAATATGTTTGGCGGTTGTATGCTGCACACCCTGCACCGCTTGAAAAAATAAATTCGGAGATATACATGCCAACTATTTCCATGTTTTACGGCATTTTAATCAAAATGTTTTTTGATGACCACGCACCGCCGCATTTTCACGCAGAATACGGCGAATACGAACTGGTGATTACGATTAGCCCAATTAAAATAATCAAAGGCGATGCCCCGAAGCGCGTTAAGTCAATGGTTTTAGAATGGACGGCTTTACACCAAGAAGAGCTATCGCATGATTGGGAACTTTGTAAAAACATGCAGCCGCCTGTTGCCATTGAACCGTTGGAATAATGCCATGCTATACACTATTAAAGCTATCGAGCCAAATGCGACTAATTACAGCATTAAAATAACCTATAGCGATAATGTCACTATTACTGCTGATTTTAAAGAACTACTAGAAAAAGGCGTAATGACTCTATTGAAAAATCCTATCGTTTTTAATCAAGTGCAAATAGGAAACAAAGGGCGTTCCATTATCTGGCAAGAACAGGATATTGATTTTTGTGCCGATAGCTTGCGATTAAAATTTAATCCATTACACGCGGCGTAAAAGGAGCTTTTATGCAAGCAATCGAATTTGAAACAACCGCCCATAACCACTTTATTCGCATTCCCGATAATGTCCCTGACGGTATTTTAATCAGGGTTTTGCTGCTGGTTAATGACAAAGTCGTAACGCAAGATTCATCCGATAACCTAAAAACCTTATTGACAACTGTTGCCGAAGGTCTGGATGAGTCTGATTTTGAACGGATACGCGATTTTGGCAGGGAGCAACCGGAATGGGATATTTAATAGACACAAACATTATTTCAGAATTACAAAAAGGTCAGCGTACCGATAAAAATGTACAAGCTTGGTTTGATAAAACGGCTGAAGATGAACTGTTTTTATCGGTCTTGGTGATTGGTGAAATTCGTTTAGGTATTGAGCGTTTACGTCGTCGCGATTTACCACAGGCTTTACGTTTGGAGCAGCGTCTACTCACCTTGCAAGCAAAAATGGCAGGGCGCATTCTCCCTGTTAGCGAAGCGGTAGCCAATCGTTGGGGACAAATTAATTCACGTGACCCTTTGCCAATCATTGACGGCTTGCTGGCGGCAACAGCCATTGAACATAACTTAACACTGGTCACGCGCAACGTAAGTGATGTTGAACGCTGTGGTGTTCGCTTATTAAATCCTTTTATTGCTGTTTAATATGTTTGGCGGTTGTATTTTTGCTGATGACTTTCTCGCGGAATGAAATAACGACACACCGTAAGAGCGGAAGTTTTATTAATGATCATGCTCTTTTTAGGAAAAATTTTAGCCGCTAAAATTAGTCTGACGTGATCAATGTTGCTTTATGGTATCGAAACAAGCCACGCCGGTTATTGGTGAGTGCTTGTCCATAATAAAACCGCTGCGACCAGAATGGTGAGGCAAGAGGCCAGTAGGTTCATGGCACTGATACGGTAGGAATCGCGTATAGGCCGACTCATGCGGTTTAATGAGGCATCTACTTCTGATTTTATCGTTGCCACAAACTCTTTTGCACCCTCCTGTAGCAACTGTTTCATTGATGCTTTGCTGGCGTTCAGTGACGCATTTAGAATGCGTTCCGCCTTGTCTTTGGCGTCAGCGCTCCATCTTAACGAGATGCCTTCCAGCTCTGATTTGAACTGATCAAGCATTTCCTGCTGGGCTTTTTGGCTTTCCTGCATCAATCGCTTGTTGATGGTTTGCAATATCAATATGGGGTCATCGCGACCGACGGCTATGCCGTGCTTGACCGCGATTTCCTTAATCAGCTCTTCCACGTCCGTTTCCTGACTCATCTACAGCACCGATGCGCTATCCATTTGATCGTACAGTTGTGTCTTGATTATTTTAAGCCGCTGGCGTGTCATGATCGTATTGGTTTCCAAGGCAATGGCTTCATCGAAAGTCAATCGGTCTTGCAGCATTTCGCTTAAATCCCGACCGAAGGTTTCTTCTTTCAGGTTCGGTATTCGTACAATGGCTGACACGCGTGATTTGTTGGCGGTGTATGCTTTCAGTTGTTCGAAGCTTTTGCCTTCATGTTCAATCGGCCCCCAATAGGGGTTTAGCCAGACAACGAAGAGCGCTTCCGTCGGGTACTGACCGGCGAGTTGCCCGAATCCGGCGACCGTATCAAGCAGCGCCTGTCCACCGGTAATGACGGTATGTATTACCAACTCATGCCCCATACTGTGAAGTAATTCAGGAACGTTATTCGTTATCAGGTAGTGCGACAGGGGAACGAACGAACTGGCGCCGTTATCGATGATGACATCATGTTCCGATGGGGCGATTATTTCAATCAGCGCGTCGAAATGCCGTGAATTTATTTCATCGCCTTCCATGATCTGAAGTTTATGCACATTCAATGCCTTGTATCCATACAGCGTTGAATTAACCGGGTCAGTGTCAACGCATTTGGGTTGTTGACCTTTGCTGGTTTTGTACTGGGCAAGAGCGGCGGCAATCAGCGATTTACCAACACCGCCTTTTCCTTGTAAAACCATGTGTATTTTTGCCATTACAAATAATCCTCTTTTTTCGGGGATGAATCAAAGATGAAGCCGGATTGTTGCGGCTTCGTTGTCGTTGGTTGGGGTTCCTGCTTTTGGTTTACTTTTTTATTTTGCGTTGGCCGCTGTTCGGTTTTGGTGTTAGCGGTAATCACCAGGTCATTACCTCTACGGATTAGGCGGTTTGTGTAATTCAGGAAGGTGTCATAGCCAAATTCAATCCGTTGGTTTTCAAACATGTGTTCCCATATTGTTTTAACCGCATAGCCTTCGCCCAACGCTTCTTGTGCGTCGGCTTTGACGGCCAGGAACGCCACCAGATTCTTATCCCTTTTTCTGGATTGCTTTTTCTTGATCCACTCGCCCAGCTGATCGGAATAACGTTTGCTCATTTCAATTATGCGTCAATTGTTTTTCTGTTGAAGTCAATTACATGCCGTTTATTGCCTATTAATTCCGATTGCAGGCCGGTTAGTTATTATTTCGATATAGTGTATATTAAAACTGGTTTATAATACTAAAAAAATAGTATATATCGAATTTATGTTGATAATATTTCCTGGTGTAACCGATCGTCAGATCCGGGCAAGATGTGTGAAGTTAGCTAACCTGTAAACCGGTTATCTATCTTCACTTCCCTTATTCGCGCTACGCACTCAACGGACATCTTGCTCTGCGAGGCGGACGGCTACCGCCTTCAGTTAATACGGCTAAAATGGCTTTGAGGTTTAACGATGGAAAAAGATAAACAACATCACACTCGGAAGCATGGCCTGCATCTTCGCGTACCCGTGCTTCCAGAAGAAGAAACGTTAATTAAGCGGAATGCCGAGCGGGCCGGTTTAACGGTTGCGGCTTACTTGCGCAATGTAGGAATGGGCTATGAAATCCGTGGCATTGTTGATAACAACGAGGTGGAGAAGCTGGCAAAAATAAACGGCGATCTTGGCCGCCTGGGCGGTCTTCTCAAGCTTTGGTTGACAAATGACGTTCGTACAGCGCAATTCGGCGAGTCCACCATTCGGGCGGCATTAGCCCGCATCGAAGATACGCAAGACAAAATGATTGATGTGATGCGGTCTATCGTCAGGCCACGGGCAGGGAAGTGATTTTTTTAGCGGCTAAAATTTTTAGAGTGCTTGCATGATTGCCAAGCATGTCGCGATGAAGTCGGTGAAGAAAAGTGATTTTGCCGAATTGGTTAGTTACATGACTGACGAGCAGGAGAAGAATGAGCGGGTTGGTTTCGTGTCGGTAACTAATTTCCAATCAGACCGACCGGATGCTGCTGTTCTTGAAGTCATCAATACGCAGGGAAAAAACACTCGCGCGGAGTCCGATAAAACCTTTCATTTAATGGTGAGCTTTCCGCCCGGTGAGCAGCCTGACGATGTCATTTTGAAGGCTATTGAGACACAACTTTGCGAAGGGCTTGGTTACGGCGAGCATCAGCGCGTAAGCGTTGTGCATCACGATACCGACAATCTGCATATCCATATTGCCATCAACAAAATTCATCCGACTCGATACACCATTCACGATCCTTACTACGGTCATAAAGTTCTTGGCCAACTTTGCGAAAAGCTTGAACAAGAATACGGGCTTACACGGGTCAACCATAAAGCTAGAAACACAGCATCAGAAAATCATGCCGCCGACATGGAGCATCACGCAGGTATTGAAAGCTTGTTGAGCTGGGTTAAACGCGAATGCCTGGAGCAAATGCAATCGGCGGCTTCATGGGCAGGATTGCATCAGGTGTTGCAAGAGCATGGTTTTGCATTGCGGGAGCGCGGCAACGGGCTTGTGATTGCCGATCAGGATGGTTTGATGGTCAAGGCAAGTTCTGTCTCGCGTGAGTTTTCAAAGAGCAAGCTTGAGAATAAATTTGGTCAGTTTGTGCCGACTTCCGACAGTTCTGTAATTACCGATCAAGCAGTAAAAAATAAGTACGAAGCTCGTCCTGTCCGTTCCCGTATCGATACCACCTTGTTGTTTGCCCAGTACCGAGCGGAACAGAAAAACAAGTCGGTTAGTCGCGCTAAGGAATGGAAGCTTGCTCGTGATAACAAGAACCGGCTGATTGAAGAGGCTAAGCGTTCTAATAACTTAAAACGAGCGTCAATTAAGTTGATGGTTAAGTCCAGGGAAGAAAAGAAGCTGCTCTATTCAATGGCTAGCAAAGGTCGGCACACAGCGATAGAGCATATAAATGTGCAGTATCGTCGAGAGAAGGAAAAGATATTTGAGAAGCATCAGGCGCAGCAGTGGACTGACTGGTTGCGCCGCAAAGCGACTGATGGCGATAAGGAGGCACTGGCGGCTCTTCGTGCGCGAGAATCAGCGCAAGGGCTTAAAGGCGACACCATCGGTGCGGGTGGCGGTCAACGGTTGACGTCTGGAATCAATGTTGATCAGGACAGCGTTACCAAAAAAGGCACCATCATTTATCGGGTAGGTGCGTCTGCTATTCGAGATGATGGCGACAAGCTAAAGGTGTCCAGGGAGGCTACAAAAGAGGGGCTGGAAGCGGCCTTACGCATGGCAATGGAGCGGTACGGTAATCGAATCACGGTCAACGGCACCGACGATTTTAGAGAGAAAATTGTCCGCGCGGCGGTTACTGCCAAGCTTCAAATCACATTTACCGATGCCGCCTTAGAGCGTAGGCGGCAATCTTTATTATCTTCGGAGAGCAACCATGACTCAACAAATCATCAAGGACGAGGAACTGGAAGCGGCGTTAATGTCGTTGGATCAACCGCAATCGCCGCAAGCCCAAAAGGGCAGGGCATCAATAACGGAATCAACCGATTCGGATTCTCAGCTAAGCCCAACATTGGCCGCGTTGGAAGCCAACCGCCGCCCGAAAGTCGCAACGGTTTGCGAAACTTGTCCAACCTCGATGTGGTTCGCATCACCAGCGGAAGTGAAATGTTATTGCCGGGCAATGTATCTAATCGTCTGGAGCAGCAAGGAACCCAGCCAGATAACATACTGCGACGGCCAATTTCTGGGGCAAGATTAGATGCCGCCGCAATTGCGGCGGCAGATCAGTATATTGAAGAGCGTGAACAGAAACGCATTAAAATAGTCGATATATCGAAATATAGGCGATATAATGAAACCGACATTGGTAATGCGACATTTTCAGGGATTCGTCGAGTTGAAGGGCAATCGTTGGTTCTTCTAAAACGCGGAGAGGAAATTGTGGTGATGCCGATTAACGAGGCAACCGTCCGCCAGATGAAAAGGCTATCTATAGGCGATCCTGTCACCATTGCTCAAAATGGGTCGATTAAGACGACGAAAGGAAGGCGCAGATGAAAGATAAGTTTAATAATGCCGTTGGTCCGCAGGTACGGGCGGCAAAGCCCAAAGCAAGCAAGGTTATTCCTGTTTTAGGTATGGCTACGCTGGTTGGTGGTCTACAATCGGCGACACAATTCTTTGCGGCTGAATTTGGATACCAGTCTGTGCTTGGGGCTAATTTCAAGCATATCTATGCGCCTTGGGCTATCGCGCAATGGGCAGGGAAATGGTACGGGCATTATCCAGACGGTTTCATGCGGGCGGCGAGTATTGGTATCACTGTTAGCGCCGTTGGCTTATTGACACTTGTGGTCATTAAAATGGTTCAAGCCAACTCATCAAAAGCAAATCTGTATCTTCACGGTTCCGCCCGATGGGCAAACATAAAAGATATTCAAGATGCCGGTCTTCTGCTTAGGCCGCGCACGTTTTGGCAAATCATAACCTGTAAAGATTCTGCACCGAATGCCGGTGTCTATGTCGGTGCTTGGTTGGACGGACACGGTAAACAGCATTATTTGCGGCACAACGGCCCTGAGCATGTCTTGTGCTATGCGCCGACCCGTTCCGGTAAAGGCGTTGGTTTGGTTGTGCCGACTTTGCTTTCATGGCCTCACAGCTGCGTTATTACCGACCTAAAGGGCGAATTGTGGGAATTGACGGTGGGATGGCGGCAAAAACATGGTAAGAACAAGGTATTGCGTTTCGAGCCTGCTGCACTCAATGGCTGTATCTGCTGGAATCCGCTTGATGAAATTCGTATTGGCACCGAGTACGAAGTAGGGGATGTTCAAAATCTGGCTACCTTGATTGTCGATCCAGACGGCAAGGGCTTGGAAAGTCATTGGCAAAAGACGGCACAGGCGCTTCTTGTCGGTGTAATCCTGCACGCCTTGTTCAAAGCAAAAACCGAAGGTACACCGGCCACATTGCCTGCTGTCGATGCAATGCTGTCCGACCCCAACCGGGACATAGCCGAACTGTGGATGGAAATGCTGACATACAGCCATGTAAACGGACATAACCATCCGGTTGTCGGTTCTTCTGCCCGTGACATGATGGATAGACCCGACGAAGAGGCCGGATCGGTATTGTCTACCGCCAAGTCGTATTTGTCTTTATATCGCGACCCTATTGTTGCCCGCAATGTCAGCACGTCAGAATTCAAGATAAGGGATTTGATGAACCATGATAGTCCTGTCAGTTTGTACATCGTTACCCAGCCTAATGACAAGGCCAGACTTCGGTCTTTGGTACGGGTTATGGTCAACATGATTGTCCGTCTGTTGGCCGACAAGATGGAGTTCGAAAACGGGCGGCCAAAAGTCCATTACAAACACCGTCTTTTAATGATGCTTGACGAATTTCCAAGTTTAGGCCGCCTTGAAATCCTGCAAGAGTCGTTGGCGTTTGTGGCCGGTTATGGGATCAAGTGTTACCTGATCTGCCAGGACATTAACCAGCTCAAGAGCCGCGAAACCGGCTATGGGCAAGACGAAAGCATTACCTCGAATTGTCATGTCCAGAATGCCTATCCGCCTAACCGAATTGAAACAGCCGAACATCTGTCCAAGCTCACCGGGCAAACCACCATCGCCAAAGAGCAAATCACCACTAGCGGCAGACGGACCAGCGCCTTGTTGGGTCAGGTGTCGAGGACAATACAAGAAGTTCAGCGGCCTTTATTGACTACCGACGAATGTTTGCGAATGCCGGGGTCAAGGAAAAACATGGAAGGTCTTATCGATAAGCCCGGTGACATGGTTGTGTATGTTGCCGGTTTCCCGGCTATTTACGGCGTTCAGCCTTTGTATTTTCAAGACGCTGTATTTCAGGCTCGCGCCTCTATTCCGGCGCCGAAACAAAGCGACAGGCTAATTCGGGCGCATGTTCAAGCAGGGGAGGGCATCAAGATATGAAACGTTTATCGTTAACGACTTTATACCTTGGCGTATCTGTCTTGTTTTTTGGATTTTGTGCGTATGCGACCGGCGCACGGGTTAATACGACGCATAGCATACCGGTTGGCCTTTATTGGATGACGGATAAACCGATAGAAAAGGGGGCTTATGTGATTTTCTGCCCGCCACCCAGCGACGTGTTTGATGAAGCCAAGCAGCGCGGGTACTTCAGGGCTGGTTTTTGTCCGGGTGATTATGAGTACCTGATGAAAAAAATTTTAGCCGCTAAAAAAGACAAGGTCAGTGTGGCCGATGACGGTGTTCGTGTCAATGGTGAGTTATTGCCGTTCAGTGCGCCACTCAAGGCCGATAGCTATGGTCGTCCATTACCCATTTTCCGAATCGCCTATGTGCTAGGCGACGATGATTTGTTGTTAATGACCGATGTGAGTGCAACGTCTTTTGACAGCCGTTATTTTGGGCTTATCAATCGCTCGCACATTAAGGGCGTAATCCGCCCTATTTTTACTTGGTTCAAGGCTTCATAAATATAGGGTTTGTCGGATAGCTACTTTCCGCAAACCAGATTACAGAATAACTACAACGGCGATGAGTAAGACCATGACGACGAATAATGAAGGTAATAACGGTTTAAACGACGACATTGAAATCTCTATTGATAGAGAAGCCGACGCTTCAGAGGCGCTCAATGAAAAACTGCGTGACGCGCAAACCCCAGGCTTTGAAGTTGAGTTTGATCCAGAGGAAGCCGAGAACGCCGGAGCTTTTGAAGAGGATGCGCTAAGTGAAGCCGATGCGTTAGAAAGCAGTACCGACTGGGTAAGCCTTGATTAGACGATCATGGCAAAAAAACCTAACCCAGATCAAAATGATTTATTCGATGATTGGCTAGTGCTTGCCGATGAAACTGTAGTGTCGAATGTTTCTGTCCAAACACAAGAAAAGGAGTCAGACGGCATCGTGTCTATTGATAAGTTTCGTCCTATTCTTGCATTGCGTTTGGCTGAGAAACTGGACAAGGACGGGGAAATCAGCAGTAAATTCTTAACGGATGAGGCTAACCGTATTTTCGGCGGCACTCAGGCGGAAGGTGTCTATTCTTCAAAAGATGCTTATGATGCGATGGAGGCCGCTTTCAACATCCATCTTGCCAATACGGAGAAAGCCGACTGGATTGATCACGATGCGGCATGGGCAAAAGACAAGGCAAGCGATTTAACCCGCCGCATTCAAAAGTTGCCTACGCAAACCAGGCGTGATGAAGAAATGGATGAGTTCCAACAATTCAGCACACCACCGGCCTTATCGTTTGTGGCTAATTGGGTGGCGAATGTCAAACCCGCCGATGTCATGATGGAACCGTCTGCCGGTACCGGAGACTTGGCGATATGGTCAAAAATTGCTGGTGCAGCCATCGTACTGAATGAATTATCGCAACGGCGGCAAGCCTTGCTTGCCGACCTGTTTCCACAAGCCAAGCTGTTTCAAGAGAATGCAGAGCAGTTGAATAACGTATTGCCGACCGATACAGTCCCCACAGTTATCGTGATGAATCCGCCGTTTTCATCGACTGCCGGACGTGTGCAAGGTCAACGGGACACAACAAACGGTGCCAGACACATCGAGCAGGCTTTAAAACGTCTACAAGACGGTGGGCGGCTGGTGGCTATTGTCGGCAATGGTATGGCGGCGGATCGACCGGCATTCAGCCAATGGTGGGGTGAACTAAAGAAAAAATACACTGTTCGTGCAAATGTCGGCATATCCGGTAAGGAGTATGCGAAATATGGCACGACTTTCGATAATCAAATTTTGGTTATCGACAAAACCGGCGCTACAACCCAGCCTATTTTAACGGGCAACGTCGAGTTAGTCGCCGACTTGCCATTGCTTTTGGAGTCTATCAGGCTAGGCGTAAGGATTCGTACGTAAATGGATAGTAGAGCCCTGTAACCCTTGTCGTAACTACATTCTTCTTTCAAAACATGATTCCATAGTCAACTGGTAATGGGTGGCGCTCCTTCAGCTCGAACAGTCCGAAGCGATTGAGATGAGATGTCCGGTACGGGCTGAAGCCGGCAATTAATTCCGGCGTAAGCTTCATCCCTTCCGCCTCCAATTCCTTTAAGGCCTGCGTGATGCTATGACAGTTATGGAAAATTACAAGGTTAGCAATCAGGTGATTGTACTTGATAA